>Ga0208375_1004855_pt1 | contig 10299 bp, 20 predicted proteins | sample RifOxyD1_FD_184038 | JGI IMG/M metagenome (GOLD analysis project Ga0208375, IMG submission 184038) | Soil microbial communities from Rifle, Colorado - Rifle Oxygen_injection D1 (SPAdes) | ecosystem: Environmental > Terrestrial > Deep subsurface > Rock core/Sediment | place: Rifle, Colorado...
ATTAGAATTAAAAGATGAAAAAAGAATGAAGAAAAAAATTCAAAACACCGACGAGAAAAATTTAAAATCAAAAAATACTGGAGAAAAAAATGTCGCACCTTAAATTGCAAAAAGCGCCAATGACTTGGCCAATAAAAAGAAAAGGCAAAACTTTTGTAGTAAAACCTATGTCAGGAGAAATTCCAATTTTAATTATTTTGCGAGATATTTTAAAAATTGCGCAAACAAGAAAAGAGGTTAAAAGAGCAATTTTCAGAAAAGAACTTTTGTTAAATGAGAAGCCAATCACCGACGACAAACAAGGAGCAAATTTATTTGATGTTCTGACAATTGTTCCTTCAAAAGAAAATTACAGAATAACTTTTGACAAAAAAGGAAAATTCAAAATGGAATTGGAAAAAAATTCTCACAGCAAAATCGCTAAAATAAAAAATAAAAAAATGTTAAATGGAAAAAAAATTCAAATTAATTTGAGCGACGGAAGAAATTTCCTTTCTGATTTAAAATGTAAAGTCAATGATTCTGTTGTAATAAATTTCAAGACAAACAAAATTGAAAAATGTCTTGAATTAAAAACAGGCGCAAAAGTTTTTGTTATTGACGGAAAACACATTGGAGAAAGCGGAATAATTGAAAAAATAAATTCTGAAAAGAAAAATGTTGAAATAAAAGAAACTGGAAAAACCGCTCAAGTTTTAATTAAACAAATAATGGTGGTAGAATGAATACAGAAAATAGGAAATTTTCTGTCTGTTCATTTTTAGGAGAAAAGAAATAATGAAACAAAAAAATGAACAACAAGAAAACATTATGAGAACAATTAGAATTGACAAAGTTGTTTTAAGCACTGGCGGAATCGGGGATAATCTTGAAAAAGGATTTAAATTATTGAAAATTTTAACAGGAAGAGTTCCTGCAAAAAAAAGATCCAAAAAAAGAATTCCAACTTTAGGTGTCCGACCTGGACTTGAAATCGGCGCAGTCGTAACAATTAGAAAAGATATCGACGTTGTTTTAAAAAGAATGTTGGTTGCAGTAAGTAATAAATTAAGAAAAAAACAAATCGCAGACAATCATTTTTCATTTGGGGTTCACGAGTATATTGAAATTCCAGGTGTAGAATATCAGAGAGATATTGGAATTATCGGACTTGATGTAACAGTTGTTTTCAAAAGAGCTGGGCGAAGAGTTGGATTGAGAAAAATCAAGAGAGGAAAATATTCAAAAAGACAAATAATTTCAAAAAAAGAAATAATTAAATTTATGGAGGACAAATTTGGAACAGAATTTGTTGGGAGAGCGTAAAATGGGAAATCAATTAAATAAAATTTCAGGAGGAAACTTCGGAAGACGATTGCAAAATCTCAGCTGTGCCTTCGCACAGATTGCCATTAAAGATTTTGAATACAGAAAACAGAAAGTTTTCTGTCCTTTCCAAATTGAGAAATCAAAAAAATTTGGAAAGAATACAGAAAATAAGAAATTTTCTGTCTGCTCGTTTTCAGGAGAAAAATTCACATGACCGCATCTGACTGGAGAAAAATTTTAAAGCAATTGAGAAATAAACCAGTTGTAATGCAGAAGTTTTTAAAGCATAATAAACCTAAAGAAAGAACTACTGGAATCGCAAGACAAAAATGCGAAAAGTGCGGAAGATTTGGTGCACACATAAGTTCATATGGATTAAATTTATGCAGGCATTGTTTCAGAGAAATGGCGCCTGAATTGGGGTTTGAAAAATATAGTTAAAATGAAAAATAATTTGGAGAAAAAATAAATGAGATATAGCATATACCACGACGGGGCTATTGAAGAAGTTGCAGGAGTTGAAACACAACCAGCTGGAAGAAGAATTTCTTCTGAAGAAATTGATTGTGGAAATTGCCCTAATCAAACTCCGAATTATGAAAGAGAAGTTTATGTTTGCTCCAAAACCAACAGAGAAATAGAAATAACTCAAGGATTTATCGCAAGAGGTTGTGGTGATTTTCCAAAAGGATTATATGGGGGACAAGAATAAATGAAAAATAAATTAAATAAAACAAACGAGTTTCAAAATCTCAAATGTGCCTTCGCACAGATCGCAATTAAAGATTTTGAAAATCCAGAAAATTTAGGAAAAATTTTCTGTCTCTTAAACTCCTCGTTTCACTCGGAGATTTAAAATGTCACAAGATATTGTCGCTGATGCACTAAATGTTATGAGAAATGCAAGGAAAGCAGGAAAAGAAGAAATTAAAATAAAAATAATTTCAAATGTTCTTGTTGAAGTATTGAAAATTATGAAACAAAAAGGTGCTGTGAAAAAATATAAAATTAATACAGAAGAAAAATCAATAGACATGACTCTTGGCGACTTTCAAGAATGCAAATCAATTAAACCGAGATTCACAGTTCAGAAAGATGAAATAGAAAAATACAGAAGAAGATATTTACCTGCAAGAAATATTGGCACAATAATTGTCTCCACTAACAAAGGTCTGATGACTCATCAAGAAGCTCAAGAAGAAAAAACAGGGGGATGCTTAATTGCATATTTTTACTAATGCACAAGAACCTATTTGTAGAGATTGAAATTCCAGAAGGAGTTGAAGTTATTTTAAATGAAAATGAATTTTCTATTCGCGGAAAAGAAGGAGAACTTAAAAGAAAATTTTATGCTCCGAGTTTAGAATTCAAAATTGAAGACAACAAAATAATTATTGGAAACAAAGATTCAACAAAACGAGAGAAAAAAATGATGAACACGATTGAAGCACATTTGAATAATATGATAAAAGGTGTTCAGAAAAAATTCGAAATGAAATTAAAAGTTTGCTTTGCGCATTTTCCAATCACAGTTGAAATTAAAGGAGACACCGCCATTATAAAAAATTTCTTAGGAGAAAAAACTCCGCGAAGTTGCGTTATTATCGACGGAGCAGAAGTTGAAGTAAAAGGGCAAGATATAATTGTTAAAGCAATGGATAGAGAAATTGCAGGACAGACATCAGCAAATTTTGAAAAAGCAACTTGGATTAGATTAAGAGACAGAAGAGTTTTTCAAGACGGAATTTTCATAACAAATAAAGCAGGAAAAGAAATGTAAAATGACAATAAATAATTTAAAAAAATCGTGTTTTCAGGAGAAAACTTCGCATGGAAAAATATATTCGTAAAAAACCAAAATTTGTAAGAAGAAGAATGTTAGCACATTCGCGACTTGGAAGACGAAGAAAAAAATTACAAAAATGGAGCAGACCAACAGGACGACATAATAAAATGAGAGAAAAAAGAAAAGGAGTTCCTGTTTGTGTTTCGATCGGATATGGAAGTGACAAAAAATTCAGAGGAAAAATTCAAGGCAAAGAACCATTGTTTGTAAAAAATCTAAAACAACTTGAAATGGTTAAAGAAAATCAAATCGCAATTCTTGGAAAAATCGGAGACAAGAAAAAAATAGAAATTGCAAAAAAAGCAAAAGAAAAAAAGATTGAAATTCAAAATTTAAATGTTGATAAATTTTTGAAAATGATTGAAAAGAAAATGAGACAGAAAAATGCGACAAAAAAAACAGCGTCGGAAAAAGAAAAAAAATCTGAAAAAGAAGTTAAGAAAAAAATCAAAGAAGAAACTCCGCATGAAAAAAAATCAGAAATAGTCAACGATAAAGATAAAATGGAGAAAGAAAAATGAGTGAAGGAGATTTACCTGAAGTAGGAAGAATATATCAAGGAGAAGATTGTCAAGTAGTTTATCTTGGAGAAAGGGAAAAGGTTCCTGCACAGGTGAGAAGGTTGGTTTCTGGGAGATTATGGGATAAAACAAATTATGTTTGTTTAACTTTCAAAACAGAAGAAGATCAAAGTGTATTTTCATTATTTGGTTTTGAATTTCCCTCAAGAGTAGGAGACAGAGGAATTACAAGAGGTCATGGAAAATATGTCGCTTCACATTTTCGTAATTCATTAACAGCAAAAGAGAAAGAATATTTTTTAATTTTATCTTACTTTTGGGAAGAATTAGAACAATCTCCGCAAACAAGAGGGGGAACACAATAAAATGAATCTTAGAAAAAAGAAAGAATTAGCGTCGAGAACCTTGAAAGTTGGAAAAGACAGAATTGTATTTTTGAAAGAAAGGGTAGAGGAAATAAATCAGGCGCTGACAAAACAAGACATTCGCGAACTTTACAAAGAAGGTGCAATAATGGTCAAAGAGATTAAAGGTAGAAGGACAAAGGTCAAAAGAAGAACAAGAAGAAGAGTTGGAAAAATCAAAAAAAGAGTTGTAGGAAGAAAAAGAGAATATATCACAATCACAAGAAAATTAAGAGCTTATGTAAAAGCACTAAAACAAAGAGGAGAACTTTCAAAAGAAGATTTTACAGAAATAAGAAAACAGATTAGAAACAGACATTTTAAAAGCATTGCGCAGTTAAAAGAACAGCTTGGAGAGAGAAAATGAAAATTCAATTAAATAAAATAAACAGATTTCAAAATCTCAGCTGTGCCTTCGCACAGATCGCCATTAAAGATTTTGAAAATACAGAAAACAAGAAGTTTTCTGTCTGTTTCATTTTTAAATAGGAGATTAAAATGAAAACAATAAAATCACGACGAAGAAAAGCCATTACAAATTATTCAAAAAGAATTGAATTATTAAAAAGCGAAAGGCCGAGAATTGTTTTGAGAAAGTCAAACAAATATGTTGTGGCTCAATATGTCACAAGCAAAGAAGCACAGGACAAAATTTTATTTGAAGTAAGTTCGAGAAAGCTAAGCAAATTTGGCTGGCCTGAAAAATCAAAGTCAATAAAAAATCTTTCTGCGTTTTATTTAACTGGTTTGTTAATTGGAAAAGAAATTCAAGACAAAAAAATTGAAGAACCGATTTTGGATTTAGGGATGATGAGAACTTTACACAAGTCAAATATTTTTGGATTTATTAAAGGAATTATCGACGCTGGAATTGAAATTTCGTGCAAAGAAGAAGCTCTGCCTGATGAAGAAAGAATTAAAGGCGAACATTTGACAAATAAAATTCCGTTTGAAAAAATTAAAATTGCAATATTGGAGAAGAAAAAATGAGAGCAATTTTAATTTTTACCTCATTGAATTTTCAAAAACAAAATGAGAAAATTCAAGATGAAAAAATTTTAGGGGGAAAGAAATGAAAACCGAAACAGAAAAAATAAATCTAGAAAAAACTGCAAAGGCGTACAAAAGTGTTTCAGATGAAGGAATTGAAAACGCGACAAAAGAATTAGTCAACGACGAATTTGCTGAAGTTCCAGAAGAAGTTTTAGATGAAGAAGAAATTAAAGAGTTAAAAGAAATTCAAAAAGAAGTAAAAGATATTTCTACAAAGGGCAGGAGAGGAATTTCAAGGGTTGTGACAACAGAGGCGTGGGTTCCAAAAACAAAATTAGGTGAAGAAGTAAAAGCAAAAAAAATCAAAAACATCGACGACATTTTAAATAAAAATTTAAAAATTTTAGAGCCAGAAATTGTGGACTCTTTGCTAAGTCTGGAATCAGATTTAATTTCAATTGGCCAATCAAAAGGAAAATTCGGGGGCGGAAAAAGAAGAGCTTGGAAACAAACTCAGAGAAAAACTGAAGAAGGAAATGTTCCAACTTTTTCTGCAATGGCTGTTGTCGGCGACAGAAATGGACATGTCGGAACTGGAACTGGAAGAGCAACTGAGACCTTGCCTGCAAGAGATAAATCAATTAGAAAGGCAAAATTAAATATTATAAAAATTATAAGAGGTTGTGCGTCGTTTGACTGCGATTGTTCTGAACTTCATTCAATTCCTTTCAAAGTTAAAGGCAAAGCAGGAAGTGTTAGAGTTGAATTAATTCCAGCACCTCAAGGAACTGGTTTGGTCGTCGCTGGCGAACTTAAGAAAGTTTTAAAACTCGCAGGAATCAAAGATGTTTATTCAAAAACTTTTGGAAAAACAAAAACAACTTTCAATTTAGTAAAAGCGTGCATGGACGCGTTGGAGAAAACAAATACAAAATGATAGCAATAATTAGAATTAAAGGAATGGTAGAAGTAAGAAGAGATTTTGCAGAGACCCTTGATAGACTTAGATTAAGAAAAAAATTTTCTTGTGTAGTTGTTGAGCCGACTCCTGAAAATTTAGGAATGATACAAAAAGTTCGGGACTTTGTTGCATACGGAGAAATAAGCAAAGAAATGTTTGAAGAATTAAAAAAGAAAAGAAAAACAAATATTGAAAACTTTTTTAGACTTCATCCGCCGAGAAAAGGAATCAAAAGCAAACTTTCGTTTAACGAGGGCGGGGTTCTCGGAGACAACAAAGAAAAAATAAATGATTTAATTGCGAGGATGTTATGAAATTTGAAAATATAAAAAATATTCCTGAACTTCAGCGAGGACAATTTATTGTAAATGTTTCTGGAATAATTTTTGATCCAAAGACAAAAAAAATTTTGTTGGGAAAAAGAGAAAATGATCCTTACATAAAAGGAATTACTTGGTGTTTTCCTGGCGGCAGACCAAAAGAAGACGATGAATTAGAAGACGCGTTGAAAAGAGAAATTCAAGAAAAAACAGGTGTGAAAGTTGAATCACTCGGCCCGATTTTCGCGAGAATAATTCCAGAAAGAAAAGAATTTTTAACTATATTTTATTTATGTGAACCTGTTGGCGGAAAATTAAAACCAGGGAAAAAATTCGTCGACGTGAAATGGATTGACATTAGCGAATTAGGAAAATATCACAAGATTCCAAAAGTTCATCCAAAATTAAAAGAATATATTGAGAATTTAAAATGAGACTCAAGAAAAGACAAAAAAAATCAAGAATGCATGGAAAGAAAATGGGAACTCATGGTGGCGGAGCAAGAAAAAATAGAAAGGGTTCTGGACATCGAGGAGGATATGGGCTTGCAGGAACAGGAAAAAGAAGCGGACAAAAAATAACATTAGTTACAAAATTATACGGACACGATTATTTCGGCAAGCAAGGTGTAACAAGCAGAGGAACAAAAAGAGACAAAAGACAAAGAATAAATTTAAAACAAATTCAAGAAAAACACAAATCAGGCGAAGTTGATTTAACTGGTTACAAAATTCTCGGCGAAGGAGAAGTTTCTGGAAAATTAATTATCAAAGCTGACGAAGCATCAAAATCTGCAATTGAAAAAGTTGAAGCAAAGGGCGGAAAAATAATTTTGCTAAAACAAAAAAATTCTGAAGACGAAGAAGAAGTTGAAGAGAAAAAAGAAATAAAAAAAATCGTAAAGAAAAAAGAAAGTAAAGAAGAAAACAGCGACGAGGAAATTGAAGAAGAGGAAGAAGAGAGTGAGGGGGAATAAATGAGAACAATTTATGTTTATGCAATGCCGAGAGAAGTTTTTAAAAAAGAAGTTGAATTAAAAAATGCGAGAGAGACACAAAAAATTTCAAGAGAATATCCATTTTATTCATCGGTAATTAATTTTTTTAGAGTTGCGTTTGAAAATTAAATTTGTCGACGAGAAAATGAACTTTTGGAAAATTACAAAGGAAAAAATATTTTGCAGAGTATAATTTGGTTTGCTCCAAAGTCGCAAACATAAAAAAGATGATAAACTATTTTCGCCGAAAATCTTTGTTCAACAATTTATTATCTACTTTCTTGCAAAAGAGTCTTTAAAATACGATTTTTATTTCAAGAAAATTTTTTGCAGGTTGGTTGAATAATTTATTTTTGTGATATCCACCGGAGGCATCGAGCGATTTCAATAATAATCCATAAATTTGGGGTCGCGAGTTTGAAAGATATCATTTACATGCACAAAAAAGGAGGGGTTACTGTAAGGGGAACCAATGGTTCCCCTCAAGATTTAAAAACACTAATTCTCAAGAATAATTATGGACTTTAGAAAAATTTTTGAGTATATTCCAGAAGTTAGAAGGCCAGAAGAAAAAAAATTAGATTTCAAGACAAAAATGAAATGGACTCTGATTGTCGTCGGAGTTTTTTTTGTTTTAATGAATATTCCTCTTTTCGGACTTTCAAATAACGCGCTCGCAAGATTTGAATATCTCGCAACAATTATGGGAACTGACTTCGGAAGTATCATTTCTCTGGGTATTGGTCCGATTGTTATGGCGTCAATAATTTTGCAATTGCTCGTCGGAGCGCAGATTATAAACATTGATCAGTCAACTGCAGAAGGCAAAAAATTTTTCAATGGCTTGCAAAAACTTTTGGTTTTCTTTTTTATTTTATTCGAAGCAACAATTTATGTTGTGATGCAGGGGTTACAAGCGTTGCCTGGTTTTGCAGGAATTGTAATTTTTCAATTAATTTTAGGTGGACTTGCGATTTTTTATTTAGATGATGTTTGTCAAAAATGGGGATTTGGTTCTGGAGTAAGTTTGTTCATCGCAGCAGGAGTAAGTTTGAGGGTTGTCACAGAAGCATTTCAATTTTTAGGAAAAGATGCTGGAACAGGAAATATAATTGTAAGTTATAGCGGAAAAATTTTTGTATTTTTTAGATCATTAATCGACGGAGATAGTATTGGGGCAACTGCTGCGCTTGGCGCAATTCTTGCAACAATTGTAATATTTTTAATTGTGGTTTGGGTTCAGTCTTTGAAGGTTGAAATACCTTTATCATTTGGAAGAGTAAGGGGTTATGGAATTAAATGGCCACTTTCATTTTTTTATGCAGGAGTTATTCCAGTAATTTTGACAGCTGCTTTAATGGCACAGTTTCAAATGTTCGGCGGAATTTTAGAAAACGCTGCTGCACCTTGTTTAGCTGAAGGAGGAGTTTGCGAAGGGGTTGCGAAATTTGCGTCGTGGTTCACATGGCTTGGACATTTCTCGCAGGGAAGAGCTGTTTCTGGATTTGCATTTTGGATGGACTCAACAAATTTACTTGACTTAATAATTCGTGGCGGATTATTGCCGAGACATTTAATCCAAGGTTTAACTCATATTTTAGGATTTATGATTTTGTCGACGCTGTTCGCGGTTTTGTGGATTAAAACTTCGCAGATGGATGCTAAAGCGCAGGCAGAAAAAATTTCCGCATCTGGTTTGCAACTTGCAGGATTTAGACAAGACCCAAGAATTCTTGAAGGAATTTTAGATAGATATATTATGCCTTTGACAGTTATGGGCGGGGCAGCAATTGGATTTTTATCTTCGTTCACAAATCTTTTGGGAGCTTTAGTTTCAGGAACTTCTGCACTTCTTGTAATTATGATTATGTTCCAGCTTTATCAAAATATTGCGCAACAACATTCAAGCGATATGAATCCTGCGTTTAGAAAATTTATGGGCGGATAATTTTTAAATAATCCTTTCTTTGAATAAAGATGAATAAAAAATCTTTTTTTGGAAAATTAATTCAAGTTTTAATGATTTTTTTAGCGTTAATACTTATGTGGCTCGGGGGATTAAAATTTTTTGTTGTATCATTTATTTTCTTTATAATTGGGGGAGCGTTTGAATTGATAATTACGTTTAGATTTTATGGTTCAAATAAAAAAGATACAAAAAGTTCATCGACGAAATCAGAGATATTAAATGGTATTTTATGGGTTCATGAAGGGATTAATTTTATTAAAATAAATAATACAACAATTTATGAATTTAAAAAATTTGGTTTGACGACGCTATTTGTTTCTTATTTAACTATGAATTTTTATGTGGGGGTATCTCTTTTAATGTATAACTTTTTTGGAAATTATGCATTTATTTTGTATCTATTACCGGTTATTACAAATCTCAAATCTTTTTTTGAAAATGATTATGTTGTTAAAAAATAAAAATTTAGCGACGAAGTCGCATTTTTTAGAAATTTTTCTTGCTAACGCTGACGAAAAATTTTTTGGGAAAAATATTAATAGATAATTTCTTTTTGATTTATTGTGCTCGTCATTTAATTAATGTTCAAATTTTCTGCATCAACTTTTATCAAATATTTTACCGACGAGAACTCCGATTAAAAAATTTGTTTCGCATTTATTATTTTCCCTCGTCAAATTTCTCGTCGGAAGTTTTAAAAACAAATTTTGACTAATAAAAAAATGGTGATAGAATATCTTTCAATGTATCCCAAGATAAGTATTGTTGCAATTTCTTTTTTAGTAACTCTTGCAATGACTCTGATTACGAAAAAATTTACAAACCAAAACAGAATGAAAGAGTTGAAGGAAATTCAAAACGCGTGCAAAATAAAATTAAAAGATAATAAGGGGAATATTCAGAAAACAGAAGAAATAAATAAAGAAATGCTTCAATGCTCTATGGAACTTATGAAACATTCTATGAAGCCGATGTTTATC
>Ga0208375_1004856_pt1 | contig 10299 bp, 6 predicted proteins | sample RifOxyD1_FD_184038 | JGI IMG/M metagenome (GOLD analysis project Ga0208375, IMG submission 184038) | Soil microbial communities from Rifle, Colorado - Rifle Oxygen_injection D1 (SPAdes) | ecosystem: Environmental > Terrestrial > Deep subsurface > Rock core/Sediment | place: Rifle, Colorado...
AGATAACCGGCGTTAATAAATGCGGCAATTCATTGTAAACGGGAAACTCCACCCTCTTGGGATCAATTAAAATAAGCCTTAAGATATCCGGCGAACATTGATAAAGCAAGCTCGCAATAATGCTATTTAAGCAAATTGTTTTACCCGTACCGGTAGCGCCGGCCACTAAAAGATGGGGCATGCGCGCCAAATCAGCAAACATCGGATTGCCCGCCACGTCCCTGCCCAAACTTATAGTCAAAGGAGAAGCGGCGTTCTGGAAGTTGGGGTGCTCGATTAAATTTTTCAACCTGACAACGGTTCTCGTCTTGTTGGGCACTTCGATGCCGACCAGCGGCCGGCCCGGAATGGGAGCCTCGATTCTTAAAGGATGGCTGGCTAAAGCTAAGGATAAGTCGTTATTAAGGGTGGTAATTTTCGAAAGTTTCACCCCCTCAGCGGGCTTGAGCGTATACTGGGTAACCGTGGGACCGATATTGACCTCTGACATCTCAACCTGAATATCAAAATTCTGCAAGGTTCTTTTAATAATGGTCGAATTAATCTTGATGTCGCCGGCCGAAGGAACGCCCTTATCGCTCTCCAGCAAATCAGTGGGCGGCAAATGATAATCTTTGTTAACAAACGATTCTACGGACCTTGTTTTAAATTCCTGAACTGAGGGAGCTTGTTTGATTTCCAGCGGAGGAGCCGGCACGGCCACGGTTCCTGATTCTAATGCTTTGACTTTGAATTTGGGACCGAAGATCTTCTTCATTAAACCTTGATTCTCTTCCTCGCCGGCGGGAACTTTGACCAAAGGCAACTTCGGTTTTTGCCAGAACTGCCAAAGAATCACGGCGCCGATAAGTATCACGGACGAAAAAATAATTTGCGTGGCCAAAAGACCGAAAGTCTTCAAAAACGGCAGACTAATTAAATACCCGACCCAGCCCCCCCTTCTTGTTTCCTCGCCCAAGCATTCAAAAATAGCGCTCGTGCCTAAAATCAGAAGAGAAATCGCTAAAATGACCGGCCACCTGTTTTTGTAGCGCAATCTCCAGAAAGCAAAACCCCCGCCGACTAAAAATAAGGGTAAAATGAAGACCGTCTTGCCAAAAAGGAAAATGGACAGCCTCTTGAAGTAATCCCCGCCCGTACCCGCCAAGTCAAAAAACGACAAGGTAATAATGGCGGCAGCCAGGCACATGCAGACAAGCAGAATCAAGCGCTTGGTTTGCTCGGGCAAGGTAAAACGACTTGGCTTTTTCTCTTCAAGCCTCTTCCTTCTGCCGTTGTTATTTTTAAACTTTTTTCTTTTTGCCATATTTGATAATTTTACCATAATCTAATTTTATTTTAAATCCCTTTCCTCGTTTTAATGGTTGCTCGGCTTTGCCGAGCAACCAGCTTTCCCTAATCTTCAAGGGTTAAATGACTGACTTCGTCGAATCTTTTGTTTTTTAATACTAATTCCACCAAATCTCTATAATTTTCAGGCGTAGGAAACATGTCTCCGAGTAATCCCTTATCAATAATTATTGACCCTCTTTTGCCCAAATACTCTTGATGTGTACTCCAGAGATATTCTTCTGCAAATTTCATAACAGCATTGATATCTTTTACTCCTTTTTCTTTTAATTCCGGCTCTATTAACTGTCCAGGATTTATTACATTAATATATACTAAAAGTTGCTGTAGATATGCCTCATTGTTTACTAATATTGCCTTAAAAGGACCCTCAAATAATCCACCTGTACGTTCATATCTATTATTAAAATAACTAGCGTATCCACCATTTAGCTTGTGCATAAACCGAGTAATCCCTTTTTCTTTCAACTCTTCAATTAATAGATGGTAATGATTGGGCATCAAACAATCAACCATAATTCTTATTAAAGGATCCCTTTCTTTCCGCTGATTAATAATAAATTCTTTTAATACCTTGAGAGTAACAGCCCCTCGATTTTTCTCTAATTGCCAAAGAATATTACTAGAAGCGTTTTCGTCATTGAACAAGCACAATCCCTGAAGAAAACGCCATCGATCAGTATCTTCTAAGAAAATATTGCGCTTATCCACGCCTCGATTATAAATATGGTAAATATGGTTTGGCGCAAAGTTTATTCTTCTTGTGCTCATACCTAATATACTTAATACTTAACTTAATTAGTTGCTCGGCTTCGCCGAGCAATGCCGCGAAAGCCGAGCAATGCCGCGAACCGGAAATCTTTCGAATCTGTTTATTTAATATCTCTTAAGGAATTCTATCCTGTTATTATCGGTATCTAAAACGCTAAATGTTTTCCCCCAACTCTCATCTTTTAATCCAGTATAAATCTCCACATTTTTCTTTTTTATCTCTCGATAAAAACCTTCTATGTCCTCTAGGGCAATAATTATGGTTTGTAAGCCAGGCTTCTCTCTTTTCTCTACTGCTTTCTTTATTCCTAGTCTAATTCCGTTTGGAAATACAAAAGAAACATATCGATCTTCTTGTCTATATTCAATTTTAAAACCAAGCAAACCCTGATAAAAATCAATCGCTTTTTGCAAATCATTTGTATAAAATACTGCGCTATCGAAATCCATTATTCCATTCTACCAAAAAACCGCTCTTGCCGAAAGGCGAAGGGCGATTTTTGGACGATTCCTGGTTGCTCGGCGTTGCCGAGCAACTGCTCTATTATTTTGAGAGGTGCTTGCGAAACCCAGTGCCTGCCGGGATAAGCTTACCGATAATCACGTTCTCTTTTAAGCCCTTCAGGTGATCTTCCCTGCCCTCAATAGCCGCCTTAATCAAGACTCTGGAAGTTTCCTGGAAGGAAGCGGCTGACAAGAAGCTGTCGGTGGTTAAGGCCACCTTGGAAATGCCCAACATGGTCGGTAAGAAAGTCGCCGGTTTTTTATCTTCCCTTTTCATCTTTTCATTCTCTTCAATAACTTTGGCAAGCTCTAACACCTCGCCGGTGTTGAATTGGGTTTGCCCAGCATCTTTAATTCTAACTCTAGAAAACATCTGCCTGACAATCACTTCGACGTGCTTGTCGTGGATGATAGCTCCCTGAGAGACGTAAATGCGCTGAATTTCTTTAACAATATAGCGCTGGGTGGCCTCAACGCCCGTGGCCCTAAATAACTCCTTCAGATCAAGGTTGCCTTCGCAAAGCTGCTGACCCTTTTTAACGACTTCGCCCTGCTCCACCCAGAAAGCGCGCTTGGCCGGGATTTCATATTCAACCTCGTCAATCTTTTTGCCGTCCTTGCCCTTCTTGGGTTTTTCTTTATCTTCCTCAACCTTGATTTTCATAATCCGTTCCGGCGTGATTTCCATTACTTTGCCGTTGACTTGGGAAATCACTGCTTTGCCGGCCGGAACCCTAGCTTCAAAAACTTCCTCAACCCTGGGCAAACCTTGAGTAATATCGCCGCCTTCGGCCACACCACCGGTATGAAAGGTTCTCATGGTCAATTGGGTGCCCGGCTCTCCAATAGCTTGAGCAGCCACGATCCCTACCGCCTGCCCCATTTGAATTAACTTGTTGTGGCCTAAATCCCAACCGTAGCATTTTTGGCAAATGCCACCGATAGTTTTACATCTTAAAGGCGAGCGAACTTGAACTTTTTCAATAATATCGCTATCCACAATCGCATTAGCTATTTTCCAATCAATGAGATCGCCCTTTTTACAAACCCCTTTAATATTCTCTAAAACCGTCCGGCCGATTATCTTGAAAAGGAATTTCTGACCCAAATCCTTACTGTCTTGCTTAGAAAGAATGATCCCTTCTTCATCATGACAATCATCTTCTTGAATAACCATGTCATGAGCTACATCAACTAATCTTCTCGTCAAATAACCTGCAGCCGAGGTCCTTAAAGCCGTATCAGCCGTGCCTTTTCTGGCTCCGTGGGTGGAAATAAAGTATTCCAAAACGTCAAAGCCTTCTTTAAAGGAAGATCTGACCGGCAGTTCCAAAATCTCACCGGCAGGATTGGTCACCAGACCCTTCATGCCGGACATCTGGACGATCTGCGACCAGGTACCTCTGGCTCCGGAATTAATAATATTGATGACCGAACCTGAAGACGGCAGAGACTTCACCACCAGTTTTTCAATTTCCGCTTTGGTCTTCTGCCAAACCTCGATGACTTTATCGGTCTTTTCCTCTTTAGACAAAAGCCCTTTCTTGTAATGAGAATCAATGACTTCGATGGCTTTATCGGCATCCTCCAAAAGCCTCGCCTTCTCGGGTGGCACGACCAAGTCGTCCATGCCCCAAGTGATGCCGGAAACCGTTGAATACTCAAATCCTAATTTCTTGATTTTATCCAAAGCCTCTTCAACCGTATCCTTGTCGTAAATCTCAATCATCTTGGCTGTCAGCTTCTCCAGTTTTTTAGCATCCATCTCGCCGGTTTCAAACGGATAGTCTTTGGGCAAGGTGTTGTTAAATAAGATTTTGCCGACGGTCGTTTCTACGAACTTGCCTTCGACTCTGACCTTCACCAACGCTTGCAAATCAATGATGCCGGTATCTGAAGCTAAAATCGCTTCGTTTTTGGAACCGAAAATCTTGCCCTCGCCCGAAGCCCCGGGCTTGACCCTGGTAATCCAGTGACAGCCCAGTACAATGTCCCTCACCGGAGCGATAATCGGGGCGCCGGTGGCTGGCTTTAACATATTCAAGCTGGAAAGCATGATTTCTTTCGCCTCTCTCTGGGCTTCGTCCGACAAAGGCACATGCACCGCCATCTGATCGCCATCAAAGTCAGCGTTAAAAGCTTTACAAACCAACGGATGAAGACTTAAAGCTTCTCCCTCGATCAGAACCGGCTGGAAAGCCTGGATGCCTAATCGGTGAAGGGTCGGGGCTCTGTTTAAAATCACGGCCTTGTCTTTGACAATCTCTTCCAAAATAGCCCAAACTTCAGCGGGAGCTGACTCGATTAATCTTGACGCTCCCCTGACGTTATAGGCTAACTCTTGATCTAAAATCTTTTTGATGACAAAAGGTTTGAAAAGCTCCAGGGCCATTTTCTTGGGAATGCCGCACTGGTGCAATCTTAAGTCAGGGCCGACGACAATGACGCTCCTGCCAGAATAGTCGACACGCTTCCCTAAAAGGTTCTGTCTAAATCTGCCTTGCTTACCTTTAAGGATGTCGGCCAAAGATTTCAAAAGGCGTTTGCCGCCGGTCGTGGCCGTAGTCACCTGTCCTTTTCTCATGCCGTTATCGATCAAAGCATCAACGGCCTCTTGCAGCATTCTTTTTTCGTTCCTGACAATGACGTCCGGAGCGTGAATTTCCAAAAGATATTTCAAACGGTTATTGCGGTTAATAACTCTTCGGTAAAGATCGTTCAAGTCCGAAGAAGCGTATCTGCCTCCGTCCAATTGCACCATCGGCCTCAAATCCGGAGGTAAAACCGGCAAAACAGTCAAAAACATCCAGGCCGGCTCGATACGGGCTCTTGACATCGCTCTTAAAACCCGCAACCTTCTTAATAATTTTCGGCGGATAATGGGGGAAGCTGCGGGAATTTCTTCCTGGAGTTCTTTGATGATTTTTTTAGAATCAACCGCCAAAAATAATTTCCTCAGGGTTTCAGAACCGGTCCCCGCCTCAAAAACCTCCCCGTACTTCAAAGAAAGATTGTGGTATTCTAATTCGGAAATAACCTTCAGGGGCTTTAGTCCCATTAATTCTTCTTTGGCTCTGTCCCTGGCTTTCTTCAAATCGGTTTTTGATTTTTCCTGGTCTTCTTTGGAACCCTTTTTGGTTTTTTGGAGATATTCTTTTTCAATTTCGGCCAGAGCGTTTTTTCTCGCATCATCAAAAACCTTGGTAATAATATAAGAAGCGAAATAAATCACTCGTTCCATCTGGCCCATCGGAATATCCAAAATCATGCCCATTCTCGAAGGGACGCCTCTTAAAAACCAAATATGAGAGCAGGGCGCGGCCAAAGCAATGTGGCCCAGTCTTTCCCGGCGCACGCCGGCTTTGGTCACTTCAACGCCGCATTTGTCGCAAATAATGCCTTTGTAGCGGATCTTACGGTATTTGCCGCAATAGCATTCGTAATCTTTGGTCGGCCCAAAAATCCTTTCGCAAAAAAGCCCATCCTTCTCCGATTTTTGAGTTCGGTAGTTGATGGTTTCGGGCTTCGTCACCTCGCCGTGCGACCAGCTCAAAATATCTTCAGGCGAGGCAAGTTTTATTCTAATGGATTCAAGGTCAATGACTCGCATATAATTACTCCTCTTTAACTATTTTTTCTTTAACCTCGACGGCCAAGCCCAACGACTTCAATTCATTAACCAATAAATTGAAGGAGGCGGGCACTCCCGGATTTCTGATCTTATCCCCTTTCAAGATCGCCTCGTAGGTTGCGGCCCTGCCCGGCACATCATCAGATTTAATGGTCAGCATTTCCTGCAAAGTGTGAGCGGCGCCATATCCTTCCAGGGCCCAAACCTCCATTTCGCCGAAACGCTGCCCGCCAAATTGCGCTTTGCCTCCCAGCGGCTGCTGGGTGATCAAAGAATAAGGACCGGTGCTTCTCATATGGATTTTGTCTTCCACCATATGAATCAGCTTCATCATGTAAATTTGGCCCACGGTGATTTTTTCAGGGAACGGAAGCCCTGTTCTTCCATCATATAAGATAACCTTGCCGTCTTCGGAGATTCCTGCGGCTTTCAATTCCGCTTTGATGTCTTGTTCGGTCGCTCCAGACAAAGCCGGCGAAATCGCGGTGTAGCCCAGTTTTTCGGCGGCAAAACCCAGATGGGTTTCCAAGATTTGCCCGATATTCATACGCGAAGCCACGCTCAAAGGATTCACAATGATATCAATCGCCGTACCATCGGCCATGAAAGGCATTTCTTCTGTCGGCAAAACTTTAGAAACAACACCCTTGTTGCCGTGTCGGCCCGCTAACTTATCGCCCGCATTGATCTTTCTCAATTGAGCCACCTCAACCTGGATTCTTTTGATGATGCCCGGCTCCAATTTGTGTCCCAAATCGCGCGCAAAAACTTTAACTCCCACGACCCTGCCTTTTTTACCGTGTTCCATGGTTAAAGAGCTGTCCTTCACTTCTCTCGCTTTTTCACCGAAAATCGCGCGCAATAATCTTTCTTCGGCGGTTAAGTCTTGTTCGCCCTTGGGTGAAATTTTACCGACCAAAATGTCGTTCGGCCCAACTTCGGCGCCGATTCTGACAATGCCTTCTTCATCTAAATCCTTTAATTTATCCTCCCCCACGTTAGGAATATCGGCAGTCGTCTGTTCAGGCCCTAATTTCGTTTCTCTCACATCGCAAGTGAAATTTTCCAAATGAATTGAAGTATAATAATCCTCTTTGACTAATTTGTTGGAAACGACAATAGCATCTTCAAAATTTCTGCCTCTGAAAGGCATGAAAGCGACCAAAACATTGCGGCCCAAAGCGAGATGTCCTCTGTCGATCGCGCCGCCGTCAGCTAAAATATCGCCTTTCTTCACGGCGTCGCCCCGATTAACAATCGGTTTTTGGTGAAAACAGGTGTATTGGTTGGTCCTGATAAAAGTTTTTAAAGGATAGGTGCGGCTGTTGACTTTGACGTGCTCTGAATCAACTTCCGTGACTGTCCCGGGTTCTCGGGCAATAACTTCTTGGCCGGAATCCCGGGCCACCTTGGCTTCAGAACCCGTCAAAACAAAAGGCATCTGCGGTTTAATCAAGGGAACAGCCTGTCTTTGCATGTTAGAACCCATCAAAGCGCGGTTGGCATCGTCATTGCGCAAAAACGGCACCAATGAAGTACCTAAAGAAATGAACTGCTCGGCGGCCACATCGATAAAATCAATCTTGTCCCGGTCAACGAGCCCCGGCTCCCCTTTGGTTCTGGCTGGCACTCTGCTGGGAATAATTTTACCGTTATCGTCAATCAGCGTGCCTCCGTGGGCAATATTATATTTCTCTTCCTCGTAAGCGGACATATAATGAAGGTCTTTGGTCACCTTGCCCTTTTCCACTTTAAAATACGGGGTCTCGATAAAGCCGTAAGGATTGATGGTGGCGTAGCCCGCCAAGTGTCCGACAAGTCCGATGTTCGGGCCTTCCGGGGTTTGAATCGGGCAAATTCTGCCGTAGTGCGAGGGCTGAACATCCCTCACTTCAAAACCGGCTCTTTCTCGCGTCAAACCCCCGGGCCCTGTAGCTGACAGCCTTCTTTTGTGTTCAAGTTCCGCTAAAGGATTTTCATTGTCCATGAACTGGGACATCTGGGAAGAGGTGAAAAACTCTTTCACCACCGCCATCACCGGCCTCGGATTGATTAATTGGCCGGGGGTCAAAGTGAAAACATCCAGCGTTGACATCCTGTCTTTGATGATTCTTTCCATTCTCATCATGCCCACCCTCATCCTATTCTGCATCAGTTCATTTAAGCGCCTCACTCTGCGGTTGCCCAAGTGGTCAATTTCATCGGGCTTGGCTCCGGGCGTATTATTTAACCGAATAATCTCCCTGATGACAGCGATGATATCTTCGGGTTTCAAGACCCTGTCTTTGATCATCACCTCGTCATCGGACTTGTTGAAGTCAGACTTCAACAGCTTTGTTGAAGTCTGACTTCTGTGCGTCAACTTCTTTAACTCGGGTAATCTCTGCCAGGTTTTCCAGCGGCCGACTTTTGACAAATCATAGCGCTCGAAATTGAAAAACATATTGTTAACCAATTCCTGGGCGCTGTCGGAAGTGGCCAAATCTCCTGGTCTTAATCGGCGGTAAATTTCCACCACGGATTCCGCTTGGGTGCGAGAAGTATCTTTTTCCAGTGTTGCCTGCAATCCCGCGTCAAAAGTTTCTACGCCAAAAGCCCGCAACAGGGTGGTTGAGGCGATCTTTCTTTTGCGGTCGATTTTAACTCCGATAAACCCGGAGGGTTCCGACTCAAACTCGAGCCAAGCACCTCTGTTGGGAATAATTTTAGCGCCAAAATAATTCTTACCGCCCACCATTCTCGCCGTGATAAAAGCGCCGGGTGATCTGATTAACTGGGCAATGGCGACACGTTCTACGCCGTTGACAATAAAAGTTCCCCGCTCGGTCATTAAAGGGAAATCAGCCAAAAACACCTCCTGCTCTTTGATTTCTTTGGTTTTGAGGTTAATTAATTTGGTTTTAACCCTCAAAGAGACCTCGTAGGAGTCATTGTTGATTTTCGCTTCGAGGTCGTTTTTATATTTCGGATTATCCAGTTTGTAATCAGTGAACCAAAGCTCCAATTCCTTGCCGGTGTAATCCCTAATCGGCGAAACTTCCAAGAAAAGCTCCTTTAAGTCCTTTGACCAAAACCTGTCCCAGGAATCTGATTGGACTTTTAACAGATAAGGTAAGGGTAAAGAGACCTTTGATTTGCCGAAGTTTTTGAATTTCATATAAATTCAACTTAAAAAACCCTAATGCCTCACTTTTTAGGGTTAGTTTGTTTAATATATTTTAGTCAAAAGAAGGAGTCAAGCGAATATTTAAAACGCAGATAATTTGATTATACTCGTATTTGAGAACCTGTCAAGTGGTTCCTTATTTCGCTGCCAAGGAAATTTTTAATTTCGCATTTAAAGCGTCTCCTACTTTCTGTAAAAAAGCTAGGGTAGGATTATAGGTCCCCGATTCAAGTCTGGAAATAGCCGATTGTTTTGTACCGATCCTTCGGGCAAGTTCTTTTTGGCTTAAACCTTCTTCTGTTCTCCTTCTAATAATCATTTCAATCACAGCGAACTCAGGCCCAAGCTTATCATAAGCTTGTTTAATTTGCTTATCTTTTAGTAATCCCTTTTTAAATTGTTTATAGGAGGTTTTATCCATACATCTTCTATATAACATATACGTTATATGGTGTCAAGTAACTTCAGCTTTCCGAGAGCAACCTTGATTTCTTTTTGAGGTATTTTCTGCGATTTTTTAATGAACCCGTGCAAAAGAAAAATTTGCGATTTATGGAAACTATAAAAGATCCTAACGTCCTGTTTTCCGGAAATTCTAAGTTCGAAAAGACGAACTGAGATTTTCTTAGCGTGGGGTAGGTCTAACTTTTGACCGAATTTCTCAAGTAAATCAATGGTGCGAAAAACTTTAGCAATTGCCGGTTTTTGTAAACCCTTGATGAACTTCTTTAGAGAATCGTCGAAAACACAAATCTCCATATCTAAGTCCTATCTTAACTGGTCAATCTTTTTCTGGACGTCTTGGTTGTTGGGATTTAATTCCAAAACTTTTTCGAATTCTTCAATGGCTAAAATCTTTTTACCTTGAACGGCATAA
>Ga0208375_1004858_pt1 | contig 10287 bp, 14 predicted proteins | sample RifOxyD1_FD_184038 | JGI IMG/M metagenome (GOLD analysis project Ga0208375, IMG submission 184038) | Soil microbial communities from Rifle, Colorado - Rifle Oxygen_injection D1 (SPAdes) | ecosystem: Environmental > Terrestrial > Deep subsurface > Rock core/Sediment | place: Rifle, Colorado...
TTCTTTTCCTCTGCTGGAGCTTCAGCCTGCTTTTCCTCTCCACCTTCCTTGGTTTCTTCCTTCGCCCCTTCTGCCGGAGCTGCTGCGGCGGCTTTTTCAGCTTCTGCAGCTGCTGCTGCCTCTTCTTCTGCTTTCTTATCTTTGTCCTGCTTTGCTTTTCTAACCTGCCAGAATTTTTCTAATTTTTCCTTCTTGTCCTCATCGGCTTTAATTTTTTCTTTCTTAATTTCTTCATCATAATGCCCCTTGTCAATTTCTATCTCAATATCTTTTGCTTCTTTATTGTCCACTAAAACTCCCAGCGAGACACAGGTTCCAACAATCAGTTTTAGTGCTGATTTCAAATCTTTCGCCAGCAAATCAGGCATTTTTGTTTTGGATATTTTAATCAATGATTCTATTGGTATGTTCCCCACTTTTGTCTTGAGCGCTTCTCCTGAACCTTTTTCTAATTTAAGTTCTTTTTTTATTAATTCTGCAACTGGAGGTGAAAAAACCTGAATTTTATATTTTTTTGTTTTTGCATCTACATCCAACTCTACTGGAACTTTTGTTCCTTCAAATGATTTTGTCGCTTCGTTAACGTCCTCTATAACTTTTCCCAGATTGATGCCCATTGGACCCAGCTGCTGAGCTACTGCTGGGCCTGGTGTCATCTTCCCTCCCTCTACAATTAATTTAACTTTCATCTTCCTCCTCTGATTTTTCACGCCTTATAACCTTTATGTTATCCATTTTTATTGTTACCGGAATTGGAACCGAAGCTCCGAGGAGAGAAACAACAACTTCTCCCTTGGATTTATCCACTCTTGTAACCTTTGCCTGCTCCCCTTTAAATGTTTGCCCAATCATTTCAACTATATCTCCAACTTCAATATTGAAGTCCTCTATCTTTGGCTCCAGCATATTTTTAATTTCTTCGTATTGAACTGTTTTTCCAATTATTCCCTTTACATAAGGTAAATTGAATGCTGCTTCCTCTGCAGAATCTCTGTCGGCAGCCTCGAGAATTATATAACCTTTTAGTCCATGTGGTTTTATGACTGAATAAATTTCAAGTTGTTTCTTACGAGCCCTATCACTAATCATTTCAACTGCTCTGTCTTCTTTGTTTGTTGTTACTTTAATGATAAAAATCATTTTGGTTCTCACTACTTCTTAATATCTTAGAAGTAGATGATTATTTTGAGAATTTGGGGTTTATAAATCTTATTGGTTTTCAAGATGAGACAAATATTCCTTGATTCTGCCGATTGTTTGGGGAATCAAGAAATTCTCAATTTTGGTTTCAAAGATTTCAGAAAGAGGCGCAAATTCTGACATTCTATATTTATTTCCCTGTTTGTCGATGAGCATTGAATCTCTTAATCTTTTTAACTGTCTTCTTATGTTGCTTTCCGCCAGCCCTTTTTCTTCTTTTCTTATTGCCTGGATTTTGTCTCTTATTTCAAAAGAAGAGAGCCATGAAGTTGTTTGCCTTGCCTGTTCCAGAACCAAAAGCAAATCAACCATAATATCTCTTGAATCTCCTGGCTGAAGCAACCCTAACGACAGGCAAACCTTTTTTATAATCTCCCTTTGAGATGCCTGATATGGTTTTTCATATCTTCTTAATGTTATTTCACCCAAAGGAATATCTCTTGGCATGTTCCAATAAACATCATAATTATTATAAACATAACGTTTTTAGGAGAGAGATGGAATTTGTGGCTTTTGTTGGCAAAGATAAGGAAAGATGGGGACAAATTAAAGCTTTAATTAATCATATTGACTGCAATAGGGCTTTTATCGTCAAGGATAAAGAAACTGCTGGGTTTGAGCTTAGTTCTAACACTTCCTGCATTGATGTTGATTGCAGTAAGCCGTTGGTTGAATTAAAAAGTGAGATAATGGATAAGTTAAAAGTTGGATTGAGCAAAGACCTTGAGGTTTGTTTATCAATTGCGTCTGGAACAGGAAAGGAGCATATGGCTTTGATTTCTGCCCTTTTGAGCATTCCTGTTGGAATTAGACTGGTTGTTTATACTGATAAGGGAGTTGAGTTTGTTAATTAAAATGAAGATAGATTGGGATACTTTGTTTATGAATATGGTTTACCTTATTGCTATGAAGAGCAAAGATGAGAATACACATATTGGTGCGGTTATTGTTGGTTCTGATAATGAAATAATTACGACTGGATACAACGGGCTTGTCAGAGGAATAAAGGATGATTTGCCCGAGAGACAGGAAAAGCCTGAAAAATATTTTTGGTTTGAGCATGCTGAAAGAAATGCTATTTATAATGCTGTTCGGATTGGTGTTTCCTTGATGGGATGTAAAATATATACAAATGGGATTCCTTGTGCGGACTGTGCCCGTGCAATAATTCAATCCGGAATAAAAGAAGTTATTGTTGATAGGAGATGGAATGAAGATAATTCTGAAAAATGGGCTGATAATGCTAAAAGAAGCAAGATTATGTTTGAGGAAGCTTGTGTAAAAGTCAGGTATGTTGATGTTGAACTTTTGGAAATTTCAAAATTTAGAGACGGGAGAGAATTTTTTTAGAAGAAAATCAAAACCCATTTGAGCATCATAGCGACGACAATTCCAAGAATCAACCACGTTGATAGTTCAAAGAATTTCTTTCCAATTATTTTAGAACCTGTTAATCCCCAGATTGTTAAGTAGAAGAATCTTCCCCCGTCAAAAAGCCCTAATGGCAACATGTTAACTAACGCAACTGAAAGGCAGATTACAACTATCCACCACAAAAGATAATAAATAAACCATCCTAAAGCTCCCCAAGAAGATTGGTAGAATAAAACCGGGTCTTTTATTTTGGCCATAAATGAATAGAAATATCCCAAGGCGCCTCCTTGAGTTATTGGTGCTATTCCAATTCCTAGGAAAGCTTTATCATTTTTTTCTTTAAGAGTTATATCATAAGTTAATTCTTCAACTTTGTTTACTCTTACTGTTTCCTGATAAAGTGTTTTGATTTGAATTGTGTCTCCTGAAGAATATTTTCCTAAGTTTTCTGAGAGTAAGTCATAAGAAGTTATTTTTTCTCCGTTTATTTCAGTTATTGCCCCTTTTAGTTTGGCATTGAATGCTGGAGAGTCGTCATAAACCATCATCAGTTCTATATTTTCTTCAACCGCCGTCTTTAAGGCAGATGGAGGTGCATGATATTTTACATCTTTCACTTTAATTTCTGCCAAGGACTCATTTAGCAATGGAGGAATTTGGCTTAGTGATATAATCTGAACTCCGTTTACTTCTTCAATTTCTGTTACGTTTATTGGAGATGCAGCGTAGGCATTAAAGTTAACCCCTGCTGGCACAAAGGCAAGTGCAAAGAAACCCCATAAAAGCAAACCGAATAGAATTGTTGATAAAATGTTTGCAAATGTTCCTGCTGCAAGAATTGACATCTGCGCAAATTTGCCTAATTTTTCGGTCTGTTTTTCGTCTGGTTCTACAAATGCCGCCAAAAAAGGACCCAAAAAGCCAAACCCTGTTGAGCGAACCTTTATTTTATGCAACCTTGCAAAAATTCCGTGGGCAAATTCATGGGGAATTGCGATAATTGCGATTATAATTATCCAATAGGTGAAATTGAATGACGGAAGAAAATCTATCTTGAATATGTCTGGAAGATATGGGATGAGCGGGATTAACACTGGAACTTTTAGCGCCTGTGCTGCGAAAGGAGAAGTCAGATAAATCCATGTGAATTTAATAAGAAGCCATACCATTGTTATCATCAAAACAAATCCTGTCGCAACTACCAGATATTGCAGCGGCCTTAAAATATAAGAAAGTCTTTTTGTGACTTTTTCTATGAAATTTAGCCCGATTTTCGTCCTGTAAAGATATAGTATTCCCTGTCTTTTCAGATTTTTTCTGTGAGTGTAAAGAAAAACTATTACAAATAATGTAAACAGTGCGAAGAAACTCAAATCGTAGATTGTGAATGCGTTTACCATTTACTTCTTTTTTATTGCCCGGAAAGCTTTTTTGCCGCATTTCCTGCACCTGACTTTCCCTGCCAAGACCCTCGTTGCCTGAGTTCTCATTCTATGTCTGCAATTTTTACAGATAAAGATGTTGGCGAATAATCTTTTTTGAGCAGATGGTATTTTTGTTCCCATTTATATTACCCTCATTATTTGCTTCCTTCCTTCTATGTCCCAGTATTCCACCTGCACTTCTGGCGCGAGCTCTTCTTTAATTTCTTTTGCAAAGGGAATGTCAATTGTTTCATAAGTTTCCAAGTCCATCACTGATGCTGTTGAATCACCAATACTTAAAACCTGCGCTTTCTTCTTCTCAACCAGAGGGACTTCAAATCTTTCGTGCCCTGGAATTGCCAGAACTTTTTTTCTTCCGGCAAAAATTTCAACTGCTTCTATTCTTGCTTTTGCGTGCCCATGCTTTCCAGTTTTTGAAATATCAATTGATTTTACTGTGCACGGCACGTTGTCAATCATGATAATTGTTCCCACACGGACCTGTGTTGCATCAATAAGTTTTAAAACCATACAAGGATTTCGTAGGAAACGTTTATAAAGATTTTGTATTGAAGAGATGTATGGCAAAGAAAAGATTAGTAGTAAAAAATAAGGATTTGCCGATAATTTCTAAGAAAGCAGGGGTTGTACAAAGAAATGATTTCATAGAATTAAAATACACAGGATATAGCAACGGAGAAGTTTTTGATTCCAATATCGAAGAAGACTTGAAGAAGTTAGATAAGAAAGCTGAAGTTAAAGAGGCAATCATTGTTGTTGGGCAGGGGATGGTTCTTGCCGGTTTGGACAGGGCTCTTGAGGGCAAGGAAATTGGAAAGGAATACAAAATTAAAATTGGATATAGGGAAGGATTTGGTGAAAGAAGAAAAGAATTGATTAGAACAATTCCACTAAAAGCCTTTTCTGAAAAAAAAGTTGAACCGAAAGCTGGGATGATTCTGGCTCTTGATAATTATATAGTTAAGATTTTAGCTGTTTCTGGAGCCAGAGTTATTGCCGACTTCAACAACCCCCTCGCAGGAAAAGATTTAGAATACAAATTTAAAGTCATTGGGAAAGTTGATGATGAAAATAGAAAGGCGAGGACGTTGTTTGGAGCTATATTCAGGTTTGTGCCTGAATTTGAAGTTAGAGATAAAGTTATTGTCAAAGGCCCTAAAGAATTAGAAGGAGTTGTTAAAATATTTAGTGATAGATTTAAAAATCTTATGGGTAAGGGGCTTGGTTTCGAAGAAAAGAAGGTGGACTTGGGAAAGATGAAGAATAAGAGTGATAAGGGAATACAATAATCCTTATAAATGACTTCTTGTATGTTGGGAGATGGAACAGGTGTTTATTGAAAAAGAGCATACAGGAAGTGCGATTGATAGGGAACTAGAGAGTTTGCTGCAGAAGAAAAGCGCCAGAGTTAAGGTTATTGGGTGCGGCGGCGGAGGCGGGAACTGCGTTTCCAGAATGAAAGAGATTGGAATAAAGGGCTGTGAAATTGTTGCCGTAAATACCGACGCACAGGATTTACTTTACACTAATGTTGATTCAAAAATTTTAATTGGGAGAGAATTAACTCATGGGCTGGGTGCAGGAAGCAATCCAAAAATAGGAGAGCAGGCTGCTAAAGAATCTGAACAGGAAATTAGAAAGAAGATTGGAGAAACGGATTTGTTATTTATCACTTGCGGGCTTGGAGGGGGAACCGGAACAGGGGCTGCTCCCGTAATAGCAGGCATTGCCAAGAAAGCTGGGACCCTAACAATCGGAATTGTTACTTTGCCGTTTACAGTTGAGGGACAGAAAAGAATTGAAAATGCACAATATGGCTTGGAGAAATTAGCCTCTATTGTTGATACTTTAATTGTAATTCCAAATGATAAACTGCTGGAGATTGCCCCGGAGCTTCCGATTAGAACTGCATTTAAGGTTGCTGATGAGATTTTGACTAATGCCGTCAAGGGAATAACTGAAATGATTACGACTGCAGGATTAGTCAATCTGGATTTTGCTGATATGAAAGCAGTGATGCTAAATGGCGGAGTTTCGCTAATTGGAATTGGAGAATCAGACACTGCAGATAGAGCAAAAGATGCAGTTAATAAGGCTATTAATAACCCTCTCTTGAATGTTGATATTAGCAATGCTTCTGGTGCACTTATCAATATAGTTGGAGGAAATGATTTTTCTTTGGATGAATACAGAAAAGTGATGGAAGTTATCGGAGCCAAGATTGCCCCCGATGCTAAGATTATCTCTGGTGCCCAGATTTCTTCTGATATGGAAAAATCAGTTAAGGTGCTGATAATCGTAACAGGAGTCAAGAGTTCCCAGATATTGGGCAGTTCCACAACTTTAACTAAGAGCCAAGAAGATGAATTGAGTGAGGAGCTTGGAATTGATTTTCTTGAGGAATAAAATGACACAGATAGCCAGACAAAAATTGATACAAGATGCGTTGGAAGGCAAATTGGATAGGCCTCGAGAAGTTGGATTGACAGATGCCCAGATAAAAACTCTTAGCATAGTTCAAAGACCCCAACTTTTATTGGATATTGGCACTAATCTGATTGAATCAAGTCATGACTATGATGAAATGGAGAAATAGATTTAGGACAAAACAAAAGATTCTATTTCTGTTCCATCGTCTCTTATTGCTTGTATTCCTACTTTTTCTGTATCGTTATCAACCACTACATTGATAAAATTATATGTTTTTTCTTTGTGTATTGTAAAATCTTTTCTGCTTGTGGATTTTAATCTTCCTCCTGCGCCTCCTGTGACAATATAATGAATTCCATTTACCATGTTATGCTCATATCCATGCCTGTGCCCACTGAAAACAACGTCTACGTTGTATTGTTCAAATAATGGAACTAAGAATTTTCTAACTCCTGATTCACTTCCTCCTCCGCTAAATGGGGGGTGATGAACATAAACAAAAGTGAATTGAGAATCTGAATTTGAGAGGGCACTTTCCAACCAAAGGTATTGTTCACTTCCTTGGCGATAATCTTCGGTGCTATTTAGAAAGATATGGGATATGTCTTCTGTTTCTACAGAATAAAATCTTTCGTTTCCTGGAAGAGCCCAAACTCCCCTCCATCTTCCTAAATTTTTATCTCCCATTATATCATGGTTTCCAACCGCAGCATATATTTCTCCTTTCTCTGAAATTGGAGCCATTCTTTCAAAAAAACCTGCATATTCTTCATCTGAAGATTTATTTAATACATCTCCTGCAATTGCTGTGAATCTTGGCTCTGTATTTGCTATTGACCAAACTATGTCTTCCCTTGGTTTTCCGTGGGAATCAGCAATTACGGCAAAATTATAATCAATATCTTCTAAGGGGATTGGGGGTGTTGGTGGGGGCAAAGCAAGAGTTCCAACAATTGCTTCTCCGTATTCCCTTGGGACATAGCTGGCAACAAAACTTTTTCCATTTATTTTTGCTTTAAATGAACCTATTGCGAGAATTCCATTAGATTCACTTCCGGAATATCTCTCTACTCTTACACTTCCTATTGTCTTAACTATCCCTTCAAGTCCTTTATCATTTCCATCCCCGTAAATTCCATCGACTGAATCTACATTGGCAGCAATAGTTGTATTGTGGACATTTCTTGCTCTAAAACTACCTATCTCTTCTGCCTCCATTATTGATTCATCCACATCTTTTAGCTTTGCCTTTTTTAACAGCCCTGTGATTTTTACTCTGCTATTTTCTGTATTTCCTCCGATATTTAGAGATTTCATGTAGTCGGAATCTATTTCTGCATTTTCTACATCTTGATAAAATCTTAAAGTTTTCCAGTTGGTTAAATCAAAGTTTCCACCTTGAACATTTCCCTTGAAATAAAGGTTTGAATTTTCCCCTGTTATTATTGCTAGTGAAAGGTCAGTTTCTTCGTTTCCTCCGCCCTTGTTATCTATTTTTCCTTTTGATTTGATGACTTCTACAGAACCAATTCCTTCTACTCTATCTCCTTCCTGAACAGTTCTTCCTTCCAAATCTTTAATTATTACGCCACTTGCTCTTATTTCGTCTCCATCTGCATCAAAAAAGACTAATTTTGAACTGCTTAAGAAAATTCTTGGTTCCAGCTGCTCGAAAAATTCTCTTCTTTCCATCCTTTTTCTAAAATAATACTTATTTAAATCCTTTTATGAAATATTTAATATTTAAATTCTGCTAATTGAAATAAAGTAGTTAAAGGAAGATTTAAAAACAGAATTTTACTTGAACTAAAATGGGAAGAGTCTTATCTTTTATTATTCAAAGCAAGAGGGTTTGGCATTTGCTTAAGAAGCCAAGTGCTTCTGATTTCAAAACAATTGCGAAAGTTTCTGCAATTGGAATTTTGATAATTGGCGCTATTGGATTCATTATCTCTGACGCTATTGCATTGATTGAGAAGGTTTTTGTTTAACGATATCTTTTTAAAGGTGGTTTTTGTGTGAATTGTGTCAGACTACATCCAGAGGTCATACGTTCTATGGGCTTCTGGCGGACTGTAGAGGACAAAATTGGGCATGGAATTAAAACAAGCGTTAGAAGAAATCAGGAAGGCAGAGAAAAGGAAATTTGAGCAGACGATAGATTTAATTGTCAATCTTAAAGGAGTGGATTTGAAAAAAGAGAGTATTAATGTTGTTGCAAATGTTCCACATAAGATTAGGGACAAGAAAGTTTGCGGATTTTTGACTAAAAAATATGATTCTGTTCATACTGTTACTGAGCCAGAATTTCAAAAATATAAAGACCAGAAAGCTTTGAAAGAACTTGTTAAGAGTTATGATTTCTTTATTGCAAGCGCACCTTTGATGCCAAAAGTCGCGACTGTTTTTGGAAAAGTTTTGGGTCCTGCTGGAAAAATGCCATCTCCTCAGCTTGGAGTTTTAATGCAGGAAAATGAAAAAACAATTGAAGAGGTTTTGAAAAAAATTTCTAATTCTATGAAATTGAGGGCAAAGGAAGCGAGCATCAAACTACCTGTTGGAAAAGAGAATATGAAAGACGAGGAGATTATTGAGAATATTGATTCTGTTTACAAAGGGATTGTTAATGTGTTACCCAATAAAAAAGAAAATGTAAAAAATGTAATGATTAAATTGACTATGGGCAAGCCAGTCAAGGTGGAAATTAAATGACGGCAGAAAAAAAAAGACTGAGTGGGGGCGTAGAAGTCAAGAAAAAAATAGTTGAAAAACTTGCAGAAAAAATCAGGAATAGCAGGACTATTTTAATCGCATCAATAAAAGGCCTGCCAAGCTCTCAATTTCATTCAATTAAGAAAAAACTGAGAGGTAAGGCAGAAATTGTCATTGCCAAAAAATCATTAATTTTGAGAGCCATTGGAAAAATTGAAAAGGGAGTATTACAAAATTTGAAAGAAAAAATTGGGGCGGATGTTGCTTTGTTTTTTTCCAATCTGGATGCTTTTGAACTTTCTGGAGCCCTTGGAGATAATGAAAGCCCTACAAGGGCAAAGGGTGGAGAGATTGCTCCTGAAGATATTGTTGTCGAACCTGGACCTACTGAGTTGATGCCGGGTCCTGCAATTTCAGAGTTGTCCGGAGTTGGATTAAAAGTTGCAGTTGAAAATGGAAAGTTGACAATTAAGAAACAGGCGACTATTGTTAGAGCTGGGGAAACTATTAATTCAAAAGTTGCAAGTGTTCTGGGAAAATTAAATATTTCTCCAATCAAAGTTGGTTTTGAACCGGTTGCTGCTTATGATACTCAAGAAGATAAAATTTATTTTGATATTAAAATTGATAAAAAAGGAACTCTGGAAGCGTTGAGAACGGCAATTGATAAGGGGCTTGGATTTGCTGTTAAAGTTGGATATATTAATGAGAATACAATTTCATTCTTTATTTCTAAGGCTGGTTTTGAACATAAAGCCTTGGAGAAGTTAATTAGTGAGAAGCCTACTGAGAAAAATGAAGAAGTTAAGGAGGAAGGGAAATGAAGCTTGGGGGTATTGATAGAATGAGAATAAATGATAGAGGAATGAATTATCTAGATTCTCAGTTAGAACACCATTGTGATATTGGAGAATTTGAAAAAGCATCTGAAGTAGTTGATATAATCTACCAACAAGTTTTTGGAGTATATGCGCGTTTATGTGAACAAATCAGAATGGTTAGGATGGATAGAAGAAGTGGCAATAAAAGAGAAAAACTTGATTTATTGAATAGGATGAGTTCTCTGAAGGTGAGGATTGGGGAAACCCTAGTGAGATATTGCGATTTAGGAGAACAAATCTCTGCT
>Ga0208375_1004862_pt1 | contig 10283 bp, 8 predicted proteins | sample RifOxyD1_FD_184038 | JGI IMG/M metagenome (GOLD analysis project Ga0208375, IMG submission 184038) | Soil microbial communities from Rifle, Colorado - Rifle Oxygen_injection D1 (SPAdes) | ecosystem: Environmental > Terrestrial > Deep subsurface > Rock core/Sediment | place: Rifle, Colorado...
TAGGTTCGGAAGGGATGGCTTGCTCGCTTAAGTTTGGTATTTCCAAATTTTGGCGAGGGGCTGTTCCGGTTTGAATTGGCTCGACTGGAGCGGGGTTAATGTTTGTATTTATTTCGTCAGGCATGGATAAAGTATATCAAACAAAGTAATTAGCTTAAACAAAAAAACATTTTACATTTCCTGCCAAATTTCTAGAGCATCTTCGATATCAATGTCATTTTCTTCAGCAAATTCTTTAAGCTCCTCAGCTTCCTCAAGGGTTAAGTCGTTATCTTTGGCTATTTCAAATAATTCTTCGTCCATAATTGTTAGTTATTTATCCACTAAATTCTTAAAAAACTTCCATATTATATACATAACCTCAGTATCATTTTTACAATATTCGAGCATTTGTTGTTTCTTTTCTTCTGCATCCTTGCCAACGAATTCTCCTCTCGATATTTGTCGATAAGCCTCAATCGCCTCGGTACCGTTTTGAACGCCGAGTGTTTTGTAAGAAAGTTGTGAGGCAAGCACTGGCTGAACTTTCTTAATCGAAGCACTACCTTTAAAACCCGGGTGAACATAGAACTGCTCATTCACAATATCCATAAGATTATAGGTTCTTTTTACCACGTCATTAAGAAAGCCTGATTCTAAGGGAACTAGGCGAGCTAATTCTTTATTCCGATGATTTTCAAAGCTCTTATACCAAGAAATCACACTACCAGTGTCTCCAATATTTGAACGCAAACTTTCCACAATACGCTCCGCGGGATCTCCATCTAAAATTAAACACTCGAAATGTTTTGGCTCACGACCATTCTTTGCATCTTTCTCGGTCAAAACATGAAGGGAATATTGAAACACAATTTGTTGATAGGGATGATAACCATTATAGACAGGAATAGCTGTCGGATAGGTCTCATAGTCTAAGAAATAAAGAGGAAAAGTTAGCGCTTTTAATTCTGCCTTAATTTCGTCCAAATCCACGATGGGCTCATTTGTTTTATAAGCGACAACTTGATTAAGCTTCCTCGGTTTACTTTGCTTTTCTCCTTCCTTAGCTTTTTTGGGCTTTGGTATCTCATCTTCTTTTACCTTATCTATTGTCAAAATTCCTTCATCAAGCAATTTTTTTAGATATGTCTTGCTATTTCCAATCCTATTTAGATCATGAACGCTATATTCGGGCACCTCAGGGTTTATATATTTGAAAGCCGTACAGTGAGAACTTCTCCCTTTGTAGTAACAAGGGCAAGGACTCTCCATTTTTTCGATTAACGCCAGATATTTATAAGACTGTTCCATTTCAGCCAAGGCCACGGGCATCAATTCTTCAATTCTCTCTGTTTTATCTTCTTTTATAAAGAGCTTGCCCGAAGTAAAGTCTAAACCACCAACTTTTATATATTCTTTATTAAGTCTAATGAGATATTTTTTATTGATATTCACCCCGCACATTTTTAAGACATTCACTTGAAACGCGAGATCATATTCATACTGCAATTCTTTTTTCTTGTTTACTTTTTTAGGCTTTCCTTCCTCTTCCTCCTCATCATCTTCACCGCCTTCCTCATGTTCACCTTTAGTCGAAGACATTTTTATTTCGCAAATATCATAAGCTTGGGCCTCCTCATTCCACTCCAAAACATCTGTCGCGGCCAAATATTTATCAGTCGCAAAAACCGCTTGGAAAATTACCGGCGTTTGTTCAGAGATTAATTTCTTAGTTAGCTCTTGGGCCCCTTCACTTCGCTTCTCGACTAAATAGCCCTCGGGAAACATGCCACGTGCAAGAGTTTCTACTTCATTACCCATCACTCCTAAAGACTTCTCAAAATCAGAAATCTCAAATTTATTATACTCATCAGGTTTATGCCATTTTACCCAAACATTTTGAGGACATTCCCGATATAAAATAAAATCAGTTTTAGTTAGAAGTTTTTTCATTTTTACTTAAATTTAGACTTTTTACTTTCTTCCAGTCTAATTCTTCAACTTTTCCTAATCTATCAATAAAGAATAGATAGAGGTTAAGCTTGTCCATCACATCAAAAGGTATTTTTCTTAAAATCATTTTTCTGAAAGAAACAGGGAAGGCTATTCCGTATTTGTAACCATACTTATAGCCCCGAGAACCATTGCGATGCATTCTCGTTATTATCTGCCCCATGGCAGAATTAAAACTACTACTCTGGCTACCAGGAGGGTTTTTAACTTTAATGGATGGGTCACCCTTAGCTTCAATAAGCCAATATCTAGAAAACTTATCGTTACGGACCTTTATATCAACCCCTTGTTCCCACAGCTCAGAACTTTTTAAAGATTTACCCCAACCATTTAATTCTAGGTATTTTATTAAACTATTTTGGACAAAATCCTCGGTTATTATTTCCCTCTCTTTTTTCATAATCTAAACATTTACTGGTAAATATTCTCTATAAACCCTTACAGCTTCTCGATAAATAGACTCGATCAAACGTTCAGCTTGGACTTGTTCAACAAAACCTTTCTGGAGCAAAAGCATCCTAACATTCTGGCGAATACGAGCCTTAATAGTCTCATTGTTTGTCCAGTCAATTGCCAGATCGCGACGAATACGTCTTGTTAGTTCTTTAACAAATTCTTTAATATCGATACCGGCCTTTTTAAGATCTGGGTCTCCGATAAGGGTATCGTAAAACACGACTTCTTCAGAAGACAGATCTAGTTCTTTGCTTTCTCCGTCAAGCTTTTTAATTTCGTCGGCAATTTCAAGTAAATGTTTGATGATTTCCGCTGAGCTAATAACATTATTTTCATACTTTTCAATTAGCTCGGCCAGAAGGGTTAGCATCGTCTCATAACGAACTTTATTAACTCTCGATCTTACTTTTATTTCCTGATCAAGCATTTTGCGAACAACATCAATGGCAAGATTTTGATATTTGACCTTTTTAATTTCTCCTGCAAATCGTTCATCAAAAATAGAAATACTTTTTTTCTCTTCACCTTCTTTAGTGAACAAATCAATCACACCCTCGGCTTGTACGGCGTCTTGAACCAAACTGCGAATAGCACTCTCTGTGGCTTCAGGAAAAATAATATGAGGTATTACAGTCTGTTTGTTTAGAGCTTCTCGAATTGACTGGAAAAACTGCAAGTCAGTGGCAATCTTCATCGCTTCCTCTCCCGGCATAACAAGGGCGTGTAGATTAGAAAGTTTTGACACTGTACCCATATAAGTCATTTTTCGTTTGTCAGAAAGTCGCCCCTCGTCGCTAATAACTTCATTCATCGCAGATTGAAAAAGTTCCACCAACTCGACACCTTTCTTTTTTCTCCAACCAGAAAAATCAATATTGCCAAAATACTGAGAGATATCCTGATAAAGTTTTTTCATTTCATGGATGACCTCATCCAAAGGAATCATTGCTTCTTTTTGAACGTCTGAATCATAGACAGCAAGGGCCTTTTTAAGATTCTCGGCGATACCGATATAATCCACAATTAAACCGCCCGGTTTGTCTTTGTAGACACGGTTTACACGAGCAATGGCTTGCATTAAACCGTGATTTTTAAGTGGTTTATCAAGATACATTGTATGAAGGCTTGGGACGTCAAAGCCCGTCAGCCACATTTCGCAAACAATCACGAGACGCAAGGGGTCATTAGCCTTTTTAAACCTCTTTTCAAGCTTTTTGACGTCGTGCTCAACCTGAATCTGTCCGGGGAAATCTTCCATGCCCGAAACAACCGCGGCACATTCTGGTGCCTCAGAAATCTTTTTAATCGCTTGGTACATCGCAACGGCAATTGGGCGACTCATGGTAACAATCATTGCTTTGCCCTCAATTGGTCGATTATTAAAATGAGAGACAATATCTTTGGCGATTTGTTCTATTCGACTTGGAGCGCCAACAACTTCTTCAAGCACAGCCCATTCTTTGCGAGCCTTAGCTTTTTCGTCCACCACAATTTCACCCAAAATTTCGTCAAGCTTACTATCAACAAATCTATCAGCCAGATGAAGCGGAACGAGACGGCCTTCGTAATAAATCGGGACGGTGGCCTTATCCTTCACAGCTTGACCAATTTTATAAGAACTCACAATATCACCAAAAACACGCATTGTATCACGGTTATTTCTAGAAATTGGTGTTCCTGTTACTCCCAAAAAACTAGCCTTCGGCAAAGCCTGGCGGACGTTCCCCGCGAGCATACTATATTGTGTACGATGAGCTTCGTCGGTCAGCACAATAATATTTTCTCGTTCTGTCAAAACAGCATTCGCGTCAGGGTCTTCTTGAAATTTCTGTATGGTTGTAAAAATAAGCTCACTCCCCAAATGAGAAAGTCTATCTTTCAGATCTTTAATACTGGAAGCTCTTTTTGCGAGAGTACCATACCCGGTTCGTTTAAAGGTTTTGTATAACTGATCATCAAGGTCTTCTCGGTCAGTCAAAAATACATAGGCCGGACTTTTAAGTTCTGGAATACGTTTTGTTTTATTCACATAAAAGACCATCGAGAGTGATTTACCAGAACCCTGTGTGTGCCAAAATACACCAATTTTTCTATCTTGCTCCCCGCTGACAGAACGAATTGTGCTATCAATAGTTTTATTAACTCCATAATACTGATGATATAAAGACATTTTCTTCGTGTATGTTACAGCTTCACCATCACCGTCCGCCTCAAAGACCGTAAAATTCTGGATAACATCAAGGAGTCGAGTCTTATTAAAAAGGCCCTTGGCTAGAACCTCAAGTTCACTCACACCCTTAGGGGCATCGCTTTCCGACTCGATACCTTTCCATACCCCAAATCGTTCCCAAGACGAAGAAATGGTACCGTGTCGCGCCTCTGTAAGATCACTCAAACAAAGAATTTGATTATACAAAAAGATTTTCGGTATTTCTTTTTTATAATACTCCACATCTCGATAGGCCTGACCAATAGTAGCTTGTTCACGAACAGGGCTCTTGAGCTCAAGGATAGAGATAGGCAAACCATTAACAAACACGACCCCGTCAAGACGGCCAACATTATCAACGCCCTGAACAGTAAATTGATTAACTACCAAAAAGTCATTAGCCTCAACATTCGCAAAATCAATCAATTTTACAACTTCCGTTTTCTCCAACCCATTTTCTCGCCAAGTTTTCTTCACCCCCTCAGCAATAAAACCAAACATCTCCTTATTACCAAGAATAATATCGGCATTGTGATAGCCTGCGACATCCTCAACAACTTGTTCCGCCTGCTCAGCCGGAAGCTGTGGGTTAAATCGGCGGACAGCGGTAAGCAATCTATTCTTTAATACTACCCCTCGAAAATCTTCGCGCTCGGCATTGGGTTGCCCCGGAGCAATTGTTGGGCCATAGACATGCTCATAACCCTGACCTTGTAGCCATTCGATAAGTGATTGCTCTGTTAAGTTGTTTTCATTAAGGGGGTTCATGGTTTAATTTCTCGATACTCCCGTTCTCACTGTTTCAATTATTTGAGAAGATGGAACAGGGTTTGATACACTTTTTAAATACCCAGTCTCTTGAACATCAAATATCGTCTTGGTAATTTGTATGAGAATTGCATTGTGAGTTTCAATATAATTCTCTGTTTTTTCGGTCTTAGAAATCGACTCAAGTATTCTGTCGTGAGAATTTAATGCATTTTGTCGGTGTTTATTCAAATAGTACATATTCATTTCAGCCGAATAATTTCTAGAAAAATGAGCAACAAGGTAACCGCCAACAGAGACAACAATTATTTTTAAGAGAACATTTTGGGAAATAATCGTGTTCCAGATTATCTTGAAGATTGAAAGCTCTTGGTTAGAAAAAGAGACAAACTCTTCGCCCCAAACAAAAACACAAGCCAAGAAAGCAGTGAGAAAAAGAGAGATATATATTGCTATTTGGTTAATTTTTGCTCTTTTTGCGTTGGTGTTTTCTGCCATATCACCAAAATAGTTTCCATACTCAACAACTTCTTGTTTTTGAGCAACCTTACTACTAACCTCTAGACTTTTTTCAACTTTTTTAGTCAAAGAATCAACTTCTTTTAGTCTTTTTTGTAACTCATTTTGTTTTGTTTCGTTTGTGGGATCTACAAATTGCAAATAACTGAAAACTGCTCCTAATTGACTTAGGACGTTTTCTTCAAGCTGGCGAACATAAGTGATCTTTGAAGGTCTCTCTGTTACGTTTGTATAACTTGGGCCAAGGATTTGGCTACACCCATTGATAAAATTATTTATGGCGCTTTCTATGTTCTTCTCATAATTTGGAACCTCGGCCAATGTCGTTTGGTACTGAAGAATTTTTTCAAAGACATTTTTTATTCGATCAAGATTTGGTTTGACTTCATCTAATTTACCGGCATCGCCAAGGTCTCCTCGCAAGAGATTACCCCAATCTAAATTATTGTATCGATCTAAAATTGATTGCTGTATTGCCATATAATTTATATTAATTTAACTAATAATAGATCTCTTAATTCTTTGAGCTTCGTATTCTCTTTTTCAAGAGTCACTATTTTACTTATAAAACTTTTTATCTTTAAAACAAAGTTTTTTGCTAACTCAACTGGTGGTATAAAAAATACGATATTTGATAGCTCACCCCAATGACGCTTGTATTCTCTCTGACCAATTGAACCCTTCGTTAAAAAGTAAGTAAATATTGGGCCATAGCTGTTTTTTCCACCAAGAGGAATTGTATTTGGGCCAAGTGAGAATGGCTCGCAGATGATCTGTATTCTACAGGTATGATCTCCAAATATTAATATTGGATCATTTATGCTCGCCTCGAAAGAAGGTTCCTCGTTGTGAAAACCAATTATACCTTTTGATGATTGATCATATACAGGGACAGAACCTTTATTTAGCAAAGACTCTTCTTTATATGTTTTTTGCGTAGACAATCGAGTGACCACATCCTCAATTTTGCCAACATCCCACCCCTCAGGAATTTCTCCCGTCTCGCTGTCAGCCATTTTTACTTTTTCGTATCCGGGGAAGCGAAAATCAACAAACCATTCGTTAAAAATAGTTTGAGCTGTAGCTTCAAAATTTTTTATTAATTTGTTGTTATTTTCAATTTTTGAATCATAAGCACTTAAAATATCCGCAATTTTCTTTTGAATTAAGAGTTTAGGAATATTTACTTCATAATCAGCGATTGCATCAAAAGTTATTTGAGGAAAAGTGCCGGAGCGTGATTCCGCAATATTTTGGAATTCCATTAGGTTTTGATCCGCAGTTAGAACAATATAGGCAAATCTTGGGTCAATATTTTCTTTAACTTTAAGAACGATTAATTTTGTTGAGACAACATAATCTTTTGAATCAAAATCAACCAGCGCATAGTGTCTGTTTTTTGGCCTTATTTCGCTAAAGACCATATCTCCAAATTCAATAATCTTTTTTGCTTGCCCGGGTAATTTTTTTGTATTTGAATAGTCCTTATGGAGAAATTTCCCTTCATGCACGTCACCAGTATTTATAAAAACAACTTTATCTATATTTGAAAAGTCATAAGTATTACTTACAGGGAAAACTAGATCTTTAATTGATCCAATCCTGCTTTCTGTATTTATTTGTTCCAGTAATTTACTCATATTTTGTTCTGTGGATAACTCTTGATTTTGAAGGCGATGAATGCTATACTCCTTCCATACCTGCCCGAGGTAAATTCGGGATAACTTTCCACAAAAACCTGACCTAGTCAGGTTTTTGTTTTTCTACCTTGGCAATGTGCTTTTTAATGTTCTGCGCATTTATTACTAAATCAGCCGACTCTCTGAATTTTGTCAAAATATATCCACCTTTTACTATAATCACTTTTTTACCTTTTCGTTTTAAGTAATTATTTAAATACACAAAATCAGCATCTCCGGAAAAAATACAGAAGGTATTGTAATGTTCAAGCATCTTTAGTGCATCTACAGAAATTTCTACATCAAAATTTGATTTTCTAATTTCTATAAATTTTTTGCCGTTTGCATCTGTTTCGACATATTTATCTGGAATATGTTCGCCTGTCTCAAAATAATGCCTAATTTTTTGGATATCTTTAGTCATTACATCCTTCTTACCAAAAACTTTTCGCATAACATAGGTAAAACTCAGTGACTTTTCATTTTTAGGATTTTCTCCGTAGTAAATTCTCGCTCTCTCGCTAAAAATATCCACGAATGATTTTATTTTTTCTAAATCTATTGACAACTTTTCACCGGAGGCGAGTAGTTTATTCTCCCAGTCCTGATTGTCATTTTGAAACCACTTATTTACATTTGAGAAATCAATGAAAGTGAAAACCTTCCCGTAATCTTCAGTGATCTGTAACTCCTCTTTGATAAAATTCTTTTTTAAGTCTTGCAAATCCATATATTTAAAATCCTAATTCCTTGAGATTCTTCTCAATATCTTTTTCTAATTCACGACCCTTAGTGAATGCCTCCCGAAGTTCTCCGGAAAGTTTTTCCATTTTTTCTTCAAACGAAATTCCGTCGTCTTCCACATCAGCCAACCCGACATAACGCCCAGGTGTAAGAACATAACCATTCTTTTTTATCTCTTCAAGTTTTGCTAATTTACAAAAACCAGAAATATCTTCGTATTTGCCGGCGCCAGATTCTCCTCGCCAAGCACGTACGGTATTAGCAATTTTTTCAATATGCTCAGGGTTAAAGACAACTTGCTTGCGAGAAATTTGCTCGAAAATGTCTCGAGCGTCGATAAAGAGAGTTTCGCCTTGACGCTTGCGGAAGCGGTCACCGGTTTTATTCTTTGATAAAAACCAAAGCGATACGGGGAGCCCAACATTATAAAAAAGTTTTGAGGGGCAAGAGACAATGACGTCAACGAGATCGGCCTCAATAAGTTTCTGACGGAGATCTCCTTCTTTGCCAGAGACGGCAAGGGCACCATTTGGCATAACAAATCCGGCCTGACCATTTGGGGCAAGGTGGTGAACGAAATGCTGAACCCACATAAAGTTGGCATTACCACTTGGCGGAACCCCAAGTGTTATGCGCGGGTCATTGTCAGCAAGTTTTGATGGTTCCCATTCGGCGTTAAATGGAGGATTACTAATTACAAAATCTGCTTGCAAGTGAGGGAATTTATCTTGGTAGTAAGTATTCCCCAATTCTATTTTTCCAGAGAGTCCGCGGATAGCGAGATTCATCTTTGCCAAACGCAGAGTTGTTTGGTTGCTTTCTTGGCCACTGATAGCAAGTTTTGAAGAGTCTTGCTTATGATTACGGAGATATTCACCCATAGTCACAAACATTCCGCCACTTCCGCAGGCAGGGTCTAATACTCTGGCGTTCTCATAAGGATCAAGAATCTCTACGAGTAACTTAACAATTGATCTTGGGGTAAAAAATTCGCCACCACGCTTGCCTTCGGAATCCGCAAATTGGCCAAGGAAATATTCGTAGATACGACCAAGAATATCTTTTTCTCGGTCAAAATCATGATTGAAAGAAATACGAGAAAAAATATTTACTAATTCGCCGATAACTGATTGATCAAGAGTGGTGCGAGTATAAACTTTAGGGAGAACGCCTTCAAGCTCGGCACGATTATCTTCTTCGATATAGTCCATCGCTTTATCAAGAACCTGCCCAATATCTGACTGCATGGTTTTGGTCTGGAGATATTCCCAACGAGATTTTTCTGGGACATAAAAAACTCCAGCACTTTTATAAAAATCTTTTGTCTCAAGAATTTGGGCTCGAGCTTTATCATCAGCGACATAAAAATCTTCGTTCTTTTTGTCGCGAGTAAGAGCGTCAAGTTCTTCGCGTCGTTTATAAAAGGCATCTGATATATATTTTAAGAAGAGAAGACCGAGAACAATATTTTTATATTCGGAAACATCAATATTACCACGAAGTTTGTCGGCGGCGGCCCAAAGCTCTTTTTCAAAATCTAGGTCGTGATGCTGGCTTTTTTCGAGGACATTTTTTGTCGTTTCCTTCTGACCTTTTTGAATGCGATCCTGAAGCTCAGCAGAAAGGGATGTTTTAGAGATAAGGTAGTTACGCCCAACTTTTTTCGCTGGTATTTTACCCTCTGAAATCTGCTTATTTATGGCCGCTCGGGTAACCCCGAGCATTTGGGCCATTTCGGCAACGGTTATGAATTGTGACTTATTTATTGACATATAAGGCCATTATATACCTATTTCTGAAAATAGCAAGTATACACATGTATACCGAGTTATTTATGCTATACTAGGTATAAGCCGGCCATCCCATCGCCCATACCGAAACAAAAAAAGTCCCCCCGCCAAACAAAGACAGAATGA
>Ga0208375_1004863_pt1 | contig 10282 bp, 8 predicted proteins | sample RifOxyD1_FD_184038 | JGI IMG/M metagenome (GOLD analysis project Ga0208375, IMG submission 184038) | Soil microbial communities from Rifle, Colorado - Rifle Oxygen_injection D1 (SPAdes) | ecosystem: Environmental > Terrestrial > Deep subsurface > Rock core/Sediment | place: Rifle, Colorado...
AACTCCTTGAGCGCGGCACCTGCGACAGCCGCTGCCAGCGGATTGCCCCCGAACGTGGTGCCATGCGCGCCGAACGACAAAGTCTCCGCGGCGCGCGTCCCCACCAGCATCGCGCCGATCGGGAAGCCGCCGCCCAATGCCTTGGCCAGCGTCACCACGTCGGGCGCCACGCCGTAGCCGTGGCTGGCGAACAGGTGTCCGGTCCGGCCCATGCCGCACTGGATCTCGTCGCATACCAGCAGCGCACCGTGCCGGTCGCACAGCTCACGCAGCCCCACCAGGAACTCCGGCGTCGCGGGCGTAACACCGCCCTCGCCCTGCACCGGCTCGACCAGCACCGCGCAGACGCTGCCATCGGCCATGGCGCGCTCGGCGGCGGCCAGGTCATTGAAGTCGCTGTAGGCGAAGCCCGGCGGCAACGGCTCGAAGCCTTCGTGGTACTTGGGCTGCGCGGTGGCCGTGACGGCGGCGAGCGTGCGGCCGTGGAAGCTGCCGCGGAAACTGAGGATGGTGCGACGCGCCGGGCCGCGCCCTTGGGCCGCGGCCCAGCGTCGGGCGAGCTTGATGGCCGCCTCGTTCGCCTCGGCCCCCGAGTTGCAGAAGAACACACGCTTGGCGAAGCGGGAGGATTCCACCAGCGCCTGCGCCAGCCGCAGCGGCGGCTCGCTCACGAACACGTTGCTGGTGTGCCACAGCTTGGCCGCCTGCTCGTGCAGGGCCGCCAGCAACGCGGGATGCGCGTGGCCGAGCGCGTTGACGGCGATGCCGGCGCCGAAGTCGATGTATTCGACACCGTCCCGGTCCCACACGCGCGAACCCCGACCGCGGTCCAGCACGATACGGCGCGGCCGGTACACGGGCACGTAGTAGCGCTCGGCCAGCGCATAGAGGTCTGCGGTGGAGTCGGTCATGGCGGCGGTTCGCGGGACGGGCGCGCATTCTCGCCGATTGCACGGCACGCTGCGGCACAATCGCCGGCCGGAGGTCCCGCATGCGCCTGTTGTTGTCACCACAGTTGAACCCCGCCGCCGAATCCGGGTGGCGTCGCACGTGGTTCGACATCATCTACCGCCACGACACACCGCCGTCGCGCAACTTCGACCTGCTGCTGATCCTGGCGATCATCGCCAGCGTCTCAGTGGTGATGCTCGACAGCGTGGACCACATCCATGCCACGCACGGCGACCTGCTCTACGCGATCGAATGGGGCTTCACCCTGCTGTTCACTGCCGAATATGCGCTGCGCCTGGCGGTGGTGAAGCGACCGGTGCGCTACGGGCTCAGCAGCTGGGGAATCATCGACCTGCTCTCGATCCTGCCGACCTACCTCTCGTTGCTGTTCCCCGGAAGCCAGAGCCTGCTGGTGGTTCGCATCCTGCGCATCCTGCGGCTGTTCCGCATCCTCAAACTGGTGCAGTACGTCGAGGAGGGCGGCATGCTCGTCGGCGCGCTATGGCGCAGCCGGCGCAAGATCTTCGTCTTCATCAGCGCGGTGCTCACGGTGGTCGTGATCTTCGGCGCGCTCATGTACGTGGTCGAAGGGCCCGAACATGGCTTCAACAGTATTCCCATGGGCATGTACTGGGCGATCGTCACGATGGGCACGGTCGGTTACGGCGACATCGCCCCGGCGACGACGCTGGGACGCTTTATCGCCAGCGTCCTGATCCTGATCGGCTATAGCATCATTGCCGTACCCACCGGCATCTACACCGCCGAGCTGGCGAGCAGCCTGCGACAGGCCGATCCCAGGACGCGCGTCGTGGACAACCGTGGTTGCCCGGAGTGCGGACTGGAAGGCCATGACCCGGAGGCGCACTTCTGCCGCTGCTGTGGCCGGGCATTGCCGCTGCCGATGGGCTGACCCAGTACGCCGTCAGTCCAGGAACAGGTCCGGCAGCAGCGGTCGGTTGGGGTCGACGGCATATCGGTCGAGGTCGGCCACGCCGGCGGCACGCAGCACATCCTCGTCCACCAGGAACTCGCCGGTGTAACGCCCGCCCGCCGACGTCAGGATCGCGTGCGCGGCGTCGGCCACGATGTCCGGCGTCCGGCACCGTGCTGCGTCCACGCCGGGGATCATGTTGATGGCATCGGTGGCGATGATCGACCTCGGCCAAAGTGCATTCACCGACACGCCCTGCGGCCCGAACTCCGCCGCCAGGCCAAGCGTGACGAAACTCATGCCCATTTTGGCCAGCGTGTAGCCGGTGTGCGGCCCCCACCAGCGCGGCTCCAGGCTGGGCGGCGGCGCGAGCGTGAGGATGTGGGGATCCTCGGCCTGGAGCAGGTGCGGCAGGCAGGCCTGCGCACAGAGGAAGCTGCCGCGTGAGTTGACCTGCTGCATCAGGTCGAACCGCTTCATCGGCGTGTCGAGCGTGCCGCGCAGCCAGATCGCGCTGGCGTTGTTGACCAGGATGTCGATGCCGCCGAAGTGCTCGGCCGTGGCCGCCACCGCGGCGCGCACCTGGTCCTCCTCGCGGATGTCGCACTTGAGCGCCAGCGCGCGACCGCCGGCGCTCTCGACCTCGAACGCCACGCTGTGGATGGTGCCGGGCAGCTTGGGGTTGGCGACCGCGGACTTCGCGGCGATGGCGACGTTGGCACGGTCGCGCGCGGCGCGCAGGGCGATGGCACGGCCGATGCCGCGCGATGCGCCGGTGATGAAAAGGGTCTTGCCCGCAAGGGTGGACATCGTCACTGCTCCGTGGTCGGCGTCGGCACCATTGTAGGAGCGGCTCCGGCCGCGAATCGCCTGCCCTTACACCCGCGGGCGCAGCATGGATTGCAGCGGGTCGCGGCGGCGACGTGCATGGTCGCGACTTACGTCGCTCCTACAGGGACTTTCGTTACGCTGGGAGGGTGATCGCGGCTGCAGCCGCTGCTACAGAGAGGAACTAGGGCTTGGGGCCCTGCCCTTCGTTGTCTTCCCATTTCAGCAGCTTGCGGGTCACGAAGCGGTACACCGGCTTGCCGGTGGCGAACCACGCCTCACGCACCCAAGAGTGGCGCTTGAGCACGCGGCGCTCGACCGGCGTGATCGCCTCCGGGCAGTACATGCGCTTGTGCTTGAGCAGGTGGCGCAGGTCCTCGCGCGCCAGCAGGCGCATCCAACGCGACCGCGGGTGGCCACGCACCGCCAGCTGGAAGTCGATGATGGCGGGCGCACCGTCGTCCAGCACCAACCAGTTGGCTTCCTTGGCCAGGTCGTTGTGCGCCAGGCCGCGCCGGTGCAACTGCTGCAGGAGGCGGCGCGCCCGGCGGAAATAGGCCAGGTCGCCGCGTGGCGGTCGCTGGTACATCGCCGCGCCGGCCATGTAGCTGCGGTCGAGCTGGCGCCCGTTCCAGCCCAGCAGTTGCGGCGTCGCGGGCAGCCCGTCGACCTGCAACAGCGCGCGCGCTTCCCGCCGCGCCAACCACCACGCCGGCAGCCGCAGCCAGGCGGGCACGTGGACGAGGTCGCGGCGGACGAACAGACCGTCCGGCCCGCGCATCAACGCGATACGGCCGAAGCTGTCGGACTTCAGGGCATCGACTTCAACGGCGGGCGGGCGGTCGTCAGGCATCGCGCCAGTGTACGCAATGGCCGCGCCGCGACGACGCACCCGCCGCATCGCAGACGTGTCGCGCGGGACCACCGGACGATGAATTCCAGCCCACCCGGGGCAATGGAAATCCGCGACCCGCTGCCATAATGGGCCGATGGAACCGGCCTGGCTCGAAAGCGCGACCGCGTGGATCAATGCGAACCCGGTCGCGGCCGGCCTGCTCGTCTTCCTGATCGCGTTCTGCGATGCACTGGTGGTGGCCGGCATCATCGTGCCCGCGTTGCCGTTGCTGTTCGCCGTGGGCGCGGCCGTGGGCCTGGGCCACATCAACGGGCCCTACGCGCTGGCGTGCGCCGCGGCCGGAGCGTTCGCGGGCGATGCGCTGAGTTACTGGATCGGGCGGCGCTGGGGCACGCAGCTGCGCCAACGGTGGCCGTTCTCGCGCTATCCGCAATGGCTGGACCACGGCGAGGGCCTGTTCCGGCGCCACGGCGTCAAGAGCATTTTCATCGCGCGCTTCGTGGGGGCGGTGCGGCCCTTCGTTCCGGCCATCGCGGGCATGATGGAAATGCCGATCCGGCGCTACGCGCTGCCCAGCGCAGTGGCGTGCCTGGCGTGGGCGGGGGCGTTCCTGGCGCCCGGCTGGATCCTCGGTGCGTCCTACGACGCCGTAGCCGCGGTGGCCGACCGCTTGGCGCTGGTACTGCTGGGGCTGGCCGCGGCGGTCGCGCTGGTCTGGGCCGGGGTGCTCTACACCTGGCGCTGGTTCGCCCAGCACGCCGATGCCCTGCTGGCACGCGCACTGGCGTGGAGCCGCGCGCATCCGCGCCTGGGCCGCTACACCGGCGCGTTGATCGACCCCAACCGGCCCGAATCGGCCTCGCTGCTGATGCTGGCCATGTGCCTGCTGGCAATCAGCTGGGCGTGGTTCTCGCTGCTGGCCGGGCTGCTGGCGTCCGGCGGCCCGCTGGCCTTCGACCACTACGTCCACGACCTGATGTGGAGCCTGCGTAACCCGCTGGCCGACCGCCTGATGGCGGCGCTGGCGAGCCTCGGGGACGCGGTGGTGCTCGGCACCGCCTCGGCCGTGCTGCTGGCGTACCTGTTGTGGCGCAAGCGCTGGATGGCGGCGGCGCACTGGCTGGCGGCGCTGGTGTTCGGCCTGGTGCTGACGGCGCTGCTGGAGGCCGCCATCGACATGCCGCGCCCGCCGACGGCGCCGGCCGGCTTCGGGTTCCCGTCGGTGGCGGTGACGATGACCACGGTGGCGTTCGGCTTCTTCGCGGTGCTGATCGCGCGCGAGCTGCCGGGCCGCAAGCGCGTCTGGCCGTACCTGCTTGCCGGCGTGGTCACCACGCTGGTCGGCTTCTCGCGCCTGTACCTGGGCGCGCACTGGCCGAGCGACCTGATCGGCGGGACGCTGTTCGGGATCCTGTGGTTGCTGGTCCTGGGCATCGCCTACCGTCGCCACGTGTCGCGCTCGTTCTGGATGCGGCCGATGGCCTGGCTTTTCTACGGCAGCTTCGCCGCAGTCGCGCTGTGGCACGCGCCGCGCGCGGCCGACGACGTGCTGGCGAAATTCCAGTCACCGGTGCCGCCGCAGGTGGTGGCCGCTGACGACTGGTGGCAGCAGGACTGGGCGCGCCTGCCCGCACGTCGCACGGAAACCAACGCGCGCCAGCGCTGGCCGCTCGGCGTGCAGGTCGCCGGGCCGCTTGCACCGCTGCAGCAGCACCTGGAGGCACGCGGGTGGCGCGTCCAGCCACAGGCGGACTGGCAGGACGCCGTATCGCTGTTGGACGACGACACACCCGGACGCGAGCAGGCGGTGCTGCCCGCGACGCTCGACGCCCACGCCGAAGCGCTGCTGATGCTGCGCCCGGGTCGCGGGCCGGACGAACGTTTCGCGCTGCGACTGTGGCCGTCACCGGTGCAGCTGGACGACGGCACGCCGCTGTGGATCGGCACCGCGCAGACGCTGCGCCTCAGCCGGCCACTCGATGCCGTCGCCTTGTGGTTGCCGGTGCCGGAAGACCGCGCCGCACGTACTGCGGTGCTGATCGCGCTGGACGGCTTCGAGCCCGTGGAGTCGCCGCATCCGCGCGACCCGGGCGTGCCGGTGATGCGGCTTCGAATCGATGACGCACCCGCGCCGGAAGCGTCAGGGCAGTAGCGACAGCACCCGCTGCAGGCGGTCGTGCGGATCGTCAAGCTGCAACAGCGCCTGGCGCTGTTCGTCCGGCATCGGCAGCAGTTCGATCAGGCGCCAGCCCACCCACGCGGCATCGTCGAACCTGTCGGCTGTCGCTTTGGCGTGCTCGCCGCCGACCTTGTCGAGGATCTCCTGCAGCAGCGTGGCCAGCAGCGCATGCTCCGGCCGCACCGGTTCGATCACGTCCTCGTCGCACCACGCCACCTCGGCCACCTGCAGGCCGTTGTCGCGCACCCGCACGCGATGCGCGTGGAAGCGCCGCGTGCCGCGCACCCGCAGCGTCAGCAGGCCGTCATCGCCGCGCCCGAAATCCTCGATCACCGCTTCGGTGCCATACGCAGCGGCCGTGGCGGCTTCGCCGGCTTCCTCGCCATCAATGAGCAGGCAGATGCCGAACCCCCGACCCTCGCGGCTGCAGTCGCGCACCAGGTCGAGGTAACGCGGCTCGAAAATGCGCAGGCCCAGCGACGCGCCCGGCACCAGCACGGTGTGCAGGGGGAACAGGCCGAGCGACTCCATCGCGGGGCGTTCGTCGTTCATCGCCGCCAGTCTACGCGCCGCAATGCCGACGGAGGGTCAACGCGAAGTCTGCAGCGCCTGCAGGAAACGCCGCGGAGCGCCGTCGAAGCCGCCGTTGGACATGAATACCACGTGGTCTCCGGCCGCCACGCGCGCGCGCAGCGCGTCGATCAACGCGTCCGAATCGGGCACGGCGATGCCATCGCCCCGTAGCGCGGCGACCACCTTGCCGCCGTCCCACGCCAGTTCCGGGCGGTGCAGGAACACCACCGCATCGGCATCGGCCAGCGACGGCGCCAGCGCGTCGGCATGCGCGCCCAACCGCATCGAATTGCTGCGCGGCTCCATCGCTACCACGATGCGCGCACCGCCGACCTTCGCGCGCAGGCCGGCGAGCGTGGTCGCGATCGCGGTGGGGTGGTGGGCGAAGTCGTCGTAGACGGTGATGCCGGAGTGCGTGCCGACCAGCTCCATGCGCCGCTTGACGCTGCGGAAGTCCGCCAGCGCCGGCAGTACGCCGGCAACGTCGTGCCCGGCCGCGGCCACGGCCGCGAGCGAGGCCAGCGCGTTCATCACGTTGTGCCGGCCCAGTAGCGGCCAGCGCACCTCGCCCAGTTCGACGCCATTGTGGACCACGATGAAGGCGCTGCCGTCCTCGGCCAGCAGGCGCGCGGTCCAGGTGAATGCCGCCGCCTGCGCCGGGTCGAGCCCGAACGTATCCACCGGCGTCCAGCAGCCCATCGCCAGCACCTCGGCCAGGCGCGCGTCCTCGCCGTTGACGATCAGGCGGCCGCTGCCCGGCACAGTGCGCACGAGGTGGTGGAACTGGCGCTGGATCGCGGCCACGTCCGGGAAGATATCGGCGTGGTCGAATTCCAGGTTGTTGAGGATGGCGATGCGCGGCCGGTAGTGCACGAACTTGCTGCGCTTGTCGAAGAAGGCGGTGTCGTACTCATCGGCCTCCACCACGAACGCGCGCCCCGTGCCAACGCGCGCGGACACGCCGAAGTCCTCCGCCACGCCGCCGATCAGGAAGCCCGGCTCGGCGCCGGCCGCCTGCAGCAGGTAGGTGAGGATGGTCGAGGTCGTGGTCTTGCCGTGGGTGCCGGCCACCGCGATGACCTCGCGGCCCGGCAGCACCTGCTCGGCCAGCCATTGCGCGCCGGAGATGTAGCGGCGCCCCGCATCCAGCACCGCCTCCACCGCCGGGTTGCCGCGCGAGAGCGCATTGCCGACCACCACTTCGTCGCAGTCGGCGGAGATGTTGGAGGGGTCGTAGCCCTGTCGCAGGGCGATGCCGAGCTGTTCGAGCTGGGTCGACATCGGCGGGTAGACCGCCTGGTCGCTGCCTTCGACCTGGTGGCCGAGTTCGCGCGCCAGGGCCGCCACGCCGCCCATGAAGGTGCCGGCGATGCCGAGGATATGCAGTTTCATGGCGACGGAGCTCGTGTTGGGTGCTCGGGGGTCGACGCGGGCCTGGAGCGCCTGTACGTCAGGCTGGAGACGGCCCGGCATGCCACCGGGCCATCAGGGCGACGAGGTCTCAGCCGACCTCGCGCACCGGCGCGATCGCCTCGATGATGCGGGTGAATACTTCGTCCAGCGTACCCACGCCGTCCACCACGGTCAGCTGGCCGTGCGTGCGGTAGAACTCGATGACCGGCGCCGTCTGGGAGTCGTACACCTTCAGTCGCGTGCGCACCGATTCCGGGCTGTCGTCGGCGCGGCCCTCGGCCGCGGCGCGGCCGGCGATGCGCTCCACCAGCAGCTCGGTCGCGACGTCCAGCTGCACCGCCGCATCCATCGGCTGGCCGATGCGCTTGAGCAGCACGTCCAGCGCGTCGGCCTGGGCCAGGTTGCGCGGATAACCGTCGAGGATGAAGCCACCTGCGGTATCGGGCCGCGAGAAGCGGTCCTCGAGCATGCCCAGCAGGATCGCGTCGCTGACCAGCTCGCCGCGGGCCATGACTTCCTTTGCCTCCAGGCCCAGCGGGCTGCCGGCAGCGACTTCCGCGCGCAGCAGGTCGCCGGTGGAGATGTGCGGCACCTGCAGGTGCTCCTTGAGCCGTGCGGCCTGCGTGCCCTTGCCTGAACCGGGCGCACCCAGAAGTACCAATCGCATCTACATCGCTCCCGCAGTCTGGACCTAACGCCTGCGCGGGCGGCGCTACACTCGGGCCGCGCCCGCCGCGCCGGCAAACGGCGGCCAGCTTACCGCATCCGGCCGGCCGCCCCCACGCTCAATGGACCCACCATGGCTTCCGGAACCCTGCTCTACGCCCAGTCCGGCGGTGTCACCGCCGTCATCAATGCCACCGCCTCGGCGGTGATCCAGGCCGCCCGTGCCCGCAAGGTGCCGGTGCTGGCCGCGCGCAACGGCATCCTCGGCGCGTTGCGCGAAGAGCTGATCGACACCCGCCGCGACTCCATCTCGGCCATCCGCGCACTGGCGCACACGCCGGGCGGCGCATTCGGATCCTGCCGGGTCAAGCTGAAGTCGCTGGACGAGGACCGCGCCCGTTACGAGCGCCTGCTGGACGTGCTGCGTGCCCACGACGTGCGCTGGTTCCTCTACAACGGCGGCAACGATTCGGCCGACACCGCGCTGAAGGTGTCGAAGCTGGCGGCCGAGTTCGACTACCCGCTGACCTGCGTAGGCGTGCCCAAGACGGTCGACAACGACCTGGCGGTGACCGACTGCTGCCCGGGGTTCGGGTCGGCGGCCAAGTACACGGCCGTGTCCGTGCGCGAAGCGGCGCTGGACGTCGCGGCGATGGCCGACACGTCGACCAAGGTCTTCGTGTACGAGGCGATGGGCCGGCACGCCGGCTGGCTGGCGGCATCCGCGGGCCTGGCGGGAAACGGGCCGCACGAGGCCCCGCACCTGATCCTGTTCCCGGAACGCCCGTTCGACGAGTCGGACTTCTTCAAGCGCGTGAAAGCCACCGTCGAGCGCGTCGGCTACTGCGTGGTGGTGGCCAGCGAAGGCATCCAGGATTCGCAGGGCCGCTTCATCGCCGACGCCGGCGGCGGCAAGGATTCCTTCGGCCATACCCAGTTGGGGGGCGTGGCCTCGCACCTGGCGGGGCGGGTCAAGGATGCGCTCGGCTACAAGGTGCACTGGACCCTGCCCGACTACTTGCAGCGCTCGGCGCGCCACCTGGCGTCGAAGGTCGACCTGGAGCAGGCCATGGCAGTGGGCAAGGCCGCGGTCGAGTACGCGCTGGCCGGGCGGAACGCGGTGATGCCGGTGATCGTGCGCACCTCCGACGCCCCCTACCGCTGGAGAATCGAGGCGGCAGCGCTGTCGAAGATCGCCAACCACGAAAAGAAGATGCCGCCCGGGTTCATCCGCCGGGACGGTTACGGCATTACCGACAAGGCGCGCGCCTACCTGCAGCCGTTGATCCGTGGGGAAGCACCGCCCCCGTACGGGCGCGACGGGCTGCCGTCCTACGTCACGCTTCGCAACGAGGCGGTACCGACCCGCCTCCCGGCCTGGAAGGGCTGAGGCGCGCCGGCACAGTCGACCCGGTCAGCCGCCGCAGGGCAGACCTTCGACCGACATCGACGCGGCGAACAGCGGCACGGCATCGAGCTTGCCGGCCTCGGCCTCCTTTCGCATCTGCTCGAGATAGACCCGCATCTGGCCCTGCCCGTCGCGCTCGGTGGCCTGCGCGTGCGCCAGCGGCTTGCGCCACACGCGCACCACCGCCTGCTGGGTCTGGCACGACGCATTCGGCACGCGGATCAGGTCGTTGAACACCCAGCCGGTGCCGGTTGACGGCTTGGCCTCGGCCGCATCGACGAACCGGGCGCGCGGCTGGCAGTTCGGACTGGTGCGGACGACGGCGAAGCGGTACGGCGCGTCGGCCTGTCCGGTGAACGCACCTTCCAGGCGTGCGCAGGCTTCCGGGATGGTGCGCAGGGTGTGCGCCGCGCCGACGGCCTGCGGCGGTGCGGCACCGCGCTCGATCTCCGGGACCGGATCGGCGGCCAGCGA
>Ga0208375_1004864_pt1 | contig 10278 bp, 12 predicted proteins | sample RifOxyD1_FD_184038 | JGI IMG/M metagenome (GOLD analysis project Ga0208375, IMG submission 184038) | Soil microbial communities from Rifle, Colorado - Rifle Oxygen_injection D1 (SPAdes) | ecosystem: Environmental > Terrestrial > Deep subsurface > Rock core/Sediment | place: Rifle, Colorado...
TAAGACAAATCTGCCTCTTACGGGACTAGGCAATAAAATAGAGAGCTTGGTCAAAAAGAGCTTTCAATTGGAGAGTTTTGAAGATAAAGAACCTCTAATCTTAAAAGAAGCAACAGACCAAGGAACAGCCTTTGTTGAAGATGTTTGGGTAGAAGAGTGGGAAATACAAAAGAAGTTAAAAAAAATTGATTATAAAAATTTTAAAGTTGATGACATTAAATGGGAGACAAAGAGAAAGAAAAAGGTAATCGGTTGCCGAGCTAATCTTATCCCGGGCACGGGAGTATATCTCGGCAATGTCAAAAATTTTTTTATAGAGACTCAACCTTATCTCTTTACAAGAGATGTAATTACTTACGGAGAGGCGAAGGCTTGTTATGAAGCGTATGACCGCTTTCAATATGTTCCTCGCAAGATTGAGAAAACAAATGAAACAGAAGATGGTTCGGAGGTGAGAGATTGGTCGCTTGAACAAATAGAAGGTGAATTGGTGGAAGTAATCAAATACGAAGATAAAAAAAACAACGAGTATATGCTCCTTTTAAACGGAGTGATGATGTATTCGGTTGGCTTTCCTCTAACAGAAATATCTCCAAGCGGAGAATATAATCTCGTTAAGTTTGATATAGAAGCAATATCAAGGTTCTTTGCTTATTCAAAAGGAATACCGGCAAAGACTAAGATCGATCAAGAGGTGTTAGATGATACCTTAAGAACAATGGTATTGAGACTGCGACAAATGCAAGCTCCACCAATGGCAAACAATACCGGAACAATATTGAGCCAAAATATCTTTTACCCCGGACAAATCACGCCGGACATCAATCCAAATCAAATCCAGCCAATTATACAAAACAACACCATCGGAGCGGGAGAATTTAATGTTTATCAACTTATCAAGCAAATAGTAGATGAAAAGACGATGAACCCGATTGTCTCAGGACAGACTCCGGAACAAAAACAAACAGCCACTCAAGTATTACAAGAGAAACAACAATCAATGATGAAACTCGGTTATGCCGTTTATGGAATAATAGCTTTTTACAGAAAGCTGACTTGGTTAAGAATTTATAATATTCTTACACATTGGACGGCTCCGATAGATAGCCAAATAGACGAAGTAAAACAGCAAATAAAGGATATGTATCAGAGAATATCAGTAGAAGAGCAAGATGAATATGGACGGTTTACCAGAGTAATTGAGTTTGATAATAGTGGTTTAGATAAGAGTCAGGCGCAACTTGACGCGGAGGCGGAGATTATGTCAACACCGGGTAATCAGGTGCAGAAAATTTATCTTAATGGAAAGAAGTTGAGAGAGAAAGCCTTGGAGTATAATTTTTTTGTAAATGTAGCGCCAATACCAAAAGAGTCTTCGCAACTTGATGCTACAATGTTTGAAGAAAGAATAGGTAAGGCAAAGGTGCTTTTCGGTCCGATGTCAACCAATGATGAATACTTAAAGATGAGATGGGCGGTGATGAGCAAGGAAGACCCGGAGAAGTATTGGGCAAAGCAACAGCCGACGATGCCTCAAGGTATACCACAAGGAGCTCCACAGTCGCCAATGTCCAATCAAATAGCACAGGGAGTAAGTAGACAACCTCAACCCAGCTTGAACTCCGTTATTAAACAATAAATTATATAAATTATGTCAGAAGAAAAAAAGGAATTAACCAAACAAGAAGAAAGAAATTTATTCGTAAAAGAAAAGCAAGACAGTGTTAGCAAAATACTATTTGAATCCGGATTATTTTTAGGAGAAGTTTCACAAATTATAAGAAATCTATCCTTAATGATTGACTCAATTAAATTAGATAAGCCCTCAAAAGAGACAAAATCAGATGTTAAAGAAAACAAAACAACCGAAGAAACAAAATAATGAAGAAAAAGAATTAGTCGACTTCAATGTAGATGTTATAAAATTTCTTGATAATAAGGATTATCTTAGTGAACTTACTGAAGATGAAAAAGTGGAAATGATAAGGCAGGGTTCTAGTGTATACAATAACAAGGCATTTTTAACAGTTATCAATCATCTTATAAACATACAAGCAAGTCATAGTATTTTGCAGGCGGCAAATAGTCAATTGATTATGTTTGATAGAGCGGGAATAAATTGTCTAACGCTATTAAAGGATGAATTTAAAAAACTAGACGCTATTTATAAAGACAAGATAAAGTCCGAAGAAGATTATGACGAGCACGAAATTATATAAAATTAAGTTTTTAGCGGTTATCTTAAATTTAGTAGTTCCTCTTTATGGAATATTTGAGCCGAGTAAAGGAAATTGGAATGCAAGCAGAAGGGCAATTACAGGCCTTCATTGGTGGTATAGACTATTTCATTTAAACAGATATACATTTCCTTATCTTGATAATAATAAATATAAAATGAAAGAGTCGAAAGTTAGTGTAAGGAAAAATTATTGGCCAAAACATATACAGAACAGAAACTTATATTATCATAAAGAAAAAGAATGTAAAATATTAAATATAAGAACAAAGGTAATGTTTTTCTTTCAAAGAATTATTGTAAGAATACTTGACAAATTACTATATCTTAAAAAAATAGAAACAATAAAGTATATAAAATACAAAAAACAAATTATATAATACCCGAAAGGTCGGAGTTGAGAAACTTAATTCTCTCGAAGGCGGCAACTGCGCTAAAATAAGCTAGTTAAGAATTAAAAATAAAACTATGTATGAAGAAAACAATGACGAAAAAAAAGATGACACCAACGAAGAAAGTAATGAAGAAGACAATGACGAAGAAGACGGTAGCAAAAAAGATGAAGAAATAGAAAAGGTGGAGATGTCCAAAGAAGAGTATGAAGAATATCAAAAGTTAAAAACAAAAGATTTTAACTTTAATCAATTAAGAAAAGGAACAAAAACAGAAAAAGAAGAAATAAAGCGAGCCAAAGAAGACTTAAACAAAGAATGGCAAGAATTTAGAGGTAATCTGGAAAAGGAAAGAAAAGAAGACGCTTTATCCTTATTGGTTGGTGGAGACGAAGAACTTAAAAAGAAAGCTCTTTACAACTACGAAAGAATAAAAGACGAGGCAAAAACAAAAGATGAAATTTACAAAAAGATGAAGGAAGCGGTGAATATGATGGGAATATCGGACTCACCTAACCCATTGGCAATGAACAACTCTTATTCGGGATATAGGGGACTGGAGAGAAGCAAACAAGAATCTGACGCAAGTAAAGAGATGAGAAGAAACTTCAAAATATCCGATGAAGACGCTAAAAAATATGGAGGTAATTGGGAGCCAAAATTTAAATAAATTTCATTTTAAAAGAATATGACATATACACCAAAAAAAGATATAGAAGAGAAGCCGCTCACAGAGCAGGTGGTTATTTCAAAAGAAGATTTTGACAAGATGCGAGAAGATATTTCTCTTTTGAAAAACTCTGTTTCTAAATATAAACTAGAAGAACAAGAAGCCTTGTTAGGAAAGAAAAAGAAAAAAGAAATTAGAGGACACCTCAAAAGACTTAATGGAAAATTGATTGTTAGGTGGATGGGATTGAATGAAGAAGGAAGCAAGGCAGAGCAGAAAATATTATATCAAGGAACAACGCCTATCGGAGAAGTGTTAATTGGACATTACAAAACCTTAGAGGGTGAGGATATAATTTGTGAGGCTTCTAAATTTTATAAATCAATAGCTCTTGAGAAGTTTACAAAGATTGGACAAGAGGGAGATATGTGGACGATCAGATTTGATAACAAGGAATTACCTCAAGATATGAAGATTCACGTTAAGTATTTAAACCCTTAATATTATGCCAGAAAAAACATACTATATCGGCAAAGATAAAGTTAAAAATTATGTCGTTGCGGAAAATATAAACCTTGTCTCTGTTCTTTATGAGAATGGCAAGAGTGAAGATTTAACCAACGAGCAATGGGTTGAAATAAGAAGTGAAGAGGAATACGAAAGCGGGCTTATTTCAATAAAAAAGCATTCCAAGCTAATGCAAAGAATATTGCAGGAGATGATGGATTCACGAGTTACTATGTTGGAATTTGAATGGCTTCTACATCAAATAGGCACATCAACAACAGAAAATTACAACAGAGCAGTGGCAAAAGTGTTTGGCGTTCCTTATACTGAAAAAATAATGCTTACTCAAATACACGAAACATTAAAGAAATAGTCTCTTTATACACTCCTTCCCTGGGAGGGAGTAATAAATAGATTATATTCGGGGGCACCGTAAACAGCTATAATCTACTCTAGTCAGGCACGCAAGCCTGTAAAAAACCTTCATCTTCTCGGGGCGAAACCTCGTTAAAAACACAAGATGCGGGCACATAGACAATTCAACATAAGTGGGTAAATATTTTAGATATTTTCTCATTTTTTTGTTGTGTTAATTCATTTAAAACTTAAAATTATGTCAGCAAAAATTGAAAGTGGTCTTTGGACTACGATTTGGAGAGAGAAAAAAGCGTCAACCGCTTTTGCTATTGATTCGCTCGTGTCTTTGGACGACGGATATGTGACGCCGGCTGATTCCACAACTGGAGCATCTGACGAACCACCGCTAGGAATTTATTTAGGAAAGGCAATCACTTCGGCAACTGTTGGAACTTATTTATATTCTAACACCGCCTTGGTGCCGGTTGCAGTTCCTATCGGGCCGGCTTTATTTAGAGCAACAGCAAGCGGAGCATTAGCAATTACCTCTCAAGGTATGAGTTATGACTTGGCATCAGCTGTTACGGTGAATGAAGCTTCTTCTACCTATGGTGTAGTCACTTGCGTTAAATATGTTAGTGCTACAGAAGGAATTTTCTCCTTCAGCAAATCAATCTATGCAACAGTTGCATAAAAACTAATTAAATAATATTGGAGTAAAAATATGGCACAGATTATAAACACTACTAACTTCCCTGATTTTGTTGCAAACTCCACTATCAACTTCCGAAGAGCTTTTGATCAATTTCCTAAAGTTGCAGCTCAACTTTATGATATTGAGAATACTTCTTTAGTCACCGGCGAAGAGTCAAGTCTTGATGGCTTCTCAATGGCCAAGATTAAGAGAGAAGGTTCTGATTTTGCCTACTTAAATATTAACCAAGGCTATAATAAAACTTGGACAATATACGAAGTTGGCGGAATGACAAAAATTTCTTGGAAAGAGAGAGTGGGAAACAAATACAGAGAAATGGATAAAAAAATCAGCGGGCTCGGACGCTCAGCTGCAAAGAGAATGGAAGTTGACTTAACTCATCGCTTTACTTTTGGAACTGAAACAACATATACCAACTATGATGGCGATACAGTAGCAATTGATATCGGTGACGATCTTCAATTATTCTATTCAACCCACACCGTTACATCAGGTGATACTTTTAGAAACAGAATTGCCAACAATCCTCTTTTATCAAAAGGTGGGATTGAGGCGGCAGAAAAATTGTTCTCCACACAGATGCTTGATTCTAACGGAGAGTCAATTATGGAAGAACCAGATACCTTGATTATTTCCAACGATCCGCACACAAGGAACACCGCATTGGAATATTTGAAATCCACATCAGCTCCAGAAGGAGCAGTCGCTGGAATTTACAATGTTCTTGGCAATAAATATAAATTGATTGTTCTTCCTTATTTGGCGACAACGGCTGCTGGAGTCTATGACTCAACAAAGGCTAATTATTGGATGCTCGCTAATTTAAAAGGAACAGACGCAATCTGCAAAATTCTAGCCAATCCAACATTTATTCCTCCAACAGAAAATGATGGAAAGGAATTTGAAACAATGGACTGGAAATTTGCTTGTCACGCTGCTTATGCCATTGAAATTGTAAGAGCTCAATGGATTGTGATGAGTGATGGACTAGGAACTGCCTGAGGCAACGGCACGGCTTAAATAAATATTCTTTTAAGAGAGCAACCCCTCTTAGAGGCGGTCTCGGCGGGCTGGTGGCCTTAAAAGGAATAATAAAAAAATACTATGTTATATAATAAAAATGCGGGTTATGGTGGCGCATTGCTTTCAATGGTGGCCAGTCAAGTGCCAACATTCGGAAGAGTAATGGTCGTCTTTAACCCAAATGATACTGATGAAGAAAATTATCAAAGAATGCAAGAAATTATGACGAGCGACCCGGGTGGCCTTATTAGATTTTATACAAGCTTATCGGACGCTTATGATGCAACCGAAAGCAATAATAATGATGTTATTCTTTTGGATTCCAACAATGCACACGTACTTACAACAGGATTAACGATTTCAAAAAATCGTGTTCACTTCGTAGGTATGGATGGTGGCGATAGACTCCAAGCACAAGGCACAAAAGTTCAAACAACCGCTGCCGCTGCAGTTGCTTATGTTATTAGAAATACGGGCACTCGTAATTCATTCCGAAACATTAAGTTTATAATGAATGACACTAACGCTGCTGCCATTCACTGTTTTGAAGAAGGTGGTGAAGGTACTTTGTTTAAAAATTGTTCTTTCACTTTTAGTGTTGCTGATAACCTAGACTTAACCACTGCCAGTGAGTTTATTTGTGGCTCTGATTCTGCTACATATTTAAATTGCACGTTTGGCGCGGCCACTCTAACCACATCTGCTTCTGGTGGACGAACAGTTCTAAAATATGACGCAGTAACGGGTGGACAGACAACTCCAAGAGATAACGTGTTTAAAGATTGTATCTTCACAATTGAGTCTTCTGACGCTGGTTCATTGTTCGTAAGTATGGCTGCATCTGGTGACGCTAAAGGCATAAATGTATTTGACGATTGTACTTTTATAGCTTCATTGGTAAATGGTGGTGGTATAGCTTTAACAAAAGCCGTATCAACAGCTAACGGATTGACTGACGGAATTTTTTGTTATGGCTATCCAAGGGTTTATAATGTAGCAAACTTCGGTACAAACGGTACCAACAACGACAATTTATATGTTATGTCTCCTGCTATGTCTAACGTAGATGCATTTGCGTTTCAACCAATAGCGACTTAAAAACTAGACTTTATTTGGAGGAGGCGGGGTAATCCTCTGATTGCCTCCTCTATAATGAAGTTTTAACTAATAAAAAAATATGCTTTTAGATGGAATTAACCGACAAGAATATGTCTCGGATAGAATACCAATGCCGGTGGATATGGTTGCCGATACTGCTTATATAAATTCTATTACCGGCGAGACAGTACAACTATATTACTTTTCAAACGCTTACTTAACTTGTGGCACTGCGGGAGAAACCACAGCGGCTACTTGGGCAGCACTTACAAGCACAACAAAGTTTGAAATTGATATTTTGGGAAAAACTTATGTAGTCAATCCCGATTTTACGGGAGACGCTTCAATGGATAATGTGGCTGCTTCAATTCAGACGGCAATTAGAGCCGTAACGGGAAGACTTGAAACTTGTACGCAGGCAGTTAATGTTATCACAATAACTGTCGCCAAAGATGAGAGCGGCGAAGGAATGGGCAACAGTATTTCAGTCTTAAGAAACACCGACTCAAATACTGGAGTAAACATTGCCGGTGCTTCTTGGATGAATGGATTATACGGAACTGGCGTCATAACTCCGGCTACTGCCACGACTGACTTAGGTCAGGCGGCAGGAACGCTTGTGGTTGCAAAATTAGCCTATACCGGCGTTTTAGACCACATAGGGGCAATGATAGGCAATGAGAAGGACACTTCACTCACTTGGATGACAAACACCGCATTGCCGAAAAAATATATAAAACCGTTTCCAAAAGCTTCAGTTGAAAGACTTACTAATAAAGAAATAGTTGATATTGTTTATGAGTTTGGCAAAACGCTTACTACTAACGGAGAATGGGGACTAGACCACAGAACTGGCTTAATCGTCGGCAGAAAAGCAACGACAGGAACAAGCGATACTGCCGCCTATAAGGTGCAAACACAAGCAACTGGTAGTGGAACGAGTATTGCCGCATCTGTAAATTTAGAAAAGATAAATAATGTTGATATTCCGTTAGATGACGCTGCTTTTACTCCGGGGACAAGTCCGGTAATGCCAGTGGGTTATTTTGCAGATGAAACAGCAACCGATAGTGTGACGGAAGGAGATATAGGAGCTCCGAGAATGACACTTAATAGAAGACCAATAAATGCGGGAAATCTTTTAGATGATAGTGCTTTTGGTGTAGGAACTGATTATGTTTCCCCCATTGGTTGTATAGCTGACGAGGTTGGCACGGATAGTGTTGACGAGGGCGATGTGGGACTTCCTAGAATGACAACAGATAGAATGCAAATAATAAAAGATGGCGCCGTATATCAAGCCGCAACAACGGCAAACAAAGTTGTTGAACAAACACCGTTGTCCGACCACGTGGTAGCCGATACTCCGACAGTTCTCACCAATATAGCCACAAACACGACAGGATACATCTATATTGATATGGATACCTACAGAGGTGGAAGTTTACAGATTATTACGAGTGGAACAACACCGACAGATACTCTTACACTAACTGTTGAGATGACCAATCGAGACGACGGGACGGCTCAAGCAAGTTGTGATTATTCGCCCGCTTCTTTGGAAATATTGGGAGTGGCCAGTGTTGTTGATGTTGACTTGGAGTCAGGAGCGAGTTTTCCTATCTTTCTTGATACCTTTGTTGTGTGTAAATATTTAAGAATTAAATATGTTACTTCTAACGATAGCGGAGCTGATTGCGACTTAACCGTCTATCCGAGGAAGGCTTACTAAAAAATATGTTAAGCGACTTAGAAAAGTATTTAAAATGGCAATACGGATGTGTGGGAGAAACGGAAGGAAATGAGGAATTTATAGGCAGAGGAGATGATTATATTGCCAAGAAATGCAAAATAAAAAAAGAAGCTCTTTTATTGGAAAAAGAGAAAAAAATTAAACAACTAACCATAGAATAATATGAAAATGAGCGAAGCATATTCAAGAAAGACACTAGCCCCGGCGATAGACGCAATTGCGACTACTACCACCACAACTGATGGCAAGGCGGACAGCATTACTTCTGAATTAGGAACCGTGTCATCCAATGTTTCAACAATTATGTCCACAACGGATGATTTGTCATACAGGTCTCCGCAGGTAACGAGCACAGGCTCGGCGGTTATTGCCAACGGAATAACTTTATTTACCGTTTCCAATGGTTGGATAAGAATAATTGAGTTGATGTCATCTTGTCAGGAAGACAATAACAACACCCCGGCAACAATGCAGTATAACTGCACGCCGACGGTCGGAGCGGCAACGACGATCAGCGGAGCTTCCTCTCAACTTACTTCCCTTCTAGCGGGGGCAAGTGTGGTTCTACAGGGCAAGACTCTCGCAACAGCTCCCGCAGTAAATATAAGCGGAGCCAGTCTTTCCGCTTCGGGAAGTATCGGAATACTTGTGCCTCCGGGGACGATAGATTTGATTGTCGCCAATGGACCGACAACGGGAACTTGGAAGCATTATATAAGATTTGAGCCGATTCAATACGGAGCGACTGTTTCTGCGGGATTTTAATAATATTACTTTAATACTATGGCTAATTGGTATGTAAATGCAGCCACGGGAGTGGACGCTCCAGGGAATGGTACGACTCCCGAGACGCCATTCCTTACTTTAACCTATACGGAAGCCGCCGCCTCCGACGCTGATGATGTTTATGTTGCCAACGGGACATATACCGAATCCCAACTGGTTTCCGCAAAAGCTATAAATTGGATAGGTGAGGATGTAACGGGGACAATACTGCAATTCACGGGATTATTAAGATTGATTTTTCTTTTCGGCAATAGTACCAGAACCTTCAGTAATTTTAGATTAGAAATGGATAACCCCGTAGCCGGAGCCAAATATTTGGTGGAGTGCGATGACAATTATGATGTAAACACAACCTTTACTAATTGCCATTTTAATAATGGCAGATTAAGGTCAATTCTCGTGCCCGAGGGCTCCTCCGGTTTGGTTTTAGATGGCTGTACCGGCAATATTGATATTACTTCCACTGCCGCCTTCATTGACTTTGTCGGTAGCTGGACAGTTCAAAATACAACTATTACAACAAGCGACGGTCTCGCCGCCGGTCTATTTTATCAGAGTGCTGCATCTACTGGGAATACCGTGTTATTGGACGGAAACACTATCACAATGACCAACGACGCTCCGATGTTTGTGGCGACAGCGGGAGTGCTTGTTTCTCCAACAATTACGGATAACACAATTACCGTTTCTGCCGGATATTCAAATACCGTTATAGAAATAGCCGACTCTCTTAATGAGGTT
>Ga0208375_1004867_pt1 | contig 10274 bp, 7 predicted proteins | sample RifOxyD1_FD_184038 | JGI IMG/M metagenome (GOLD analysis project Ga0208375, IMG submission 184038) | Soil microbial communities from Rifle, Colorado - Rifle Oxygen_injection D1 (SPAdes) | ecosystem: Environmental > Terrestrial > Deep subsurface > Rock core/Sediment | place: Rifle, Colorado...
TGTAGACCAAGTCCGAAATGAGCATCATGATAAAGATTGGCTCCTGTGCTCACAATCCAATCGACAAAACCGTTTTTTATCAAAGGAATGATACAGGACCTTCCGACACCAGCGGGCGTAAGGGCTCCAGTCAAAGACATACCGACCGTTACGTCGTCTTCTAACATTAAAGAAGTGAAAACCTGGGAAGCTTCTCTTAACCTCGCCGAATTGTAGGCTTGAAAGGCTGTTTCCATCAGATCTTTTGCCTTCATTCCTTTTTTTATTTGCTGCGGGTAGATCCTTTTTCCGGAAAGAAACCTTGATCTTTTCTGACGACTGTCATTCATGAAGTACAACTCCTCTTAAGCGTTGGTCGGCTGGGTTTTATTGTAATTTTCGCTTACCATTAAGAATGCCCCAAATTCAAGAGCACTATTAATAACAAAGCGGTTCTTTTTTCGTTTCTTGACGAAGCTTGCTCTCCACTGATAACTGACAAGAATGGAAATAAGGGATGTCATTCATGGCTCGATAGTCATCGAGAAGAATGAATTTCCGATCATTAGCTCGAGGTACTTTGAGCGACTACGGCATATAAAACAGCTCGGATTTGCTGAGCATTCATTTCCGTCGGCTACCCACAATCGACTAACCCATTGTTTAGGAACGCTAGAAACAGCAACCCAAGCTTTTGACACTATTTTTGCCGGACCCCATGCAAGGGCTCCACAATTTACTTCCGATCGGCTTCTTTTAGCGCAACAAGCCCCAAATGCATATAATCGCTTCCGCGCCGTTCTCAGACTCGCTGCTCTCCTCCACGATATTGGGCATGGTCCGCTTTCGCACACTACCGAGTTCGCAATGCCGGAAATCGGTACACTTGGGTTTTCAGGAAAGCCCAGGAAGGCAAATCACGAGGATTACACCTTAAAAATAATTCTCGACTCAGGGTTAACCCCCTTGCTTGATAAAGCAGGCACGCACCACGGGTTTTCCGCCAAGCACGTCGCATCACTAGTTGATAGAAGCATGCCGGCCAACGATGATTTTTTCTTTGAGTACATCGATAATCAAAAAATCAATTTCCGGCCAATTCTCCAACAGTTAATTTCGAGTGAACTCGATGCCGACCGGATGGATTACCTCAGAAGAGACAGCCTTCAGACGGGCGTTAGCTACGGAGAATTCGATTTCGATTGGCTGATAGCAAATCTCACTTCTTATATCAGAGACGGACAATGCTTGATGGCTTTACAGCATCGAGCTCTTTATTCTTTTGAAGACTTCTTGTTATCTCGTTTTCACATGTTCCTGATGGTATACTTTCACTACAAAAGCGTGGTTTTTGATGAAATGCTCGCTCAGTACTTTGAAAGCGAAGACTGCGACTACACGCTGCCCTCCGACATTGAAAAATACTGCGACTGTACCGACACGCACCTGTACTCCCATTTGGAAAAAACAACGAACAAGTGGGCAAAAAGGATAACCGAAAAAAACCCGTACAAAATGCTCTTAGAGCTTCATAGCGGCATTCCAGCCACAAAAACCGCAGCCACCGAACAGCAGGAGCTTTTATCAAAAATTCAAAGCGAAATGGAGTCAAAAAAGATCCATTGTCTGATGGTCACTTCGACGAGCGAGTTATCGAAGTATTTTCGAAAACCGGCTGACACTATCTTTATTCGCTACGATAATCATTACAGCCCAGTCAGCTATATCCCTCTTGAAAAATGTACGGATCTTTTTCAAAAATATAGCGAAAAGCGGTCAATAGTAAGACTGTACGTTAGCCCCGAAAATTATGATGAATGTTGTTCAAAAGATCTGCGCACTCCGCTAAAATATGAATAGGTGAAAGATGTATCCTATATTGTTCACAATTCCCTACGTTGGCCCGGTATATTCATACGGCTTCATGCTTGCCCTGGCGTTTTTAACAGGCTGGCACCTGACTCAACATTTTGTAGCCAAAGATAAAGTTACAGATAAAAACACATCTGCAAACGCCATGAAGGTTGCCATTATTACGGCAATTCTGGGTGCAAGAATAATGTATTTCGTCGTCAACCCAGAACATCTCAATTCTATCGCCGATTTTTTCGCCTTCAGTCGTGGCGGTATGGTTGCTTACGGCGGCTTTATAGCTGCCACTTTTTCAACTATCGCCTACTTAAAGTGGAGAAAAGTTCATGTTTGGAGATTTGGCGATGCTGTTGCTCCCGCTTTAGCTATTGGTACCGCTATTACAAGGGTCGGCTGCTTGCTATTCGGCTGTGATTACGGAGCCATTTCTGATCTGCCTTGGGCTTTATCTTTTCCGAAAGGCAGCCCTTCGTTTCAGCACCATTTTTCGGAAGGCCTCATAAGCGCAGATGCAACAGCTTCCCTTCCCGTTCATCCCACTCAAATCTACGAAAGCCTGTACGCCCTCTTAATATTTGCCATCTTGCTTTGGCTCCGAAAAATCATGCAAACATCCGCACCAAAGATTTCAACTAAGCCTCGTGGTTACGTTTTCTTAACCTTCGTCGCTCTTTACGCATTTTTCAGATTTTTAAACGAGATCATCAGAGCTGACACGGGCCGCGGAAGCCTCGGCCCGTTCTCAACATCACAGTTTATCGCAATCCTTACTATCGGTCTTGCTATTTGGGGCTTTAAAGCTTTCAAGTCCCCGCAGAATAATCGTTAGCGTACTTTTGCTGCTCAGGAGTTAAAACATCCAATCGCATTCCAAGTGCGGTGAGTTTAATCAACGCAATCTCTTGGTCTTGCGCAGGATCGATATCGTACACTTTTGGCTGCATGCTTCGGCCTTCTTTTGCCAACCTGACCATTCCTAAAAACTGATTTGCAAAAGACATGTCCATCACTTCAGAGGGATGCCCTTCAGCAGCAGCAAGATTCACAAGCCTGCCTTGTGCTAAAACGTAAATCCTCTTTCCGTTCTTTAAAGTATACTCCTCGTTGTTTGGTCTTACTTCACGCATCTTTGAAGCGATTTCGTTAAGTTGAACGAGATTCAACTCACAATCATAATGGCCGGTATTGCTTACAATTGCGCCATCTTTCATTCGCTCAAAATGTTCGCGTGTAATAATGTCCTTCATACCCGTTGCAGTAATGAAAATATCACCAATTTTGGCCGCATCGTCCATTTTCATTACTTCAAAACCCTCAAGCACCGCTTTCAAGGCAGCGGTCGGCTTCACTTCAGTGACAATCACTCTCGCCCCCATGCCTTTAGCACGCATGGCGCAGCCTTTTCCGCAGTGGCCATACCCTGCTACCACAAAAACTTTACCACCGAGAAGGACGTTCGTAGCTCTGACGATTCCATCAATCGAGCTCTGGCCTGTACCGTAAACATTGTCAAAATCCCATTTTGTTTCAGCATCGTTAATAGCGATAACCGGATACTTGAGCGCACCGTCTGCAGCCATCGCCCTTAGTCTATGAACGCCGGTCGTCGTCTCTTCGGTACCACCAATAATGTCCTTAGCCATTTCTTGATGCTTTGAATGAACCGTAAAAATCAGATCTGCACCGTCATCTAACGTCAAAGTGGGGTGCGAATCGAGTGTTCTCTCAATTGCCCAATAGAACTCTTCTTTATTCATTCCGTGCCAGGCATAAATCGAAACGCCATCGGCAGCAATGGCGGCGGCAATGTCGTCTTGGGTAGAAAGAGGATTACAGCCCGACCAAAATACCTCAGCACCGGCTGCTTTTAGGGTTCTGATTAGTACTGCGGTTTCCTTCGTAACGTGAAGACAACCGGCTATTTTCATCCCCTTTAACGGAAGAGTGCGCTCGGCCTCTTCTCTTAACCTCATGAGTACAGGCATACGGCTCTCCGCCCATTCAATTTTTAGTTTTCCTTGTGCAGCAAGGGCTATGTTCTTAACCTTATACTTCTGTTCATTATGATGGCTCATGATAAAGACCGCTCCTTCTCTCAGTTCACTGAATTCTACTTGTTATGCAGTCGTTTTAGCCGTTCGGGGGCGTGGTATCAAGTCAGTTCTTCTTTTTTTTGCTGAAGTTCAGTTCTTCGACAGCCTTTCCGGTATGGATAATAACCGGTTCTTTTTGGGTAGGGTCCGTGACGGCCTTTTTATCAAGATTAGGAGAAGGTCGTGGGATAGGAGACGACTTTGACGTCTTGCTACTCCCCTTCCATGACTTAATCATCGTCTGATGCTTTTCTATAATAGCCCTTGTAGTCTTGGCATTCTCGGGCCCGACCGTCTGCTTTCTAAGCTTTAAGGCTTCGTTGCGATCAATATTTTTCTTACTTCGAAGCGTCTTATAATAATCGTTAAAAGCTTTGTCGAGATTCGAATCCCCTTCGGCTTGGCAGATCATGGGCAAAATGAGAACAACCGTAAACAAGAGAACTTTAAGCATCAAATGTGTCATATTTGACCTACCCCTAGCGCTTCTTAGCTATTTATTTCTATTAAACAAATTTTGCATAAAAAATATATTCGATTAGATTTGTCAGCAATTAACAATCTCGGTACAATATTAGAATAGAATACATCCAGCATTTTTGGACAGTAAAATCGGGGGAGGTGCTGGTATGGATTACCAGAATTCGGGGAAAAAATTCGTATATCTAGTACTGTTTCTTGTCTGCTCTATTTCACTGCAGGCGTTTGCAACAGAATTGAAAGTGCCATGCAACGACGGCAGAGAGGAAATGAAATTTTTTCGTGACTGCAATGAATTTCTAGTTGCAGGCAAACCAGCAACGTCCGGAGAACCCGCAAAACCACCTCTAGTTAAACTTTTAGATAACCAAGTGGGTACTTACGTTAATGTTCTTTACAAAAACCAACTGAGTCTGGACACAAGCGTAACAACCAATAGCGAGCAACCTGGTGGAATCCCTATTCGAGGGCAAGTCTGCTCTGTTCTGCCCAATCCTTTTAACAAATGCAGTTCTGAAATTGACTCCAGTGTTGTCACCGACAAAAGCTGTGGTGAGTTTGCCAACATAGAAGTCAGATTCAGCGGGGCGGACTGGACGGGTATAATCACCCCTAAAGCTCCTGAAACAAGCCGCGAGATCGCCTACAAAAACGGCGCCTGGGTTCAAGCAATTGCCTTTTTTAATGAACAGGTCAAAAAAGAACTCATTACAGCAAAAGCTTTAAAAATCTCAGCTGAATGTAAAGCCATGGCCGAGGATATAGGCAATTTGGCTTCCGACGCCTCTGCTCAGGCAAGCTCCGTTGAGGAACAATTTACTGCAACTGATGATCGCTTCAAGAAAAGTAAAAATATCGGCGACATTTGGAACTGTATGAGCAACTGGACAAATCGCAGTTCAGATACTGACCAAGGTCCACTGAGGCAGAGTGCACAGCACCTTTGCTCTGCTCGTTCCGGCCTTGAATCAGGGTTTACGCAACTATCGCTTTGCGAAGTTTTCGCAAGAGCAACAAATGCATTTCGTATGAAACTATCCGATGTCGAAGCATACAAAAGAGAGATGGAAGAGTTCAATAATGCCATACGAAAAACCTGTGAAGATCGATGTAGCAGCAAAGAATGTGGTAGAAACTGCCCTAATCCAGAATACAAAACAAGGTATCCGGAGTACATAAAACAAAAAATACAAGATTGGAGCATCCCCGATTGCAATCCATGGAACCAGGCCTCCGCATTGCCGTTGTTTCCTTTTTTCGCAATCGGCGCATTGAGATTAAAACGATCAAAGCGTAAAAATAAAATATTTACAGCTATCCTAGTAGCAGCAAGCATGAAACTAATGGTGGGTTGTGACTCGGATGGGGAAATTCCTAATCCGATTTCGGCCGACTATTGTCCACCGGATGATACAAGTTCCACTCTTCCTCTAAGCTGTTGTGAAAATGGTGTACTGAAACAAGAACTCGGCGAGGAGTGCTCAGAGCCGCCCATTAATGCAATAGGCGGTGCGCTTGTCGGAGGTGCCACTGCTCTAGGTGCTGCACAGGGATCACTGGACCAAAGCGCCGCTCTACTTTCTGAAGGAACAGAAACCAACCTGGGTCCTTTCAATTATGCTGATTTTGGTAATAGCTCGGCAGTGAGCGAGGATCCGAATATTCAAAGCAAAAAAAGTGATCCTGACAAAACAAAAGGTCCATCGATAAAAAAGCAGGCAAGAAAAAGAAAATTCAGAGGAGGAGTTACGCTTGTAAGTGATTCCACTTCTTCGATGAATCTTTTTGGTTCAAAAACTAGCTCTTTTTCACCTACTCCATCGCCAATTCCAAATGAATCAGCCAGCGACGAAGATAAAGAACTTCTATATCGAACAGACAGCCTGGCGGACGGTAGTGATACTACCGGACTGACTGAGGCCGAGGGACTAGAGAAAACAAACGAAAACGAAATCCAGCTAGGTAAAAAAACAGACGGATCACTTGAGTCAATAGAAGACCCTGATGACTATTTTTCAAGAATCGAAATCGACGAAAGTATCTTTAAAAAAGTCGAACGCCGATACCAAACCAAGGCCACCGCATGGGCAAGAGAAACTGGGCTTCACTAAGATTAATTTCTTTTGCTTACTAGCCGCTGCTTACCGCTAAAGCGATATTTCTTCACGCTGATTCTCTTGATCGGGCCTCTTAAACTTGATTTTGAAGCCAGGCTTGGAAGCTTCTCCTTATACCTGAATTCTGCGGCTGAAAGTTTCATAAGATCAGAGTCAAAATTGATACTGCCGGCTTTGGGAACCCGGATTTCCGAAAGATTCTGATAAATCGCCGTATCATCGGTTATTCGATTTTTCGGAACGGAAGCGAGCGAAATCGATAAAGACGTTAGGCCCACTAGAGCTCCACAGGTAAACCACTTCAACTTACTGGGCGCTTTCATTAGCGTCTCCTTTTTTAAACCCTCGGCACTATGCCGAAGTTTCGGCCTGCATTGAGCAAGCTAAGTGCCATCCGGCTCTTTTCTCACAACAGTTGAAAATCCTTGAAAAACATATAGAACTGGTAGCAAAACAACACCGAAATTACTGTATAAGTGTTAGACATATGTAGGCCTAATGAACCCAAAATTTGATCGAGAAATCAGCCGTTTACCCAGCCGTAGCATTAAGCTCAGCGGCGTTAGGCAGAACAATCTGAAGAATATAAACGTGGAATTTCCGGCTAAGAGCCTAACGGTTGTAACCGGCTTGTCCGGCAGCGGTAAAAGTTCTCTTGTATTCGACACTTTATATGCCGAAGGGCAGAGGCGCTATATCGAAAGCTTATCTACTTATACTCGGCAGTTCTTGGAGAAAATGCCCAAACCCGATTTGGATCAGATCCAGAACATTCCACCGGCAATAGCTTTAGAACAACGTAATCACATCATCAATTCGAGAAGCACTGTCTCAACTCAAACTGAAATCGTAGATTACCTGCGGCTTTTGTTTTCTAAGGTGGGTAAAACCTTCTGCTTGAGTTGTAACGGCGAAGTAAAGCGGCTTGACGCCGAATCGATAATTCAATGGGCAGTTGGCTGGTTGCCAAATCGAAAAATACTGATTATCGCGCCCCTTATTGTTCAGACAAAAAAAAGTACAAAAAGCCGCAGCGTTCTGGAAGTGCTGAAAGAACAAGGCTTCCACCGTGTGCTGTTGAAAACACCAAACAAAAAACCGGAGCTATTGGACATTCAAGAAGCTTCTTCAATAAAAAAAATCAAAACAGACAACATCACCAAACGTGAAGTCTACATAGTTATCGACCGTCTCAAAGTAACAACGGTTGATTCAGAAACACGCACCCGCCTGCTGGATTCGGTGGAACAAGCAGCGTCCGTAGGACGCGGTTCGCTCGAATTTTTCGATCTAGATACTTCGGAGTCTCAAAATTTTACCAACCGGTACGCCTGTGTTGCTTGCGGAAGAGAACATCGTATTCCGGAACCTCAGTTGTTTTCATTCAACAGCCCTATCGGAGCCTGTGAACACTGCAATGGATTCGGCCATACGCTTGAGCTCGACGAAGCTTTGGTCGTTCCTGACCCCTCTAAAACACTTAGGAATGGTGCCGTCGATCCTTTCACAAAACCTTCCGCCAAAGACTGGCAAGAAGCTATGTTACGATTTGCCGAAAGGCATTCGATATCTGTTACAAAACGTTACCGGGAACTCACGCACGAGGAAAGAAAACTTCTCTGGTACGGACATCCGAAGGACCGTACTTTTGCGGGTATATCAGGGTGTTTCGAAGAACTAAAACGCTGGAAGTACAAATTGTACGTAAGGGTTTTTATCCGTCGATACCAGACTCAGTACCTCTGCCCGGAATGTGGAGGAGCTCGTGTTAAACCAGAAGCACTGGCAGTAAAAGTCGGACGTAATTCTATTGCGGAGGTTCTGAATAGAACGATCACGGATTGCCTTGATTGGATGGAAAAATTGCAGTTATCGGAAAGAGAGCTCGTTATTTCTTCGGATATCAGGAGCCAAGTACTTAGGAGACTCGAGTTCTTAAAAGAAGTTGGCGTTGGTTATCTTACACTGTCCCGCTTGGCAAAAACGCTTTCCGGTGGCGAATTTCAAAGAATTAACCTCGCAACTCAATTGGGTAACGGCCTCTGCGGCACGTTATACGTTTTAGACGAACCATCGATTGGTCTTCATGCTTCTGATACTCAGAAATTAATACGCGTTTTAAAGAAACTGAAAGACCAGGGAAACACAGTTGTAGTGGTCGAACATGATCTTGACGTAATGAAAGAAGCGGATTGGCTTGTAGAACTCGGACCCGGCTCTGGTAAACGTGGAGGTCACGTTATTACACAAGGAACCCCGTCCGATCTTATCGCCGCGAATAGCACCCTCACGTCTAAATATCTCGCCGGCACCGCCCAAATCAGACCAAATCAAACAGAAAGAGCCAAAGCAACACGGACGTTGATATTAACGGGTTGTAAAGAAAACAATCTTAGAGATATTTCTGTCGAATTCCCCTTAAATCGGTTTGTAGTTGTAACAGGTGTTTCGGGCTCCGGTAAAAGCACTCTTGTACACAAAACTTTGTATAATGCTATGGCCCGTCTTTTCTATCGGAAGAACTTACAGCCCGGGTCATATGATAAACTTTATGGAGCAGAACAACTAGGCGGAGTGGTTCTACTCGATCAAGCTCCTATCGGCAAAACATCCAGATCAAATCCTGCCACATATATTAAAGCTTGGGACGAAGTCAGGCGAATATACGCCAATCAGGTTTTAGCGCTTAGACGTTCATACACGCCTCAGCATTTTTCATTTAATGTTGACGGAGGAAGATGCCCGGTTTGTAAAGGCGAAGGCCAGGTAACTCTGGATATGCACTTTATGGCCGAGTTAAAACTACCGTGCGAAGAATGTAACGGGAAACGTTTTAAAAAGAACGTTTTAGATATCACGTATCGAGGCAAAGACATTAATCAGCTTCTTCATACGACTATTGACGAAGCTTTTGAAATTTTCCGAGACAACCCAACTCTTGTCAGAAAGCTTGGAATTCTTCGTGAAGTAGGTCTCGGCTATCTTGAATTGGGACAATCGGCCACCACCCTTTCGGGAGGCGAATCGCAAAGACTGAAAATAGCGGCCGTGCTCGATGACAAGACGACCAATAATCTTCTGTACGTTTTTGATGAACCAACTACGGGATTGCATCATGAGGACATTAGAAAATTACTTAGCGTGATCCAAAACCTGATAGATGCAGGTCACAGCGTGATCATGATAGAGCACCACCTCGATGTCATTGCACAAGCCGATTGGATTATTGATCTAGGCCCGGGGGGTGGCTCCAACGGAGGAGAAGTAGTTGCAAGCGGACCACCAGGCAAATTGATCAAAAGTGAATTATCTGAATCAATGACTGATTTATGTCTAAATCTGACTAAACCAGCTGATAATTACATTAACAATGAACTGATTCCTTATTTCAGGGATGTTTATGACCATATTTTCAAGACAACAGAAGGATACAAAACAATGCTTGGAAGAATGAATGGAATGAAAAACATGTATGCTTCAATAGCACAAATAAAAACTAATGAGATAATGAAAGTTCTTACAATTCTTATGGCTATTATGATGCCATTAACAGTTATTACTGGATTTTTTGGAATGAATGTTAAGATACCTCTTGAAACACATCCCGATGCATATTTATTTATTTTAGGTTTAATGATTCTCTCAGGAGCATTTTTAGTTTGGATTTCTAGAACAAGAGGATGGATGGGGAAGAAATAAATCATAGCCCCACTCGGATTCGAACCGAGGTCTC
>Ga0208375_1004868_pt1 | contig 10274 bp, 10 predicted proteins | sample RifOxyD1_FD_184038 | JGI IMG/M metagenome (GOLD analysis project Ga0208375, IMG submission 184038) | Soil microbial communities from Rifle, Colorado - Rifle Oxygen_injection D1 (SPAdes) | ecosystem: Environmental > Terrestrial > Deep subsurface > Rock core/Sediment | place: Rifle, Colorado...
AACTAGCAATAAAAAAATAAAAATTCATTTAAAACCTCAACTAAAAACATGAAAAAACCTTATCGTCGAGAAAGTCTCCATTTTACTCGGGAGAACCTTAACCTAAGGTTAATTATCTCGTGGGGGCGTTTAAATCTGATTTAAAGTAATTAAAGAAATGCCCAAAATATGCAGGTTTCTATAAAGATTAAACCCCTTCAAAGAACTTAACAGCAAAATTACAAAAGTCGATTATGATGTTTTTGTCTAAATCAAACTCCTTACGATTTCCTAAATAATTATGAGTATCTGGGCTTATTTCCTTGCCCTGTTTTAATTCTTCATAAGTTATGCATTTTATATGCTTCTTAGAAACAACTATAAAATATGCGTTTTCAAATGGATAATCCCTAGGCAAATCTTCTAATGTAAAAGACTCACTTGTTCTAAACTTAACTTCAACAAAGAATACACTCTTATCCTTTTGAACTACAAAGTCAGGCATTCTTCTTATATTCGTTGCTACATCTCCCCTAACACCCTTTAATAGCTTCATTATTCCAGGAACAGTATTTTCCATACCGTACCTAAAAACATTATAATCCAAGGATAAGAATAGCTCTTCAATCAAAGTTTCAGCAATTCTTCCTTTAATCATACCTTCAGTAAAGCGGCTTTTTTTGTCTGATAGTCCTTCTGATTTATTGTCAGATACATTATCTTTCCCGTTATTTATGGTTTTTTGGCAATCTCTGCAAAGGACTTTATCATAATTTTCTAAAGAATATTCATATACCTTTTCAGGTATATCCTTCTTGCATTTTGAACAATAATAACCCATATAAGTAATCATTTACGCCACTATAAAAATATTTCTTAGTTTTAATTAAATGAAAAAAGGTTGGACAACGTGGACAGCTTGGACATGAGTTAGTATAACAAAGTAATACTTGATTAGATTAAAAATAAGCTGTGTTTAGTGACTACTTAAATCAAATGAAATATTCTCAGAAAAACCTTTAAAGTACTTCTTCTTTGATAAACACAGGATAAAAATGACAATAATTGGTTTTAATAATGAAGATTTATGGGATTGGTGGATAAATAAGAACTTTGGTGTGATAAAGTCTTGTCTTAAAAAAGGTTAGAGAGGGGCACTTGTAGTTCTTGAAGAAATGTCTCCAGAGATTGTTCAGAAAATAAATAAACGAGTAGCAAAAGTCACTTACGCAGATAAGAAAATAAAGGTTCCTACGGGAGTTATTTTTATGGGTTTAAGTGAAATAAGAAAAATTTTTCCAGATTCTGCAGTGAAAACAGTAGAAGAATACTCTTTAGATAAGGAGTTTGTTATTTTAATTCCGGATAAAGAAGATAACAATCTTGTTCATATCGGTACATTTGATTTAGATAATCCACCAAATCCTACTGTAAACGGCACCCTTATTAAAAAATAGAAAACACGACAGCTAACCCTTTGAAGAATTAGCCATCATGTTGCCCCTAGTTTTAGGCTACCAGAATTTGATAATATAAAGAAAAGCAGCATATCTATAAATAGTTTAATACAATGAGATTTATATGGGACATAGTTATGAGGAAATAAGAACAGTAGCAATTGAGTTGCTTTCTGGACATGAAAATCCTAATTATTCTTTAACACAATACGAACATTTTAGATTGAATGTTGGAGGAGTTTTTGCTAGACGTGAAGGTAGAGAAATAGACCCCCAATACCCTCCTTTAGATAACGAAGATAATGAGTTTTTCTTAGAAGTGTTTTGGGATTTATTTAGACAAGGCATAATCACTCTTGGTCTTAACAATAGTAATAGAGAATTTCCATGGTTCAGAGTAACCAGCTTTGGAAAGAAGATTTTAGATGCTATAGTAAACGGAAAAGCAATAAAAATTGAAGGGGGAAATTTTAAGTATAGATAATGAAAATCAATTATCTAATCCCTGTAGTTATAATTCTAGGATTAATTACTCTATTCTTTTTTCCTGAACCCGAAACTAATTTTCTCGCATATGCTGGAACAGCATTATTTTTTATAATGATTGTTATCTTTCTTCTGATTAAGAATAAAAAATGAGGGTATTCAAAAAATCAATTTATATGTATTTCTTCTAATTTATATCCAAGCTTTTTTTATTTATTATTTTCAAAGAAATAATCTTTTTGAAGATAGGTTTTTATAGAATCATTTATTGTATTATTAATGAAAAAGAGTGTGATAATAATTGGATTAATCATCTTAGTCATAGCATTAATTGCCGGAGTGGTTTATTTTATTAATCAAAATAAAAATTCTAATCCTATAGACACAAATTCAAATCCAGAAGAAGTTAATGATTATGTAGGAGAATCAACAACAATAATCCACAAAGATTTTAAAGCAATAATAAAAAATGACTGGTCTGAATCTGAAATTCCTCCATCAACTTATTTTTATCTTCCTCCGGATGTTGCACAAGAAGATGTTAATGCGGAAGTAATTTCTATTGTAGTTACCCCTTTAGGAGAAAACAATCAGTATACTTTAGAGAGTTTATTAGAACAGGGCATTGAAAACTCAAAGAAGATTATGCCTGATTTTGAATTAATAGAAAGCATTGATTGGAATAATGATTATTTCAATTGTAAAAAGATTAAGTTTACTGGAACTTCTGAAGGAGTAAAAAGGAATAGTCTGCAGGTTTTTGGGATTAAATATAATAATCTATATGCAATAACTTATTCTTGTCCTGTTAATAATTGCAATTCATATGGTGTTTATAATAGCTTAGTAGAAAGTTTTGAACCTGTTAAAGCTGAGAGAAAATAGATTCTAAACATTTTTTTAATAATCGCAGTAAATGATGCAAACACTTTTATACTCTCATTCTTAGGTTAATTTATGGCAGAAGAAAATAAAACACAAGAACAGACATCTGAAGAATCTTCAGATAGTCAAACAGAAGAAGAGAAGAAAAAGAAGGAAGAGAAAAAGGAAGAACCTTCTTCTGAGCAACAAAACTAAACTGATACGTTTTGTCGAAATTTTTAATTTTTTATCAGGGCGAATGGAGGGCGGGCTTTTTTGTTTTTAGAAAGATAGTGATAAGTATTAGTTAGTTATACTCACATATGTCCACCTTGTCCAAGTTGTCCAACCCTTTTCTGTATTTATTTTTTACAAAATTATTATTTTTTACGAAAACTATTTTAAGTAGAGAATCTAGTATTATTTTACTATATCTACAAATTTTTGTGGTAGGAAAGGGAGTCTCAATCTTACTTTACTAATAAGAAAATGCGAAGATTTTTAAAAAGTGAAGCTTTATATAGAATTATGCTGGTTTTATCTTTGAGGGGGAACCTAAAATGCAAAATCTAATTGTAAATTTAAATAAAGAAAGGTTAAATCACATATTAACTCTTTATAATCTCCCATTATCTGAATTAGTAATTAAACTCAATAAAGCTAATCTTAAATTAAAAAAACCAATTACAAAAGAAGATATAATCTCTTCTGAGAACAAAATAAAACTATCTCTGCTTAAAAAAATAGACAAAATACTAGGCAAAGGATTAACTTACTATATTGATTCTGCCCCGCCGGTTAAAACAAATGAAACTAGTATTTTTTTCAGAAAAAATCAATTTAACATTGAATTAACTCTTGAATCAAAGAAAGTAGTAAATTTCTTTGAAGAATTAAAATTTACAATTCAGAATCTAATTTCTAATGTCGATGTCAAGCTAAATAGAAAACTAAAAAAATATTCCCTTTCGGAATCTCCTGAAAAAGTAGCACAAGAAATAAGAAGTATTTTTAATGGAATATATGATCAATTAATAAGTTCAAAGGAAATTCAAAAGGAGACATCAGACAGGCAATTTCTTAAAAATCTGGCAAGAGTTATAGAAGAATTCAATATTTTTATTTTTGAACACATAGATCATCCAGCTAAAAAAGAAAAGGTAAACTTTAATGGGTTTTTTGTTAGACCAAATATGATTATTTTATCTGGGCAGAAATATTATAAAAGAGAAATATTTACATTAATCCATGAATTTGCACATTATTTATTAGATGATGAGGAAATTGATCAGAATGTTGGAGAAGATATTGATAAAAAAACATTAATAGAAACATGGTGTAATGATTTCTCATATTTTTTCTTGATAGGTGGTTTTAAAGATGAGATGGATAAACTACAAAACTTTTCTAAAGAAAATAACTTTCATGAAGAATTACTTGAGAGAATATCCAAAAGAACAAGGTTAAGTACGCTATCTTTGTATACTTATTTAAAAATAAAGAATAGGATTTCTCAAAGAGATTATGATAGTATTTCTAAAGAAATTGAACAGGCTATTCAAAAAGCTGAGCTAAAAGAGAGAAAAAAGCAGGATACTAAAAAATTCTTAGCACAAGAAAAAGGAGAAGAGTATAGCCTCATAGTTCCTTTAAGAAAACCATTACATTCCAAATTGTTTATAGATGTCCTTAAAATGAATTATTATAATGGAGATATTGATAAAAATATCATTTGCAAATTTCTAAAAATCAAAGAAGATAAAATAGGAGAAGTACTATATGTCTAAGAAAATAGTTATAGATTCTAATAGTATAATCTCCTTAGTTAACTATTATTCTAGGATAAATGATTCCCATAAATTGAAAGAACTATTTCAAAAGAAAATCAAATCAGGAGATTTAATTGTTCTAGACAAAGTAAAAAAAGAACTTGAAAGTTTTAAAGGAAAAAATAGTGCAATTGACTTTTTTGATGATATTTCTACGAAAAATACTGATTTTCTTTTAACAAAAATAACCAAAACAGAAGAATGGCATTCTGATACTGAAAAATTTATTCATGATGAACCAAACACAATTGAACAACGAAGAAGAGAGTTCTTAGAAAGTGCGGACCCTTTTTTAATACTCTATTGTCTACATCTGAAAGAAAAAGGAGAAGAAGTTATGCTCATTACAGAAGAAAGCTTTAAAGATGATGGAAAACTATACAAAAAAATCCCCCTAATTTGCAAAGAAGAGGGAATAGAATGTAAAAAAATTGTAGATTTATTATTTAACGAATATAATAAAGAAATAAAAATAGGCGTAATTGAAAATTAACTCTACCTAAATAACTCTTTCAGATATCTTCCAGTATAGCTGTTTTTGCATTTAATCAACTCTTCTGGAGTTCCTTCAAAAAGTATTTCTCCGCCCTTTGAACCGCCTTCAGGACCTAAATCTATCACCCAATCAGCATGCTTTATAACATCAAGATTATGTTCAATTATAATAACTGTGTTATGATTATCCACTAAGTTTTTTATTATTCTCATTAATTTGTCTATATCCGCCATATGTAATCCTGTTGTTGGTTCATCCATAACATAAATATTTCCTTTTTTATGGAGCTCAGATGCTAATTTAATTCTTTGACATTCTCCGCCAGACAAGGTGCTTAATGGTTGCCCAATTTCTAAATATTCTAATCCAACATCACATAAAACCTGTAGTTTCCTTTTAATCTCGGGGTTTTCAAAAAAATTCTTAGCTTCTATTATGGTCATATTAAGAACATCAAAAATATTTTTTTCTTTATATTTCAGTTCTAAAACTTCCCCCGTGTACCTTTTGCCATTACATTCATCACATGTTATTTTAACTTCATCCATAAAACTCATTTCATAAGTTATTGTTCCAAGACCTTTACATTTTGGACAAGCCCCCTTTGAATTAAAACTAAATAAAGACGCATTTGATTTAGTTGCTTTTGCAAATTCTTTTCTAATATCATCAAAAATACCTACATAAGTTACTGGATTAGACCTTGAGGATTTTCCTACAGCAGACTGATCTATTATAATCGCTTCTTTGTTTTCTTTCAAGAAAACATCATTAATCAAACTGCTTTTACCAGATCCTGCAACTCCAGTTATACATGTTAAAATCCCAAGAGGTATCTTTGTAGAAACATTTTTCAAATTGTGCAAAGAAGCATTCTTTATTTCAATGCAATCCCCCCATTTTTTTCTATTACTGTTTATTTTATCTTTTTTATTCATGTACTCAGCAGTTAATCCTCTTGATTTTTTTAAACCCTCAAATGTTCCAGAATAAACTATCTCTCCACCTAAACTTCCTGCTTTTGGACCAATATCAATAATATGTTCTGCACGTTTAATCAAAGCAGGATCATGTTCTACAATAAGGATACTATTTCCCTTTTCTTTTAGTTTTATCAGCATCTCAATTAGTTTGTTAATATCTCTTTGATGAAGCCCTATTGATGGCTCATCCATAATGTACATCATATCCACAAGGTCACAATCTAACTGTCTTGCCATTTTAATCCTTTGACTTTCTCCCCCAGACAAAGTAGCTACTGAACGATTCAAAGAAAGATAACTAACTCCTATTTCAATTAGATGAGATAGTATTTGCTGCATTTTCTTAACAATTGGCCTTGCAATATCTCCTTTAATTGTTCCAAGAAAGTCATAAAGATCACTAAATTCTATATTTATTAATTCAGGAATTGTTTTTCCATTCACTTTTACACTTCTTGCTTTTTCATTAATCCTTGAACCGTTACAAGAATCGCAATCAGAATAAACAAAATATCTTTGATATGCATCTTTTCTTGATTTAGATAATTCTTCACTTGCTTTATTTACATAAATTCTCTCAAGTTTTCTAGCAATGCCTTCAAAGTTTTTTGAGTATATTCCTGCCCCATGTTTTTTTTCAATTGGAATTGCTTTTGCATACAAAAGATTATTTAATTCCTTTTCTGAAAAATCCTTTATTTTTTTATCAACATCAAAAATATTTGCGCCAACAATCTCTCTCCAGTTCCAACCTCCAACCTTGTGGTCTGGATGATTAATTGCCCCTTCTCTAATTGTTTTTTCTTTATCTAAAAGCATGTTTACATCAACCTTAATTTGTTTTCCCAGCCCTTTACAGTTTGGACACATTCCAAGAGGATGATTGAAACCAAAAACAAATGAGGGTCCTATGAATTTATCTCCACATCTTGAAAAGAGAAGTCTTAAATAAGTGTACAATTCAGTTGCAGTTCCAACAGTGCTCCTTAGTGTAGTTCCCATTCTTTTTTGGTCAATCACAATTGCAGTAGAGATATTCTTGATTTCTTCTACTGGAGGTTTTGATAGTTTAGGCATTCTTGCTCTTGCAAAAGAAGAGAATGTTTCAATAAGCTGTCTTTGTGATTCTGTATATATTGTATCAAAAACAAGAGAAGATTTCCCAGAACCAGACACTCCGGTAAAAACAACTATCTTGTTTTTAGGAATTTCTAGAGAAATGTTCTTCAGATTATGGGTCGTTGCATTCTTAATTATAATTTTATCGTGATTCATTTTTATAATCCTCAATAAATTTATTTAATAATTGCAGGTTGATAAACATTTAGTTTATTATGTCCACCTTGTCCAAGTTGTCCAACCCTTTTCTATTATTATTTTACAAAGAATTATTTTTTATTCTTACTAAAATTATCTGCAAAAAGAAAGACTAAAGATATAGCTATCCAAAATCCAACTTTTAACCAATTCTTAGTTTGAATAGCTTCTATACTGCAACTCCAAAGAATAAAACAAATACTGCAAAATTAGCACCAAGTTTTATTTTTACCATAGTATTATTTAATAATTACAGGTTGATAAAGGTTTATCCTATATTCCATTGTGAACACTTTACTTATAGCAATACATCCAGTATCTATCTTTTTCTATGCTTTTTGTTAAGAACAAAGAAAAAAACAACCCCTATAACGATAATTAGGATTATTCCTAAAAACAAATATTTATTATTTTTAATAGATTTAAGTTCTGGAGAGCTATCAACTTCTTGACTACTTTTATTAGGAGAACCTGCATTATTATTTTCTTCTGATTCCCCTATAAAGCAACTTTGGTTTTCAACTGGTTTTTTCTTCAAATCAACATAACAATAACTTTTTTCTTTGGTGCAATTTCTTGTTTGATTTCCATTTACGCAAGAACTCCAATCAGAACAAATCCAATTAGTTAAACATCCTCCACTTCCAGAAGAAGCGGTTTCAGAAACAATTGTAGTAGTTGCAGGAGTTCCTCTTACTGCAGAATATCTAAGATTTTCAATCTTTATTATTGTTCCTTCATCTGTGCAGTTTATTCCACCAGAAGAATAACTTCCACCTAAACAAGAGGTCATGTCAGTCTCGTTTGTGCCTGTGCATGCAGAGCTAACTTCAGATATTGATGATATTTCTGCATCTTTGACGCATAAAGCAGTAAAGCTATTGTCTGTGAGGTAGAGGGTTTTATTATAATCAGACTGGAGCTGACCAGATAAATTCACAATCAATGAAGTTGAAGTTTTTGTTATTGTAACTTGGCTTAAATCAAGATTTGATGTGCTGAAATTATGACTGAAATTTACCATTAAATTAGTTTGGTCATAAAACAGTATTTCTTGTTCTCCACTAAAAGAACCGTTTGTTGCATTTCCGCCAACAGTAATGTTTAAGGTTGTAACACCTGATATAGTAACATTTGATTCGTTGTATAATAATGGATCAGAACTGTCTGGCAGGCCATCATTATCAGTATCTGCCGGATTAACAGCATAGCTTATAGTTTCAGAAACATTGTAATTGTTGCTTGTTCCATTTCCCCAAGCGTGCCATTTATATGAATATGTTCCGTTGCTTGTAAATGAGTAGCTTGCATTATAGGCATTTCCAGAAATATTTGTTGCTGTTATATTAGTGTTGTTTATTTCTAAAAGTACTGTTCCATTGGTGTTATCCACAGTTACATTAAATAATCCCGTGCCTGAGATTGTCAGTGTTGCATTATTGTCCCAATAATTGCTGAAAGAAGGATAGGTTGTATCTGATTGAGCAGAAATATTAAAGACAGCAAGAGTGTCACCCAAATAACTTACTGTGTAAGCATAATCTCCAGACACAAAAACAGACCAAGCCATATCAAGTGAGTAATCTCCCTCACTGTCAGTATATGTTCCTACAGGGACTGGGTTGCCATGAGCAGAAATATTAAAGACAGCAAGAGTGTCATCAGCATAACTTACTGTGTATGCATAATCGCCTGAGACAAAAACAGAAGAAGCCAAATCAAGTGAGTAATCTCCATCACTGTCATTATACGTTCCTATTGGCACCGGATTGCCATGAGCAGAAATATTAAAGACAGCAAGAGTGTCATCAGCATAACTTACTGTGTAAGCATAATCTCCAGACACAAAAACAGAAGAAGCCATATCAAGTGAGTAATCTCCATTACTGTCATTATACGTTCCTACAGGGACTGGGTTGCCATGAGCAGAAATATTAAAGACAGCAAGAGTGTCATCCTCAGAACTTACTGTGTATGCATAATCGCCTGAGACAAAAACAGAATGAGCCAAATCAAGTGAGTAATCTCCTTCAATGTCAGTATATGTTCCGACAGGGACTGAGTTGCCATGAGCAGAAATATTAAAGACAGCAAGGGTGTCATCATTTTCACTTACTGTGTAAGCATAATCTCCAGACACAAAAACAGAATAAGCCCCATCAAGTGAGTAATCTCCTTCAATGTCAGTATATGTTCCGACAGAATTTATAGTTACAGCACACACTAATCCAAGCATCACTGATAGAAATAACAAGAGAAATATTCCCAAAATAGATATTCTTTTTGTTTTCACCATCTTTTTATATACTTTAAATACCAATAGTATATAAATGTTTTTTTGCGATTTCATAGTACAAAGTTTAAAATTGTCCCCAAGAATAAAACTACAAATATCAAACCCCGCTTAATTTCATTTTTTTGTTAAAATAACCATGGTTTTGGGGTTAATTGAGGAGCATTTAATTTATATTAAGATTCTTTATTAGTTCATATCCACACTGTCCAAGTTGTCCAACCCTTTTCTATTATTATTTTACAAAGAATTATTTTTTATTCTTACTAAAATTATCTGCAAAAAGGAATACTAAAGATATAGCTATCCAAAGAATAAGATGAATACTGCAAAAATAGCTCCAAACTTTATTTTTAGCATAGTATTATGTGACATCCTCCGTCCACTAAAGTGGACGGCGTCCTTAGTAAATTGAAACCGGACTATGATGCATTTCTTGATTTTCTATATACTTCATTGCCCTTTCATAATCACTTCCACAGCTCACACAAAAATATCCTTCACTCCAAAAATGCCCTCTTGGATATCTTTTTCTTAATGCAGGACATAATCTAAAAATAATAAAGGAAG
>Ga0208375_1004869_pt1 | contig 10274 bp, 6 predicted proteins | sample RifOxyD1_FD_184038 | JGI IMG/M metagenome (GOLD analysis project Ga0208375, IMG submission 184038) | Soil microbial communities from Rifle, Colorado - Rifle Oxygen_injection D1 (SPAdes) | ecosystem: Environmental > Terrestrial > Deep subsurface > Rock core/Sediment | place: Rifle, Colorado...
CAGAGGAATATTCGGTTTAGAAACAAGAGGAGCATTAACTTCACAAAATTTAGTTTATGATATATGGAGAAAGGAAGGAGCAGGAGCATATGAAGCTGTAAGCCAAGGAGTTGTATGTTCTCCTACTTTACAAAGATGTTCATATACAGACAGTACTGCACAAGCAGGAAGAACTTATAATTATAAGATTGGAGTAAGAGCAAATACTGAGCTTTATTATGAAACTACTAAATTCAGTAATGAAGTAAATGTTAGTGTACCTTCAGCAGCACCTGCTTTAACAACAGCTCAAATATGCACACAAAAGACTACACAAACACTATGCAACCAAGATACTAGATGTACATGGAGCACTGCTGACAACATATGTGAAACAAAAACAACTACAACAGAAGCAATAAAAGGAGATTTTAACAATGATAATTGCGTAACTCAAGAAGATGCAGATGCATTAAGAGCAAAACTTGGTAGCTCTGATTCAACATATGATTTAAACGGCGATGGAAGAGTAGATGCTGATGATTTCTTCTTACAATCAGATTTCTTTGGAAAGTGTAGTACATATCAATCTGCTTCACAAGCTTCATTTACAGTTTCAGCTGAGAGTATTGCAATAGGTAATGCAGTAAACTTTGATGCTACTACTTCTGCTGACCAAGATGGAAGCATAGTTCAATATTCTTGGAACTTTGGAGATGGGACTACTCAAGATTTAACTACAGCTACAACATCTCACACTTATAATAATGTCGGGACATTTGAGGTTACTTTAACTGTTAAAGATGATGATAATTTAGAATCCTTTGCTAAGAGAACAATAACTGTGGCTGCTAATGTGGTTTCAGTTTTAAATCCCTTAAATGTCAACTTTAATGTAAACCAAAATGCATTAATTAATGAAGAATTAGAATTTGTAGCTACTGCTACTGATCCAGATACTGTTGGTTCAATAAGTGCAATATACAGTTGGTCTTTTGGAGATGGAACTAACTCTAATGGGAACACAGTTAATACAGTTAGAAGATCTTATTCAATAGCTGGAGCGTATGAAGTTACTCTTACAGCTACAGCAAATGGCAAGACTGGAACTGTGAAAAAGAGCATTGATATTGTTAGCCCAGCATCACTTGTAGAATTAAGAATTCCTACAGATCTCTCAACAATCTATGATGTGGAAACTAATAGCATTAGATTACAGTGGAAAGATAGAGGAAATTATGTAACTGATAGTCCTGTAGTTACTGGAGGTAATAGACAGGTTAATTATAGAATAAGCAGAGAATTTGAAAGTGTAACAAATGAAGAATTTGCCTTCGTAACTTCTGAAGCTGTATGTAGTAATCAGATATGTACTTTTGTTGATGGTGTAGACATAAGAGAAGGAAAGGAATATATTTATAAAGTCAGAGCAGAAAAAGGAGAATTAGTTGGTAGGTTTAGTGATACATTAAGCATAACAATTGCTCCTGCATGTGCAGCTGTTGGGGGTGCTGGGTGTACTGATGTTGTTACAAGCGGAGAAAGTGCATTTTCAAGAGGAAATGCATTCTGTAGCAATACAAGGTCAGGCAGTACTTGTGTAACTTGTGCTACAGGATATAGCTGGGATGTTGCATCTACAAGTTGCTTACTTAATAATCCTAAGGCTAATGGAGAATCTTGCTCTGCAGGCAATGAATGTGCTTCCAGAATATGCAGCACTGCTAATGTATGTTCTGCTGTTCCTGATTCATATGACTTAAATGATGATAGATGCGTTGATGCATTAGACGTTGATGTATTACAAGGAGTAGTTAATGACCCTAGCACTGCTAATTTAAATATTCATGATTTGAACAAAGATGGCGTTGTAACTGTTAATGATATCCTAGTTTTATCTGATAATGGAGGAACTGGAGATGCTTGCCCTATAGTTAAGGGAGATTTTAATAATAACAGATGTATAGACAATACTGATAAAGCTTTATTAGAGGAGGAGTTAAATAAGCCTGAATCTGGAAGAAGAAATATCTTTGATGCAAATGCAGATGGAGGAGTTAATTCTAACGATTTGTTATACTTAAGACAACATTTCAGAGAAGGAGGTAAATGTGCTCAAATTCAACCCTTAACAGGGGATATTAATGGAGATAGATGTGTTGATGTAAGAGACATATCTGAGTTTACAACAGTTATGAGAGCAACAGGTGTTGGTGGAGTTGTAGCTCTTAATGATCTTAATGGAGATAGAGTTTTAGACTCAAGTGATCTTACAATCATAAGAAATGCTTTTGGCGGGGATAATTGTCCAGATGATGTACATACCTATGGAGATTTTAATGGAGATGGAAGAATAGAAATAACTGTTGAAGAAGGGTCACAGAGTTTATCTGGAGTAGATGGTGTGTTGTTTACCCAACATGTTGGAACTACCACAAGTTCGGCTAACTGGGATGCTTTATATGACTTGAATGGAGATGGAAGAGTTGATCTTGATGACTTCTATGTGTTATCAGACTTGTTCGGAGTAGTTGAAGAAAGAACAAATTTCAACAGCCAGACAGGAAATAGAATTAGCTTAGTAGATTCTAAGATAAGACTGACTTTCAATTCAAGAGAAAATATTAATACTGATGTAATTGCTAAATATTTAGTATCAAACCCTAAGGGAAGTAGCGTTAGAGGAAAATTAGGATTAAATTTCATAGATGTTACAAGTACACAACCTTTGACTGGAAAGATTGATCAGGTTATAATAAATATTGTATATAATGATGAGGATGTTCAGAGGTTGGGATTATTAGAAGATGGTTTGAGGATGTATTATTTCAATGAAGAGACTAGTGATTGGGAATTACTACCTGGCTCTGTGGATACTGTTAATAATTTAGTCAGCGGAACTACTTCACACTTATCTGTGTATGGTTTATTTGGAGATAATAGTTTTACAGCACCTGCTGATGATGGCGGGAGTACAACTACGCCCCCTAGCAGTACATCTTCTGGCGGAGATAGTGGTTCAGGCGGAAGAAGGGGAAGTAGTGGAAGTTCAGGCGGCGTGGGGTGTAATACTTTACTAGTCCAGAATAGCGAAAATGGAGATTGTAAGAGGATATGTGAATACACTATACCATTCTGGCAAAGCAAAGGGTATAACACAGTAAGCCAATGTTCTGATACTGTACCTAGTCTTCCAAGTGCAGGACAAATACCTAATGTAGAAGATTATGTAGATAGTGGTGTTGATTTATCAAATGTTGATAGAGACCAAGATGGATTGATTGATGATTTAGAAATTCAATACTTCGGAAGCTTAAGTCAAGGATTTGAGGATGACTTTGATGGAGATGGAGTAGCTAATGGAAGAGAATTAGCTGATGGAACTGATCCTACTAACTCCAGTGATTTCAAGATTGGGGGAAGCTTAGGAAATGTATTATTAGTAATCTTTGTACTTGTTTTAATAGGCGCTGCAGGGTCTATTCTTTGGTTAAGGAAACAAGGAAAAATAGGAGGAAATAGCTCTTCTGATAAATTTAGCAGAGGGATGGATCTTACAAGACAGGAAAAGAAAATTGTAAGGTATATAGAAGATGCTAGATCTACAGGGATGAATACTGCTCAGATAAGAAAGAATTTAGTTCAGGCAGGATGGACTAAAGACCAGATAGATAATGCATTTTCTTCTTTTAGATAGATTATAAAAAGTTTTAAATACAAAGGACTTTTATTTTTACTAATGAAAAAAGCGCAGGTTAGTGCAGGCAATGTTGCTGTTTTAATTTTTCTTATAGCAATTTTTATGGCTCTGTTCATTTTACTATTACCTGCTCAAGATAGAAGTGACTTATTAAATAAAGATTTAGATGATGAAAATGGAGATGATAGTGATAGTGAAGTTTTTATTTTAACTCAGTCTCCTGGATTATTAAAACCTTCTTCTGATGATGAAACTACTCATAAAATTGACTCTACAAATTTATTTTTAAGAAGTGAACCTACTGTTTCTGATCTTGCCACAAAGCTCCTTGTAAGCAAAGGTGTTTTTAGCTCAAGTTTAAGGAAGCTTACATTTAAGGTTGAAGGCAATGATAATCTTGAAAATGTCAACTTATTTTTTACAGCAGTTAATGGAAAAGGAAATTTAATTATTGCTTTAAATGATGTAGAAATATTTTCCGGAAAAGCAGAGGGGTTACAAAATATTGTTTTACCGAATAATCTGTTACAGGAAATAAATACACTTAAATTTGAAGTTTCAAGCCCTGGAATAAATATATTCAGTCCAAATGAATATGAATTAAGAGATGTAAAAACCAGACAGAGTTTTGAAATTGTAAATACTAAAGAAAAAAGAAAAATTGTATTGAGCGCTGCTGAAAAGGGAGATGGGAAATTAAGCTATTCTTTATTCTGCAATAGTGCTGCGGATATAAGCAGGTTAAGAATTTTCTTGAATGGAAAGGCAATAAGTGATGAAGTTGTTACTTGCGGTTCTTTTGATAAAGAAATTGAAATTATTAAAGATGACTTTGATGAAGGTGAAAATGAATTCATATTTGAGATAGATAAAGGAGATTATCTTATTAATGATATAGAACTTACTGTTAAATCTTCTGAAGGGGGGAGTGTAACTTATAAATTTGCTATAGGGGAAGATGATTTTAATAGCATTATGAAGGGAACTGGAGATGTTGAATTAAATATGCAGTTTAGCGATAGTGAGCAGAAGAAATTTACATTTGAGTTAAATAATAAAGAATTTACAATAGATATAGAGGATAGCGAATATATTCAGAATAATCTGGGAAGATTCATGAAAAATGGGAACAATGTGCTCAAGATAACCCCACAAAATGAATTTACAATAGACGATTTATATTTGATATTGAAATGAGAAAATGGCTGATAAAGATGGTTATGATGATCCTTTATGGAAGAGAAGTTCTCGTAGAGTTAGAGAAGTAGGTGGAGCTGTTGTTCGCGGTCCTCAAGCAGATGTAAGAGAGATATTCAAGCTTCCTTTTGCACCTGTTGTTGGGGTTATTAGGTGGCTATTTTATTTCATTGCAATTGCTTTGGGATTTACTCTTCTTTTTGTAGGAATATTATTTGTTTATAATGTAACAACTCAGGGTGTTTCTGATGTTGTTTTTGCTGAGACTTATAACTCACTGCGGAATTTTCCTTTATTCTCAAAAATATTACCAGTTATACAACAAGGACGGGAAATTGTGGTAAATCCTGCTGATGTTGTGGAAAAATCTTCCAGTAATCAATGGAAAGCTACGGTAGATGCTACTGAAACAGATAAAGAAATAGGTTTAGCTTTTGTTAACAGGCCAAGCTCTGACAGAAATATTTATTTTCCAAATGAGCGAATATTATTAGATGCGGACTTGGCAATAAAGATTCCTAAAGAAGAGGGATTAGAAGAAGAGAAAATAATGGTTTCATTTGGATGTCTGGGGGAATCTAATGATGAAACTATACAAGGCATAGTTAAACCTTCTAATAAAGAAATAAATGAAGGAGAGTTATCTTCTATTCATATTACATGTGAATTTTCACCGAACACATTTACAGTAGACTCTGATACAGAATTACAACCTGTTAAAGTTAAAATGTTTGTAGATTATGAGTTCAGTTCGTACAGTTTCTGGGAAGTTTATACTAAAAGTGAGGAGAGCCTAAGGCAAGACAGACTATTAGGGAGAGATACTTTTAGTGGATACTTTGATTCAGAAGGCTATGTTAATAGTGTTTATATTAGGGACAGAGCTAAAGGCATTGTTGCCAGCCAGCCTTCCAAAGCACCTGTAAAGATTTCTCTTGGAGGGATAGGACAACCTTATACTGAGATAGGAACTACAGAAGATGGATTTAATTTCTTAGGTGTTTCATTAGATAAATATGCAAGATATTCCCCCATAAATGGAGCAGTAAGACAGATAGAAGATGTGAGAATAAGAATTCCATATAATTTTGTTTTAAATACAGATGAAGGAGATTTTATTGAATCTGAGGAAGATGCAGATGAATTAGACAGAAAAGAATACAAAATCAAGCAAGAGAAACTGGCAGAATTTAATTCAAGATGTGCAAGATTAGGAATTGAAAAAGAAGAAAATGGATTTTTGAATCAGGAATGCTTTGATGCTCTTTCAGATGAAGAATTTTCAATGAGGTCTTTGTTTAAAGTAGATTATTTAGAAACAGAAGATTTAAGTGTGAGTGAGATAACTGCTAAAGCAGATTATGTTTATGAAACTTATGACACTACAATAGTAAATCTAAGGAAAGTTAAAGAGGTAATTGCTTAAAATGAAAAAGTTACTGCTATTATTTTTATTGATTTTCATAGTAGGATGTGGTCAAGCAGGACCGAGACAAGGTGAAAAACTTACTGGAGCTCCTGATGGGCTGAATATTGAATTCTTACAATTACAGCCTCCTGCAATCATAAGAGAAGGCCAGGACATTAATGTTGGTTTGAAAGTGACAAACAAGGGAGTATGTGAGATTTCTTCTCAGATTTGTGTTACAGATACTTTAAGCAGTGTTTGGGCAGGTATTGATGAGCAGTGTCAGTCTTTAACGTTAAAAGGAATTTCTTTAACCGGAGGAAGGATTAGTAGAGATTCAACAGAGCTTCGTTTTAATTTTGAGCCTTATAGAAATTTAGACAGAGAGTTATCAACAACTATTGTTGCTAAATCAAGATATAATTGTGATGTTTTAGCAGGACCTCAGCTATGTGTTAAAAATCTTGTTGGGGAGAATGAGAAACAGTGCAGCTCTTTTGAAACAGTCACAGGGGATAATCTAAAAGCTACAATTGCCCCTATTACCTTAAGTAAAGTAGACAAGCAGTTAATTCCAGAGGGAGGTGGAGTAAACCTTATTACAGATATTACTTTGAAAAAAATGGCACAGGGAGAGATTGCTGGAGAGTTAGATCAATCTGTTGTTAATGAAAGAGGAGAGACTATATCTTTAAGGTATGTTCCTGTGAGAATTGAAGTTGATTATGGAGGATATACAATGCAGTGCAGCAATGTAGAAGACGGGGTTTTCTTGTGGAAGAAAGATAATGCAGAGGAAACAATAAATTGCGAGCTATTTTTAGGAAGCGTTTCCGCCTTTGAAAATAATCCTCTTAATGTGAGAATAGGTTATGAATACGAGAATTTTAACTCTTTTAATATAAAGATAACAGATGTTAACAATCAGAGATAATTATTTAAATGAGTAAATATAAATAAAATCAGGTGTTATAATGAAAAGATATCATACATTAATGATTTTGGTTGTTGCTTCTTTATTGTTAGTATCAGGTTGTAATAAGGATAAGGATAATGCAAGAGTAGGCACTTTTTTTGGTGGGACAGAGGGAGTTTCAATAGAATTTGAGAAAGTAGCTCCGCCTACCCAGTTTGAGCAGGATGATTCTGTCTCAGTAAAAACTGTTTTAAAGAATAAAGGAGAGTTTGATTTGCAGACAGGAAAGGCAAAAGCCAGAATATTCGGCGTTAATTTAAATAATTTCGGTTTAACAAGTGAGTATAAGGGAACAGATGGTTCTTTAAGAGCAAGAGGAGAATTTTCTGAGCAGGGAGGAGAGCAGGTAATAGACTTTGGAAATGCAAGATATAATCAGGTTGTAGTTAATTCTCAGGATTTTACAATGAGAGCAAGAGTTTGCTATCCTTACCAGACTAAAGGTTTGATCAATGTATGCATAACTCCTTTAGTAGCAAAGGAGAGTGATGAAAGTGTGTGCAGTATTGAAGGGGAAAAAATAAAGGAAGGAGATGTTTCATCTGCACCAGTACAAATAACTGCAGTTACTGAAGAGATAAGAGGAAGCAACCAGATAAGATTTAACTTAGAAATACAAAACTTAGGAAAAGGAGCTGTATTCTCACCTGATACAACATGTGAGGGTACTGAGGAAGGCTCTACAAGAGTATCTAATGCTAATAAAGTAGAAGTTGATATTTTGAATCCTTCAGAAGTGCAATGTGACTTTAGGACTTCAGATTTAACAAGTACAGGAATAGTTGAATTAACTGCCGGAAAGGCTGTTTTGAGCTGCTTTACAACTGCTAGAGACAGTTATGAGGACAAGTTAAATATTAGGCTAAACTATGTTTATGTTGATGAGACAAGTGTCCCTATAACTATTTTTGAGTCCACTAAGAAATAAATTTATTAATTCTTTTATTCTTTCTCTTTTATGGATATTATTGCAGATCTACAATTGCATTCTAGATTTTCAAGAGCGTGCAGTAAGTCTATAGATTTAGAGAACTTAGAAAAATATGCCAGAATAAAAGGATTGAATTTATTGACAACAGGGGATTTTCAGCATCCTATTTGGAATAAAGAAATTAAAAAGAATTTAGGAGAAGATGAAAATGGTGTTTTGTGGAGTAAAACTAAATTTCCTTTTATTTGGGGGACTGAAATTAGTTTAATGTATTCTGATAATGGAAGAAGGGCTGTGCACTTACTATTATTTTCTCCTAATGGGGAAGTTTCAGATCAGATAATTGATGTTTTAGGCAGGAGAGGAAGATTAGATTATGATGGAAGACCTATATTTGGGATGTCATGCCCTGAATTCGTTGAGATAATGAAAGAAGTTAGTGAGAAGACAGAGATAATTCCTGCTCACTGTATGACTTCTTTTTTTGGAGTTTTTGGAAGTAAATCCGGGTTTGATTCTTTGAAAGATTGTTTTAAGGATAAGGTGAGCAAAATACATGCTATAGAAAGCGGGATGAGCGCTGATCCTTCCATGTTATGGAGACTCCAAGAAAAAGTTAATATTGTGAGTTTTAGTGATGCACACAGCTATTGGCCCTTTAGGTTAGGAAGGGAAGCTACTGTTTTTGATTTTGATAAGTTAAGTTATGATAATTTTATTAGTACTGTTAGAACTGGAGATGGTTTGAAAAAGACTATAGAAGTTTTTCCGGAGTATGGCAAATATCATATTGATGGACATAGAAATTGTAATTTCTTTTGCGATTATAAAGAGAGCAAGAAACTTAATAAGATATGCCCAAAATGCAATAAAGAATTGACTATTGGTGTTGAATACAGGATTGAGGAGCTTGCGAAGGAGAATAAAGGATACATTCCAAAGGATTCAAAAGAATTTGTTAAGATTATTCCATTACAAGAACTAATTGCTGCTGTTTATGATATTAAGCAGCTGAATTCAAAAAAAGTTTTGGAAATTTACAATTCTTTGATTAAGGAATTTGGAAATGAGTTCAATGTTTTATTAAATGCTGATGAAGAAAAATTAAGAAAAATTGTACATGAAAAACTGGTTAAGTTAATTTTACTAAACAGAAATGGAGAGTTAAAAATTAAACCAGGGTATGATGGGGTTTATGGCCAAATTAGTTTAGATGAGAAAGGTAAAGTAAAGGTACAGAAGAGTTTAGGAGAATTTTAACTATTACCTTTTATTAGTAGTTACAAAATAGAAACATTTATAAAGTCTTAAATTTTATAATTTTATAGAAATTGGAGGTTAAAATGAGCCAATTACAATTAAATGCTTTAAATTACAAGGAATTTTATGGCAGAAGCACAGAGCAAATGCCAATATTAATAGCTGAAGGAAGAACACCTTTGTCTATAGCTGGTTTAATGAGAAGAAGGTTAGAGGTTTTAAATTCTTCAGATGAAGTTAAACGTTTTTACTGGGATAATTATTTTGATACTGGGGATGGAATAGCTTATCATCCTGATGGAAGAGGCAAGATTGTTTTAGATGCTCAACCATTAAGAGAATTAACTCCATTAAGTTCAAGTCAATTAAGCGCTTTAGTTTTACCTTCTGGTGTTTATGACAGATTAGAAGGTGTTGAGTTTAGCAGAGAAGATTTAGCAAAATATATTACTGGAGGAAGATTGAAGCAGGGAAATGTTAAAAAGAATAGAGTATGGCAAGTATTGGCGAGAGATGAAAACTTACTAAATGATTATGCTAAAGCTGTGTTTTCACAATTAAGAGAGAGATATAATGAGGACAGAGCAATGGGTTTGTATAGAGGTTCAGCAGAAAATGTGCCAACAATGCGGTCTTGGTATCTCAACAGGCTTGGCAGCAGGTCCAATGCTGATGTCATCCACCTTGGCTTTGACGTTGGCCGTCTTGTTGGGGTAGCGCCGGAGGCGCAGAGTGCAACGCAAACTGTGGCTAGGTCTACTTTAGACCAAATTGTAAAGCAATAGACTCTTGTTGTGGAGTTAAATTTTTCCCAAATCTTTTT
>Ga0208375_1004871_pt1 | contig 10269 bp, 9 predicted proteins | sample RifOxyD1_FD_184038 | JGI IMG/M metagenome (GOLD analysis project Ga0208375, IMG submission 184038) | Soil microbial communities from Rifle, Colorado - Rifle Oxygen_injection D1 (SPAdes) | ecosystem: Environmental > Terrestrial > Deep subsurface > Rock core/Sediment | place: Rifle, Colorado...
CTTGCCTAAATTCTGAGCCGCACGGTTTAAATGATCCCCCAATACTGGAACTGGCATTTTTGTATATGGTTCACTGACAACCGCTGAATCTTTCTCAGCGGTTTCGCGCACGGTTTTCGCCACTGTTCTTATGCTGTCATAAAAATCGTTATTGATGGCAATGTCTGCTATCTCTGATGCCGGATCCAATACCGGTGGAGCTGGCGGAGTTTCAGTTGGCGTCTCGGTGGGCAACGTAACCGGTTCGGAATTTTGAACAAGATCAATTTTACCGACTCCAGGTACTTCTAAATCCGTGCAGCCTGTTTTTTCTTCAGTCACTGTGATTCGTTGCGTTTGTTCAGAACGTCGATGGTTTATCCCTAGTTGTGGATAATCGTCGGTCGATACTGCTGCCTGATCCAGTTCGACATTTTGTCCCGGGCCAAAGTAGTTCTCTACTTCGATTGCTCCGGTCTCGCGGTCATAGTGAATGTCGTTCCTTTTCGCGCATATCTTGCCTTGCACGAGTGCGTGTACGCTTCCATCAAGAGAAGTGTAGTCATGTTTCGCCGCGACATTTATGCCTACTTCGCCTTCGCCGCAAGCGAAAGCCGCAGAGAAGTCAATAGCTCCGAAAATAATGGAAACAGTAACTGCAACAACTGGTTTAAGCCTCATGATTATTTATTGTCGTTTTCTTCTTCAGTAGATACTTGCTCAGTAACGTTTGCTGAACCTTCGGAATCCATGATCTCGGCCTCTGATCTATATAACAGAAACTTGCCGAACATCCTTTGGACAGCGGTCGCAGGGATGACTCCACCAATTCTCGTTCCATTGTTCGCACAAGGAGTCGAAAGACCCAGGTGGAAGCAACCGTAGTAATTAAGGCAGAGGCCCGGACCGCCGCAAGGCGGGGGCGTGTCTCTTTCCCATTTGGCTTCGCACACTTGTCGTATTTTTACTCTCTCTCCTTCTCGTTTATCGTTCTTGCATTTTTCCACCCTTGGATCGTTCGGATTGTTATCAATGGTGGCTTTTAATGACTTAGTTGAAGCACGGAATCCAAGTAAGCAACAGTTCCAGGCTGAAACGTCGTTTTCGACTCCCATGCAGATGACATTCGAGAGATCTTTCTGCGGCTTAGTAATAGGCATGAGGAGACCGGCTGCGCCTTCGTTGTAACCCTGTTTAAATGCTGCTGAGTTTTTTGCTAATCCGCATTCAAAAGGCAGTTCCACGTCTTTAGGCATGTCCTGCGAACCGTACGCCGGGGTTGGAAGCGGGTCCATTTTTAGGTCACATTTCTCAGCGGAAATTTCTTTAATTTTTCTTTTGAAAATTCTTCTCTTATGGTTTGACTTTTTTCTTTTTGGTCTCGGATTAAGGCAAGGCGGGTTTAATGTACTGAAATCTACGGTGTCGTCGTAAACTATCGGAGAGCTACCTTCTTGGAATACAATAATTTTTGGAAGCTCTTTAGCGTTTGCCAAAACACGTCTGGCGTATTCCGGGTATCGACGAATAATTCGATTGTTTTCAAGTTGATCGAGTTGCTCTTCACTTCCAACTACTACTTCAGTTCCCTGAAATGTATTTATTGTTACGGCACCAGGGGGCCGCTCTCTGGCTCTGTAGGACATGATATCCATCGAAACATAATCATATCCTCCCAACTTCATTATAGCGTCGACCTTTTTTGCAAGCGCTGCCGATCTTTCGCAGCCATTAATACCCACTTTTACAATTACGGGTTTTTCACAATACTTAGAGCTCTTAGGCTTTGCCTGAAGAGGACTAGATTTTGCGCAAATAATAAATAGAGAGAAACACAATAAAATGCCGAATTTCACCTGAACTCCACCCCCATGATTAGGATAAACTTCAATGAAATTTCCCGCATCTTTTTTTAGTGAAGGGAATGGTATCTGAATAAAAAGGTCAGATACTACAAATCTTGCCGACGAAGCGAAGATCCTTATGGATTCTGGCCATAAAAAGGATATGAAGAAAAGTGACGCCACAAGATTTTTAAAAACGGAGACCTATCTATGCATGAAGTTGTTATTGTTAGCGCAGCTAGAACACCGCTTGGTGCTTTTCAAGGATCTTTAGCTTCGGTGCCTGCACCCAGACTCGGGGCAGTTGCTATTGAAGGAGCTTTAAAAAAAGCAGGTATTAAGCCTGACGTTGTTTCTGAAGTTATTATGGGTAACGTCCTTTCGGCGGGGCAGGGACAAGCGCCTGCCAGACAGGCGGCGATTTATGCCGGTATTCCTCATTCAGTTCCTGCTATAACAGTCAATAAAGTCTGCGGAAGTGGAATGAAAGCGATAATGCTCGGAGCTCAATCAATCATTTTAGGCGATAGCGATGTGGTTGTGGCTGGTGGCATGGAAAATATGAGTTTAACGCCCTACTACGTACAAAACGCTCGTAGCGGTTTTAAGATGGGCCATCAGCAACTTCTGGATTCGATGATTTATGACGGTCTTTGGGACCCATACAGCAATCAACACATGGGGAATTGTGGTGAGCTTTGCGCACGCGAAAAAAACTTTTCAAGAAAAGAGCAAGACGATTACGCCATTATGAGTTTTAAGCGTGCTCAGGAAGCCCAAAAATCGGGAAAATTTAAGGATGAAATTGTCCCGGTACCGGTGCCAGGACGAAAAGGCGAAGTGTCTTACGTAGAAAATGATGAAAGTCCTTCTAAAGTGCAATTTGACCGCATTCCGACTTTGCGACCAGCCTTTGATAAAAATGGCAGCGTAACAGCTGCGAATGCTTCGAGCATTAATGACGGAGCGGCAGCAGTTATTTTAATGTCAGCAGAAAAAGCCAGACAATTAGGAGTAAAGCCCTTGGCGAAACTTCTGTCCTACGGTACTTTTTCACAAGCTCCTGAATGGTTCACTACTTCACCAAGTGAAGCAATGAGAAGAGCGATGAAGAAAGCAAGCTCAAGCGGCTGGGAAGTGAAAGATGTGGATCTTTTTGAAGTAAACGAGGCTTTTGCCTTAGTTGCTCTTGCGGCACAAAGAGAAATGAATATTCCGATCGATAAGTTAAATGTGCGAGGCGGAGGGATTTCTCTTGGGCACCCGATCGGCGCAAGTGGAGCAAGAATTGTGGTTTCAATAGTGTCAGCACTTAAAGACATGCATCTTAAGCGCGGCGTTGCCGGAATTTGTATCGGTGGCGGTGAGGCTACGGCAGTTTGCATTGAGATGATGTAATAAAACGGAGAATATACGATGAACAAAATCGTCAAGGATGCTTACGAAGCAGTAAGGGATATTCAAGATGGAGCAGTACTCGCAATTGGGGGATTCGGTCTTTGCGGTATCCCCGAGAATTGCATCACCGCTCTTGTGGAAAAATCGGTTAAGAACTTAACCTGCATTTCGAATAATGCCGGAGTTGACGATTTTGGCATCGGTCTTCTTCTTCAAAAACGCCAAGTAAAGAAAATGATTGCAAGCTACGTCGGTGAGAACAAACTTTTTGAATCTCTTGTTCTCTCCGGCGAGCTTGAAATCGAACTCACTCCTCAAGGCACTTTAGCCGAAAAGCTAAGAGCCGGTGGAGCAGGCATCCCAGCTTTTTTCACGGCTACGGGTGTTGGGACAGTTGTCGCAGATGGTAAAGAGGTCAGGGACTTTGATGGTCGTAAGTACGTGTTGGAGCGAGCACTCAAAGCAGATTTTGCTATTGTAAAAGCCTGGAAAGGTGATGCGATGGGAAATCTTGTTTTCAGAAAAACTGCCCGAAATTTTAATCCGATGATTGCCACGGCCGGGAAAATAACAATCGTGGAAGTTGAAGAGCTTGTGCCCGTGGGATCAATAGATCCGGATCATGTGCACATCCCTGGCATTTACGTAAAGAGAATTTTCCAGGGCAAGAACTATCAGAAACGCATTGAAAAACGAACCATCAGGCAAGGTTAAGTAGGAGAGAGAACAATGGCACTTACGCGTGAGCAAATTGCACAGAGAATAGCACAGGAACTAAAAGATGGTTTTTATGTAAATCTTGGAATCGGTATTCCGACATTGGTTGCTAATTACATTCCGAAGGGCATGACCGTAATTCTCCAAAGTGAAAACGGGCTTCTTGGAATCGGCCCTTATCCTACGGAAAAAGAAGTTGATCCGGATTTGATCAACGCTGGAAAAGAAACGGTTTCTACAATTCCAGGTTCTGCATTTTTTTCCAGCGCCGATTCGTTTGCCATGATCAGAGGCGGGCATGTCGATTTGACCGTTCTTGGCGCAATGGAAGTGGATGAACAGGGAAATCTCGCAAACTGGATGATCCCGGGAAAAATGGTTAAAGGCATGGGCGGCGCGATGGATCTCGTGGCGGGTTCGCCAAATGTAATTGTAGCGATGCAACATGTTGCAAAAGATGGTTCGAGTAAAATTCTTCCTAAATGTTCGTTACCATTAACAGGGGTAGGGGTTGTTAAGAAGATAGTTTCGGAACTTGCTGTTATTGAAGTAACAGAAAAAGGTCTTGTTCTTCGCGAACGTGCTCCGGGAGTTTCGGTCGAAGACATTAAAAAAGCTACGGCTGCAAAGTTAACTATTCCAGATGATGTTCCTCAAATGAGATTTTAGGCATGGAGTTGCTTCAGAGACACTATGCAAATTTTGAGTGCAAGCCGCTACAATGACGAACGAAGAATTTGACAAAGAAATAGTTGATAAGAAGTAGTTGCTCCGGCGCCGGAGTGAAGTAAAAAAGTCGGATGCTGTTTGCATATGGTCCGAATTCCGGACTCGGCCCAAGAAAAACTAAATAACGAAAGTATAATAAACTTGACAGAAAAGTAAAAAATTCTTACGAGAACTTTGGTCCACAGTGTTCGGTGATTTTGCTTTCAATAGAAAGGACTGAACCATGGATGATCTAAGCGTCGTAGAAGATAATAAATTACTTATTAATTTAAAAAATCTGGTCGAAAAAGAACGTCGAGTGACTGCACTCATTCTAGCTCATTTGGACGAAGTACAACGGCGGCGGTTGTATGCACAAGAAGGATGCGGGTCGCTATTTGATTATTGCGTGAGAGTTCTTAAATACACCGAAGGAGCGGCTGCAAGAAGAATTTCAGCTATGAAACTTATCAGGACTGTCCCCGAAACGGAGAAAGCAATTGAAGAGGGCAGGATCAGTCTCACCAACGCTGCAATGGTGCAGAACTTTTTGAACAGGGAGAAGAAAGAGCAAGGAAGAGAGTATCTCAAAGATGAGAAACTGAGTTTATTGTCCCAGATTGAAAGTAAAACTAGTCGTGAGTGTGAAAAAATATTGGCTGGGATATCGCCAAAAAGTGTCCGAAGAGAGATGGAGTGGGCAATAAACTCCAATGAGTACGAAGTCCGTTTTGTTGTTAGCACTGAGTTCATGCAAAAAATTCAACAAGTGAAAACCCTAATCTCACATAAAGTGATCAACCCCGGCTATGCCGAATTGTTTGAATATTTGACGGAACAGTTTTTACTGAGAAATAATCTGACAAATGAAACCGTAAAGCGGGCTGCTGTAAATAGCGAGGGTCGTTATATTCCGCAAAGTCTTCGAAGACTAGTGTGGCAAAGAGACGGAGGGACCTGTCAGTACATCAGCGCTAACAGTGGCAGAAAATGCGAATCACGATTCCAATTGGAGGTTGATCATATCGTCCCTGTAAGCCAAGGAGGAAATACTTCTCCAGAGAATTTACGGTTGTTATGCCGTCAACATAACGCATGGAGTGCAATAGAAATTCTTGGAAAAAAGGTCATGAAAAAATACTTAAGAGAATGAACCTATTCGCCGGAGTCTTGCGCTCCTGCGGGTTTAAATTCCACTGCTGCGGTATCGTCGCCTACCAATTTTGCTGATCCGTGGAGTTCAATGGCCCAGCCTGATGTAAGGTTCATTGGAACAGGTGAATCGATTGCATAAACGTTCTCGACATGACCTGCGTATGTCCAACCATTGCTCCCGTCTTCAGGAATTTCGCTCGACTGACCCATGTCTCCACCGGTGTATTTCACTACTTTAATTGACGCCGGATCTGGCTCTTGAGCGACAAAAAGATATCTGGTTTGCATAGCAAGCTTCTGTGACTGCAAGTGCTGAGATAAACCACCCAAAACTGACGATAAGGGGGTCGAACAGATGTTGTAATTTTGGCCACCGGTTTCAGTTGCCATACGCATATATCTTAAACCTGCGTAAGAACCTCCGCCAAGACAGTTACTGTACTGGCTCGGGGCAACTGCTGCGTAGAACTTAAGCTGTGAAGGATCGGGCTTAACCGACGTAAAAAAACTCTTATATGATTGAAAACTGGATTCTTTTGTTCCACCAGGTCTACCGATGTCTTCACAAGGAGCGGTAATACCGTCACTTCTGGTGCAGAATGTAACACCAGATGTGTCTTCGCCGTTACCAATAACAAACACTACAAGAAGAGCATCCGATCTGATGAAACCCGATTGAGGGCGGGGTGGGTAGATCAGAATAGAATTGGTCTCATTAAATAAAGTTTGTTTAATATTTTCAAAACCCGGTTCAAATCCGTTCAGGCTGCTGTTGATATCTGATATGGTAAGAAAATTAGTATATTGAGAAGGAGTTCTGAAAAATGAGGCTGTAACCATTCCCTCTTCACTTGGGGTTGCGCCAGGAAAGGGAGCTACCCATTGTGATGCCCAGTTAATGTCGTACTTTGCTGCAAGAACTTGGCTGATATTTCGCCGGGTTGTCAGCGGGATTGTAGCAAAATGATAATCCCATTTTTTGTCTTCGAGTCCGTTAAGTAATTGTGGAATCTGATTGGATACCTGTGAAAAGACTTCGCTCATCGAGCCCGTGTCATCTTCAACAAGCAGAATATCTACTTTAGGTTGAATAGAGTAACTGCCCGGAGCTTTTTGTTCTGCCGTTGAAGCAGTAACTTTATATTCTTGTTCTCCACATGCCGAAAGAGCAAGTGCCAGAACAGCAAAATAAGCGACCTTTAATTTGAATATGTAATTTGTTTTCATAGCTACAACTCTCTTAGGCTGCGCAAATCCGGCGCATCCTTCTCTACTGTTTACTAAAGCAATAGGGGGGCCAGCGACTCGTAGATTTATTAAAAATTATAAAACACATGTAAAAACAACCACTTAAGCGCATAATTATTGGTTTTAAAACGAAAAACAAGGAAGAGAAAACAGTGTTGGATCTTAACGAGTGTAAATAAATTAGGCAGAAGCTTTAATATTAAATAATTATGGCTAAACTTTAATATATGGAAAACACAGGTAAGATTCTATTCGAAGATGATACTAAACCATTGTGGTTCATCGCTCTCGGAGACAGATGGGTTGGGCCTTTATCGGCAACCGAAGTCTACGAAAAGATTCTGAATCAGGAAATAACCTGGGCTCATTATGTTTGGAAGTCCGGTCTCGATGATTGGAAAAGAATCTGCGATGTTCCTACTTTTCAAGCTGCAGTACCATCACGACCTGCTGAAGATATTCAGATTGAAGTCAAAGAGGCAGCGGCTCCGGTAATAAAAACGGTAAGTAAGTCCGGACAAAAAACGACACCGCCAAAAATACCGGTTAAAGAACGAACCTGGTATCTTTATTATAATGAAACGCAGTTTGGGCCTTTTTCTTTCCAAGAAGTCTGTCGTTTTCTAAAAATAGGGAAAATTCATGGCCGCGTGCATGCTTGGGAAACCGGGATGGATGATTGGGAAAAATTGCAGGATATCGATCAATTCAGATCGTCGGTATCAGAGTCAAAGAAAAGTCCCCCGAAAGCTCCGTCTAAGAGCGAGACTAATAAACTCAAATCTGATGAACAGCGTCGCGGTCCTAGAAAACCCCTTATTGCCAGAATAGTGATGGCAGATGAGAACTCCGTCGTAATGGGAATTTGCAGGGACATAAGTATTGGTGGCATGCAGGTTCTAACTGACGAGATACCCGGTCTGCCTGGTACAAAGATAAAGCTAAATGTCAGCCCTGCCGGCGATAAACGCGGTGGGAGTATCGGCCCCTTCGTTGCAGAAGGAACGATTGTAAGAATTCTGGAAGACGGCCGTGGATTCAGTTTTAGATTTGAAAAATTGCCTGAAGAAGCAAGGCGAGCAATCGAAACATACATCGTTGAGTAACTCACTATCGCGTCCGACAATTCCAAACGGTTTTCCAGCTCCTCCCGTTGATTGGACGTTAGAGGAGGACTACCTCGATTTTGGCAAAAATAAGAAAACCTTTGTGCGGCGGTTTATATCACCAGTAACCGACCCTTCTGTTTATCGCATCATGGTGATTATTCATGGGTTCGGAGAACACTCAGGCAGATATTTTCATGTTCCTTACTATCTTAAAAACGCTATCGATCGGATTGATTGTTTTGATCTTCAAGGTCACGGTCAATCAAGCGGAATTAAGGGAGACATCGAGTCTTTTGATACTTATGTAAGAGAAACCGAGCACGTAATCCGAGCCGCTTTTGATGCGGTTAGAGATAGGCAAAAAAGGGTAGAAATTCATCTCTTAGGTCACAGCATGGGCGGACATATTGCTCTGAGAACTGCTTTTCTAAATCCTGATCTTCCGCTTTCTTCGGTGATTGTCTCCGCTCCTTTTCTTCGGCTCAGTCCGGATGTTTCATCAATTAAACAATTTTTTGCGAAAGTACTTATTCATCTACTTCCTGGGCTTAGGCTATCGACAGGCTTAAATGCCTCTTTCCTTTCTCATGACTCCAATGTCGTTAAACTATATCAACAAGATGCTTCGGTTCATGGTCTGATGACGCCACGGTTTTTTGTTTCGATGACTCGAGCAATGGCTGATACGACAGGTTTCTCGCGCAAATTTCCTTTTCCGCTTAAGATGCTCGTGCCACTTGCTGATAAAATAGTAGACCCAAACGGTGCACTGGATCTATTTAAGACAATAGTATGTGAAGACAAAGAGCTTGAAACGTACCCTGATTTTTATCATGAGATAATGAACGAAAAAGAAAAAGAACGAGTATTTAAAGATATTGAGAATTGGTTAAACAGAAAAGGAATCTAAAAGTGCCACAGAAGCAAGAAAAACTGGTTAAATTGATCAGGAGACTTAGTTACCGGGAAGGGGAATTCGTTTTAGCGTCAGGACAGAAAAGCTCTTTTTACATTGATCTGAAAGCTACGACTCTACATCCTGATGGGGCTGCTTTGATCGGAGAACTGGCTCTTAATGAAATAAACGAGAGGTCAATTGAGGTAGATGCTGTGGGGGGGATGACCCTCGGTGCTGATCCTATTGCAACCGCGGTAAGCCTTGCTGCAAGATCTAAAGGCAGATTTTTGCCCGCATATATTGTTAGAAAAGAACCGAAATCACATGGGACCTCAAAATATATCGAGGGAACAGAAAATCTGAAACCGGGAGCACGAGTCATCGTTGTTGAAGACGTGGTGACAACCGGTGGATCGAGTAAAAAGGCGATAGAAAGACTGCAAAGCGACGGTTACAAACCGATTGTAGTTTTCGCGGTTGTTGATCGAGAACAGGGAGCTAAGGCAGTTTTTGAGGCTATGGGGCTTCAGTTTGTAGCTCTAACAACGATTAGTGAGATAAGAGAAGCTAAAGAATAGTGTCGTTTTTATAGAACGCGTCGTCCGTATTAGGATAATCGACAGTGTAGTGCAGTCCTCGGCTTTCTTTTCGTAATTGCGCGCATCCGACGATTAGATCTGCGACCGTTATCAGATTGCGAAGTTCGATCAGGTCTTTGGTTAGAAGATAGTTCCAGTAGTAAGAATTCACTTCGGACTTAATCAGGTCCAGCCGTCGTTTAGCTCGCTCAAGCCTGCGATTGCTTCTGACTATGCCGACGTAATTCCACATCAATGTTCGAAGTTCCAGCCAGCTTGCAGCAATATCAATTTGTTCTTCAAGCGCAACTGCTTGGCCGGAATTCCAGGCAGGAAGGGTAGCAGGCAATTCGGTTCTGCTACTAGCTGTTCTGACTTTGTGTAACGCATGGGTAACTGCTCTGTGGGCAAATACAACTGCTTCGAGAAGCGAATTGCTTGCGAGCCGGTTGGCTCCGTGCAGACCGGTACATGCGACTTCTCCGACAGCAAATAGTCCTTGAATGCTCGTTTGTGCATTTTCGTCTACTAAAACTCCGCCACAAGTGTAATGCGCGGCAGGAACCACAGGGATTGGCTCTTTGGTCATATCGAAGCCGAACTTCATGCAAGTTTGATAAATGTTTGGAAACTTC
>Ga0208375_1004872_pt1 | contig 10268 bp, 9 predicted proteins | sample RifOxyD1_FD_184038 | JGI IMG/M metagenome (GOLD analysis project Ga0208375, IMG submission 184038) | Soil microbial communities from Rifle, Colorado - Rifle Oxygen_injection D1 (SPAdes) | ecosystem: Environmental > Terrestrial > Deep subsurface > Rock core/Sediment | place: Rifle, Colorado...
TTATCACTCCCTGACTAATTTTTTTCTGTGTTGAAGCATGCAATTGTCTATCTTTTCCATTGTATGCAGGTTGATTCATTGAAGATTCGGCTCGCTCATACGTCTTGAAAACATTGCTTTCCAGTTTAGTGTATGCGTTTGTTGGAGCACTCGGCCATCTTGATGGATTTCCATCCACTATAGCTGAGATTTCAAAATCTCCGATAGTCAAATCTTCAAAGTTTTTTGTTGTAGGTCTTGTGAATGATAGCCCAGCACCCCAAACACCATCATTTCCTAACCGGTATATTGATTTGCTATCACTCATTTCGTTTCCTAACCCTGCAAGCTTTATTGTGCCATCAACTGAATCAGCATAAGTCCATATTTTTTTATCACTATTTTTTCCTATCTGAAGAAATGCCTTATTTGCAGGGTCCAATATAACTATTATTTGATAAGGTAAAAGATTAGAGTATTTAGTCAATTTATCTATTGTCAATTCTTCGCCAAGTATATCTGCATTCTTTGCGCCAGGTCCTTTGAATTTTGACGTTCCAGTAGAGCATAGTATATCTGAAGGTGTTGAATTGATTTTTTTTCGTATGTCAAAACCTATCTCTAAAGCAATTTCTGCCAATTGATTCTCCAATGGCATATCGGCGTGTATCTTTTTATTCATTTTCCTAGCAAATTATTTTTATATCTTGAATCTTTCGTAGACTGTGATATCCCAAGTCTTGTCTTTTAATGTGAAATATCCTACGTCTATGAATTCTGCTTTGCTAGAGCCTAGTATTGGATTGTATTTTACTGTATGCAGTAATTCTTTTATCTTTTCTTTGTCAGCTACTGGATCTAATTTATTCATGTATCTTGCTGTAGTTATGTGCGTTCCCCAAGGCAAACGAACGCCACCCGCTTTAGGATCTGATGTTAATCCATGCTTTACTGCAGCATCGACATACTTTTGCGCGATACTGATGAAATTGTCATCAATAGGATTTCCTGCCGCGATTACAGTATTAGGATTTGTGAACCAATCGAAATAGAATATCTCTGGTGCTACAATGTCTTTCTTTATGTCATGCACCGCTCTTGCCATATTATTAAGTATGATGTTATCTGGAGTGAAATCCTGTTCTGTAAGCATGTAATCTGTTATTGTTGTATGCACATGTGGCTTGTTGTAAATAACGACTGGCGTTATAGAATTCACCTTCTCTGACAATTTCTGTACCCGTTCCGCAATAGAATCAGGATGTCTAAATATTACTAGATATCCGCTTTGCTGCGGCTTAACATTAGGCACAATTCCTTCATTAAGTACCGTATCTTCATTTTTAAATTTTTTAATTATCTCATCTTGTTTTACTAAAAAGTCTATTGGATTCATTTTTTACCCCCGTAACTAAAAATAATATTTTGAAAATTCTTTTGGTATTTCTAATTTTATATTATTCTTTTCTGAAAAAATCATTAGTCAGTATATGGCATGATTGTCGGATTTTTGAATTCGACAGGCAATGCTTTACGAACAACATCATATCGCACCTTAGTGCCTAGTGCTTCACGAAAGATCTTGAGGTCAACAATTCCAGATTTGTCGACTTGATTCCCATCATAATCATCAATCATCAGTCCGGGAACATAATCAAAAACTCCAATTACCTGCATATCAGAAACTTTTGAAATTGGAATACGTGCAACTTTACTCAATGCATTTTTTTCGAAAGAGTATATTTCAACATTTAGTATTTGATCTAAATGAGAATACAATTTATCAATATCCTGCTTTGTGAAACCAGTAATATCAGGTCCGGTAAAGCCGCTAAGAATTAATTTATCAGAAAACGATTCAGACAAAGAATCAAGAATTTTATCCGTCAAATATCTTCTTCTTGATGTATAACCACCACTTAAATCAGGCGCCATCTCGATTCTTTTCTTTAATATATCAGTCCCGAACATACCATTCTTGAAAAAACCATGTTCTACTGGAACTTTTGGAAAAAAATCCGCAGGCAAATTCCTAAGATTATATTTTAATACTAAATTATCATACAATTTGTTGTTATCATTCATTTTAAACCCCTAAATTGACTATTAATGAACTAATGTTCGTATTTCCTTTTATAAAGTTTTCGATTATTGACCACTTGTAAGTAGTTATAAATATCGCGACACATACCAGCATAAAAATTTATAAATAATAGTCCAATTCAAGATAACAGGGGGAATAATCATGCAGAAAGATAAAATGCTAAAATATACTATTAAGAATAAGAAATGGCAGGTGCCAGAATTTGTTAATGAAGAATTCTTTGATAAGAGAAGCAAATACTGTTATTGTATTCACGTTATTAATGAAGGCGAAAGAATAAGAAAATTTCTTGAGAGAGCAAAAAAAGTTGCTAAAGACATCGACATAATAATCGCAGATGGCGGAAGTACCGACGGATCGCTTGCAGCAAGTTTCTTAAAAAAAGTTGGTGTTAGAACATTGCTTGTAAAGAAAGGACCTGGAAAATTAAGTGCACAGATGAGAATGGCGCTTGCGTATGCAATGGAGCAAGAATATGAAGGAATAATATTTTCAGATGGAAACAATAAAGATGACCCTAATGATGCGTACAAATTCGCAAAAGCACTTGATAACGGATATGACCATATTCAAGGTTCAAGATTTATCAAAGGCGGAAAGGCAGTGAGGACTCCATTCGTAAGATACTGGGGTATAAGATTGATTCATGCACCGATGATTTCAATCGGCTCAGGAAAGTGGCAAACTGACACAACAAATGGATTCAAAGCTTACAGTAGAAAGATGATTATGGATTCTAAAGTTAATCCGTTCAGAAATGTATTATCAGAATATGAGATTCATTATTATCTTGCAACAAGACCAGCAAAGCTAGGTTATAGATATACTGAAGTTCCAGTAACGAGAGCGTATCCTAAAAGTGGAAAAACACCAACTAAGATAAGCCCGATAAAAGGCATGATTAAACTAAATTGGTCGACATTCAATGCATGCATAGGTAAATACGACCCGAAGAAATGATTGAATTAAAAGCAGGATATCATTAAACTCATGAAAGCACTAATCGGTTTCACTGGATTTGTAGGAGGAAACATTGCGCATCAAGCAAAGTTTGACGAATTCTATAATTCTTCAAATATCGATGAGATAAAAGGGAAGAGCTTTGACTTAGTTGTTTCTTGCGGCACTCCCTCATTGAGATGGCTTGCAAACAAAGAACCTGAAAAAGACTTAAAAGTTATTCAGAACCTTATCGATTCATTAAAACATGTTAAAGCAAAAAAATTCGTTCTAATATCAACTATTGACGCATATGATAATCCAATAGATGTTGATGAAGATTCCGATATCAATGAAAGTAAGCAGAATTCATACGGAAAACACAGATTCATGCTAGAGAATTTTGTGAGAGAAAACTTTGATTATCACATAATAAGACTTCCAAATCTTTTTGGTAATGGATTGAAGAAAAATATTGTCTATGATTTCTTGAACGATAATGAAACACACAAGATAGATTCCGAAGGAATTTATCAATGGTATAACCTTGAGAATATATGGAAAGATATACAGAAAGTAATTGACAACGACATAAGAACAATCAATTTTGCAACAGAGCCATGTACAGTAAAGGAATTGGTTAAGGACGGATTCGGAATAAATTTCGACAATATTCCTTCCGGTAATCATCCAAAATATGACTTCCAGACTAAATATGCAAATTTATGGGACAAGAACGGGAAATACCTTTATACAAAAGACGAAGTCCTGTCAGATTTGAAGAAATTCGTTGAAAACGTTCAGAATTTAAAATTAGGGATATCAACTGTTGCATGGAGAATAGATGATGAGGATTCTGTAAAACGAGTATTAAACGAAGAAGAGCTTAAAGGCATTGAAATAACTCCCGACAGAATATATAATGAGAATTTTGATTTCGACAAAGAAAAAGTCAAAAAATATCCTGAATATTGGGAAAATCAAGAATTGATATCAATGCAAGGAATATTATTCAAAAAAGACGATCTAAAATTATTCGATACATACGAGAATAGAAAAGATTTGTCTAATTACTTGAAGAAAGTTATTGATGTAGCGTCAGAAATGAAAATTCCTGTTGTAATGTTTGGCTCTCCAAAAAACAGGAAGAAGGGAGAATTAACAAAAGAAGAAGCAGACGTCATTGCGTTAGTTTTTTTCAAAGAGATTGCAGAATATGCTTACTTGAAAAATGTTTACGTATGTATAGAACCGAATCCTAAAGAATATGATTCAGACTATTTATTAAATACACAAGAAGTACTTGACTTTGTGAAGAAAGTTAATCATCCTGGAATAGGAATAAACCTTGACACGGGAGCATTGAAGATGTCAAACGAGGATGCATCAATGATATTAAAGGCAGGAAGCTTGATCAAACATTTCCACATAAGTGAACCTATGCTTGCAACAGTCAAGAACATTGATGAAGAGACACATAAAGAATATAGGAACGCATTAAGGAAGATCTGCTACAACAGATGGATCTCGATAGAAATGAAGAAAGTTGAAGAAAATAATTTAGAAAATATTAAAGAGAGTATAGAGAAGGTTAGGAAAGCGTACGAAAAATAACAAACTTATTAAAATAATGAAAATGACGGAATTTTGGATGAAAAATAAGGTAAAAAACATGAAAATCGAATTCAATAAAAAGAAAAAATGCGTATGCGGGAGTACCAAACTCACGACTCTTACTACTATACATTTAGGTAAAGACAAGACAAATATAGTTAAATGCAAAAAATGTGGGATAATGTTCTTAAACCCACAACTTAAAGATCCGGGAGTGTTATATGAAGCTGATTATTGGACCGAATCTCCAATAGTTATGAATAAGGAAAAAACTATTAATAATATGCTTGAAAAGAATCCGAGATATTATAATTATCTGCGCATTCTGAAAAAACATAAAGTTAAAAACATTCTTGATGTGGGTGCCGGAACAGGAGATTTTGCCAAATTAGCAAGGTCTGCAAAAATAAATGTAGTATGCAACGAACTCAAAAAAAGTACATGCGATATTCTTGAAAAAAAGAAATTCAAAACATATCTCGGAGATATTAATGATATAAAATTCAACTCTCAAAAATTCGATGCAGTAACTAGCATACATGTATTAGAACATGTAAAGGACCCCATAAAAGATTTGAGAAAGATTCATTCAATATTAAAAAATGACGGATTAGTAATTATAGCTACACCAAACTATGCTTCAGTGTTCGGGAAAATAGCCGAACTCCCAATCATCAGAAGATACACTATCGATAACGATCCAATAACCATAAAGAGGCGGAAAAACAATGTATGGCATCTAAGCCCACGGTTTGAAAATAAAGATTATTCTAAAAAATATATTTTCAATAGATTTTCAACAGCATCATTGCAACACACGTTCTATTTCACGCCACAAAGCCTTACACATTTATTAAGAGAATCCGGATTCAAGAAAATTAAATTTTATACGGGAAGAATAGATATGATAAACGGACCAAAAACAACAATCAAAAAAATCATACTAAATGGGTACGTAGATGATTTGCTGACTCCATTTGGACTACAATCAGAACTCGTGGCCGTTGCGAAGAAATAGAATTAAAGAAGTGATAATATGAACAAAAAGATTATGGATTATTTTAAGGGAAAAGGACTTGACACTTCAATCAGAAAGAATTCTAAATTGAAGAATGCTTTGCACATTCACAAGGAGTACGACAATACATATAGATTGCATCCAGATGTTGATTTCGAATCATTTGATTTTGTGTATAACAAAGATTCAGTCAATACTACTAAATTTTCTATAATTCTGCTTGCAGAATGGATAAGATATGTTAAGAAAGGAGGATATTTAGTGGTGGAATTCACAGAAAATTCTTTGCTCAGTAATAAGAAGATCCATAAGATATACAATAAATATTTATCAAAATTTTCCAAAATTGTTTTTGAAGAAAAAAAAGGAAAGTCTTTATTTATAGCATTACAAAAGACAAAAAGCCAACTTGTAAAAGGCGACAGCACAGACAAATGGACTTTTGGCATAATCACCGTAGGCAAGAGAAATGAGTGGGTCAGGAAATTTATCAGCTCAGTAAGAGAACAAAACATTCCACATTATGAGATAATTATAGTGGGTACATGGAATGACCCCGAAGTTGATAAAAAGGACATTACGTATATACATTTCACCCAGAAGGATGACAAAGGATGGATTACAAAAAAGAAGAACATAGCATTCAAAAAAGCAAAATACAATAATGTTCTAATATTGCATGACAGGTTTTATTTAGATAAGAACTGGTATTCCGGAATAAAAAAATACGGGAATAGCTGGGACGGTATATTTTTTCCAATAATAGACAAAAATGGAAAAGAGTATGTACATTGGAGCGTTTGGGGACATGGATTGCTTCCCATAGGATATGCAGACATAAGAGATTGGGGAGAAGATTATTACGCAGGCGGGACCTTCATGGCAATAAAAAAAAGCGCCTGGATATATGCTCCGCTTAATGAAAAACTTTTTTGGAACGACCAGGAAGATTCAGAACATGGTTTGAGATTTACAAAGAATGGATTTATAATTAGGGCCTGCCCCAGAACAAAGATACACACAACAGTGACTTATATCGATGATGCTCCAGTATATCAGCATAATAATAAAAAACTAGGAAAGCCAATAGAATATAGATCTTTTAAGTGGAAGATAATACAACCAAGCATAGATACTATGACAAGAATTTTCGGTTTGCCATTCCTCAGAAGTAGAAGAAAATTAAGTTTGTGGTTAAAAAAACATTTTAAAACCAATACGGGACAAGAAGCTGGAGGAAAAAGAAGTTAGATTTATTTTCCAATGAATATGCAAATTAAAGAAAAACTTATTACAGAATTTCAAGGGTATTCTGGATGTAAAATATTGCTTTATTTATCAAATGATAAATATTTCGTCCGTAAGATTTCGAAGAACATAGAATATAATGCGAGACTCGAAAAACAGCTTATAAAACAAAGATTTTTCATGAATAAGTTGGCAAAAAATAATTTACAAACTCCTAAGATATTAGGAGAGGGGTATATTAATAATCTTTTTTATTTTGACATGGAGTACGTCCCAGGAAAGAACCTAATAACATATATTCCAGAAGCCACCGTTGAAGAATTAGAATATATATCAAAAACGCTGTTGGAAATAATTGGATTATTCAAAAGTCTAGAAAAAGAAAACAATGCATTAATCAAAGATAAAAGTATAAATAAAACAAGAGAGATAAACGCCAAAATAACACACCTTCCAGAATTCAAGGAAATGATTGATGAAATAGAAAGAGGGTTCTATGAATCAGACACAGCGGAATTGAAAGAAACTTTCTGTCATGGGGACTTGACAATAGAAAACATAATATATGATCCGAACAAAAAAATCTTCTATTTGATAGATTTTCTAGATACGTATTCAGATCATTACTGGTTTGACATATCTAAGTTATTTCAGGATATTGAAGCAAGTTGGTATTCAATAAGATACAAAGACATCAATCTAAATAACATGTATCTCAAAATGGCATACATAGAAAACTATTTAAACAAAAATCTAATCTTGAAAGAACAGAATTATAGGAGATATCATTATTTATTTTTATCGCTAACACTTGCAAGGATACTACCTTATGCTAAAGATTCGCATTTAAATTTTTTAAAGAGTAAAATAAAATATTTTTTAGAAAAACACTTGGAGGTGTTAAAATGAAAGTAATCGTGCCATGCTGTGGAAAATCGTCCAGATACCCGAATATGAGGCCTAAATATATGCTAACTCATCCTGATGGAAATCTTATGCTATATAAGAGCGTTGAAAATCTAGGCGTTCCAACAAAGGATATTATTGTGACAATTTTAAAAGAACATGATGACAAGTATGATATTGCAAAAGGTATAAAAAACAACATAGGAGAAGATGTTACGGTCGTTATTCTTGATGAACCGACTAAAAGTCAGCCAGAAACTATCTATAAAACATTGCAAGTAACCAGATTAGAAGAGAGTTTTTTGATAAAAGATAGCGATAATACATATGCATTAGAACAAGCAAATGAAGAACACAATTATGTGTGTTATTCAGAATTACAAGAGTACACTGAGATAAATGCTAGAAACAAAAGCTATATAGACCTTAATGAACAAAATATAATTACTCAGATGGTAGAAAAAAAGATAATATCGAGATTTTTTAGTGTAGGTGGATATTATTTTTCAAATCCTAAGGAGTTTATTGATACTTATAAAAAATTAACAGAATTGAATCTATCCCAGGAAATATACACCTCGCATATAATACAGGATATGATTCTAAATCAAGGAAAAATATTCTTAGGCAAGAAAGCATTATCTTATAATGACTGGGGAACTTTTGAAGACTGGTATAAATATAGGAACACATTCAAAACATATCTAGTAGATATTGATGGAATTGTATTCAAGGGTACGGCGCAATACACAAAACCTCGATGGCCTGAAGCAGAACCGATAAAGGAGAATGTTAATGCCTTGAAAAAAATATCTGATAATCCGCATACTCAATTAATTTTTATAACTTCTAGAACAGAAGAGTATAGAGAATTAACTGAAAATAAATTGAAAGATCTCGGATTAAAACATAATGGATTAATCATGGGATGTTTCCATGCAAATAGAGTAATAATAAATGATTTTGCGAGCACTACAAAATACCCTACATGCGAAGCAATAAACATTTTGAGAGATTCAGAAGATTTAAGTAAATATATATAAAAAGGTGAAGAAAACGGCGCTCAAATGTATCATAGATGGAAATAGAAAAAAGATATTTGTAAGCAATAAAAAATTTGCGGGAAGAAATTTTAGATTTGTTAAATGCCCGACTTGCGGCCTAATTTATGTTAATATTAGTGATTCATCACTCAAAAAGATATTGGACAGATATTATGATGGTAGTTACGAAGAAGAATACCATTCCAAAAAGGTATTCCTAAATGACTTCAGGCAAAAGATTTCCAGAAAATTTAACTTATTCTATTGTGAATCCGATTCCCGAATGAAATTTTTAGAGAAGAACGGAGTTACAAAAAAGAACGACATAACAGATCTTGGATGCGGCGCAGGCACATTTATCATATGGTTGGAGAAAAAAGGTTACACTGTTTATGGAGTTGAGCCGGACGCATCACGTATAGTTATGGCTAACAAATACTTAACCAAAAGAAAAGTTACTAAGGGGTTTGTTAATGATATAAAAAAAAGAACCGATGTAATATGCATGATCCATGTTTTAGAACACTTAGTGAGACCGGACATAACTCTGCGATACTTGAAGAGAAAGTACCCAAATTCAAAACTATTCATAGAAGTGCCAAATTGTAAAGTGAAAGAATACTTAAAAGAAAGTCTTGGTGAACCTCATAATTATCATTTCACAACCACTAATTTAAAAAAATTACTAGAAAATACTGGATGGAACGTTTTAGACATGCAAACAACAAAAAGAGGAGAGAGTGATTGGCAAGCAGTTAAATGGTTGATTACTGGTAAAGACTGTAGACCCCCTTTAAAAAATGGTTGGGCAATAAGAGTGCTTGTTGAATAAGATTTATTTTATAAAAATATTAAAGGACTTAATTAAAACAATGAAACCTATCAATCTATCAGCATTCCTTGTTGTAAGAAATGAAGAGAAGAATCTAGATAGATGTTTAAAATCTTTGAAATTTTGTGATGAGATAATAATTGTTGACCAGCAAAGCACAGACAACACCATAAAGATAGCAAAAAAATACACGAATAAGATTTATCATGACAAATGCTGGGGATACGCAGACCCGAGCAGAGTATTAGGAGCAAGCAAATGCAATGGTAAATGGATTCTGAATCTTGATGCTGATGAAGAGATATTAGAAACGATAAAAAAACCTAAATATGACGCATACAATATACATAGAAATTTCTATTGGCTTGGCAGATTGATGAAATACACGGGACAAGATGATTATGTTCTAAGATTGCATAAGAAAAACGCAATACAATATGTTCCTGATATACATGTCTGCGCTATCGCAAAAAAAGGGACAAGGGTCGGAAAACTTAACAATTCAATGAATCACTACACATTCTCATCATTCAAGCAGGTTACTGCGAGGGGAAAAAGATATGCAAAGATACAGGCAAAGACAGA
>Ga0208375_1004875_pt1 | contig 10264 bp, 11 predicted proteins | sample RifOxyD1_FD_184038 | JGI IMG/M metagenome (GOLD analysis project Ga0208375, IMG submission 184038) | Soil microbial communities from Rifle, Colorado - Rifle Oxygen_injection D1 (SPAdes) | ecosystem: Environmental > Terrestrial > Deep subsurface > Rock core/Sediment | place: Rifle, Colorado...
ACAGAAGCTGTTTGGAAAGAATTGGACAATAATGAATTGTTGATTACCTCTTCTTGGCCAAAATAAATCCCCTTGCCCCTTTTATTTAAGTGTTCTAGTATTTTATTAGATATGTCTAATAAAAATTTTCAAAAAGAGTTAGATTTTTTACTATTTGCGACTTTTTCTGTTTTGATTTTACTTCTTTCCATATTTAACTTACAGAATTTAAACAAAAGCAGGGAAACTACAATAACAGTCTTGGGAGCAGAGACAAACAATTTATTTTGGAATGATTTTATGACTAAGCATCCAACCTATATTGACGGGTGGGTAGAATTAAATAGAATGGACAAAGTAAAAGAGATTGATCCAAATCTTACTCTGTAGGTTTAGCCTCTTCTGGTGATTTTGTTTCTCCCTCAGCTGGAACTTCCCCTTCTGCTGGGACTTCCCCCTCAGCTGGAACTTCCCCTTCTGCTGGGACTGGAACTTCAACAACCTCTTCTTTAATTGGAGGCTCAACTTTAACTACAATTGATTCAAGATCTGTTTTAACTATGACTTTCTTATCAACCTTAAGGTCCTTGACAAAAATAGCTTGATCAACTTCGATAAGCGTTGTTATATCAACTTCTATCTTTTCAGGAAGATCTGTTGGTAAGGCTTCTACTTCAATTTCACTTAGTTGTTGTACAACTGTACCAATATTTTGTTTCTCAGCGGGAGACTCACCAATAAGCTCAACTGGAACTTTGGCTACAATTTTTTCGGTTAAGTCGACCTGTCTAAAGTCGATGTGTAAATATTCAGAAGTAACTGGATCAACCTGAAGGCCTGAAACCAAAACAGGCTTATCATTTAAATGAATTATTTGTGTTTCACCAGCTTTTTCAAACACCTCAGAGAATTCTTTACTATTGACAGAAAGGGCTTCTGATTTTATTTTTTTACCAAAGACGTTTGCAGGAATTAATCCTTCTTTTCGTAGTCTTTTAACCTTCCTACCAAAGACGTCTCTTTTAGAAGCTTTAAGTGAAAATTTTGAACTTGTCATTTTGTTTATGTTTTATGGCAACTTATGGTTTAACAAACAATTTTAAATTAAAATCTTTTGCCAAGTCTGTATTATAGTGTGAAGGACCATCCCCCGTCAAGGAAAGATCTTGAAATGCAATTTTTATATCTAATGGGTCAACTTCAGTACCAGCCTGCTTTCTAATATTCATTCTGTATTCCCCACCCTCTAAAAGTTTATTTGTTGGAGTGCTCCAGACTACTTGAATTTTACTTACACTGCTTGGAGAAACCTCAAAATAAAAACCTAAATCTTTTCTATTTTTATAATTCTCAATATCGTAGGTCAAATCAACATATGTTCCATCAACCTTGTAAATTCTAACTCCATGAATATTTGCGCTGTTTGGTAAAATTAATCTGGCATAATTTTTGTATATCCCAGATACACCAACTGATTGTCCTGCATTATTCTGATAATTAATAAAAAGTTCATGATAAATCGAATTTTTTGATATATTTAAATTTAGTTCCTGACTTCTTGAAATAAAAAGGTTTGATTTATTAACACCCAGGTTGGCATCAACTAAACCATACCCGTCACTGAAACACCTCAGATTACAATCAGTTTCCATATTAATTTGGCCTGAATAATTTAAATTGGCAACAGCTTCTTGTGAATTTATATCATCAAGAAATATTTGTATGTGCCTCCCTTCAAGATTTTTGTACAACTCTTTAAAAAAACTCGTATACTTTTCCTCGGGAAGATTTTGTATCTCATTTAACAAATTCCTAGAAAGTGATGTTAAAAAACTTGCTTTCTTGATCGATCCTGCAAAAAACTCACCTTCAACTTCACTCTGTGTTGCTTCATATAAATTGTCTGAATTTATTACCTTGCTAAAATCTACCAAATTAATAGGTCCTGTAATTTCCAAGAGACTTTTAATAAAATAGAGATCAATTGCAATTACACCATCAACTTTTTGATCAATTTCCTTGTCTATAAACCATTTTGCCTTTTCAGCTGAAATTCTAAAGTCAGGATCCCAATTTGAATCACGAAAGTACCAACCCCCCTCTTTTAGATACTTTCTGATTGGCTCGGGTGGATCAATGTGACCTTTAAGTTGTCCATCAGCAGAATAAACATCATTAACAACCATCTCCGTCATTCTTCCTTTATCAAATGTAACTATGGCAAACGAACCAATAAAACCTCCTGTTGGTCGAAGTTCCATGTTATTTTGAAATAATATTAGATATTTTTTAGGCTTTTCCAGTCCTAAAAGTTCAGAGGTTCTGGATACTATTTTTTTGATATTATAAATTTTGTTCTTGTATTCACTAATGTTTATATTCTGAGAAACAGATATCCTGTTTATTTCTCTACCCAATATTCCACCTTGCTCTTCAATATCACTTTGCAAAAAATTAATGTCTGTATAGATCTTATCTAAATTTGCCGAAATTTGGTCTGTATAATTTTCTAAAACATAAACGTCGCTACCTAATATACTATTTACTAAAGCCTGTCCATTTTTAACCATTAAAATAGTGTTTTTGAAAATTCCATTTACTTTTAATATTAAATTAGACGATTCAATATAAAAAGTGTTTCCAAAATTTAGATTTCTGACACCACTAGACAGAAACGTTGAAAAATTCAAAAGATTATTTGATATGTTTGGATTTTTAAAAATAAATCTAGTTGACAAATACAATGAACCAGATGAACCAAGCAATAAGAATAAGGGTGCTAGATATAAAATAACAACGGCTACAAAAAAGAGCAAAAATTTATTTAAAACCTTTCTTAGATTATTTTTTTTTCTACTTGAATATGTTAATTTTGAAGAGTTGGTAACAACGGGTCTTAAAATTTCGTCGTTAATCTTACTTATCTGATTGTTATTCCATTCTTTTTTAAAATTTAAAACAGACGACTTTAACGATGGATTAATTTCTTTAGTTATGTCTGGAATAATCTCAATAAAATCACCTGTCTCTTTTTTTACATCAACATTTTCATTTTTCATTTTTAAATACTTAGAAATAAATACCTTAGGTTTGTTGTAAAAACCATGAATTAGTAACTTCTTTCCGGAAATTCCAAATGAAAAATTTTCTTTTATAATTTCCCCCACAATCTTAGACAGTGAAATGGCGTTAATAAAATTATCACCAACTACAATTCTCTCGCTAATTACCGACTGTCTTATTATTCTATGTGTGAGGTAGTCTTCATTATAATCCACTTCATCACCAATGATTTCAGGAATAAGTATTATTCCTAAATTGTTATTAATCTCGAGTAGTTTGTTAAGTAGTTTATTAAAGTCTTCAAAATTTTCATTTTTTACTTTATATGGAGCTAGAACCAGAATTTTACACTCTGTTTTTTTAACTATTTCAAAAACTTCACTACCACAATCTAAATCTAGAAGATTAAGTATTAGATAACTAAACTTTGAATAATCAACTTTAGAAAAGTCCTCAAACACCAAAACTTTTACATATTTGTCCAAAAAATTTTTTTGTAAACTTTTTGCTAAATAATTATTTTTTGAATATAAACCGAGTATTGAATCATAATCTTCCATCTAATAATCCTATCACATCTTAGGCTAAAACATTACTTTAAAAAATCATTATTTAATAGAGATTTTTTATTTTCCGTAGATAGTTGTAATTAGTTTTATAATTTATAAAGAGATTTTCCCGTTGAAGATAGAGTCTTTTCCCGTTGAAGCTTAAAGCACTTTTAAAAAGGGGGTCTTTTATAATTTATTTTTATCCAACTCCAAGTTTACAAGAGAGTCAGCTAACTGATTTTTTTCTCTGTAATTCCAAACAAATCTGACATTCAATTTAGTATTAGTAATTAAGGATTTAATCTCGTTGTAAATTATTTTTAATTTCTCATTCTTAATTTTATAAACATTATTAAGTTGCCTTTCTACTAATTGAGAGTCTAAATTCACAATTATTAAATCGTGAAAGACTAATTTATCCAAGTTTTGTGAAATCCATTCAATTGCTAATTTAACAGCCGAGTATTCCGCAACGTTATTTGTTTCTCTTCCCAGAAATTTACTGCCTTTATCAATAACCTTTTCTTTTTCTGTCACAACAAAAGCAGATGCGGCTGGTCCTGGGTTTCCACGTGACCCCCCATCGCAATAAATTATTAATTCTCTTTTGTTCATGAAGATATATTATTATTTCTTGCCTCTTTTAGAAAGTGACAAAACATATGTGAAAAGAAGTAAGTTTTGTTGCAGTGTTAACCAATAATGATCAGGCATTCCAGTTAAAAGAATTGCTATTAATTCACTGCTCATTGTGACACTAAAAATTAGATAGCAAAAAATACCAAGGCCAAGAATTCCTGTCTCTGAAAAAATTAAAAGAAAAATGTTGTGAACAGGCTGCAATTCCCATGCATTTAAAAAAGTCTTTGTAACTTGAGGAAGGTTTGGAATAAAATTATTTAACCCCACACCAGATAACCAATTTTCTTTAATCATTTTGAAAGAAGCACCTATAAGTTCTACTCTGTGGGAAATTGATCTCTGTGAAAAATCAATTATAAAAAATGGAAACGAATATATTTTAAAAGATTTCAAAAGAATTAAAATGACAATGGACACGTATACATTTAGAGAGTTTGTAAGAATTAAATTTACAATAACCAAAGTAGATAATAACCAAAAAAATCTAGAGCTAAGTCTTTTTTTAAACTTTAAAAGAAATATTCCAAAGATAAGTAAAAAGCCAGCAAAGGAATTAGGGTGAGAGAAAGTGGAATAAGGATAAGGGGCTATGTTGGGGTCAGAAAACAAAAAGCTTCTTTCACCCAACCAATAAAAGATCCCTCCAATTGAGCCTTTTGTTAAAAACTGAAAGATCCCTAAAAGACAAACGATTATCATGGAGTACGAGAGGGGTTTAAAAAAGTGTTTGAAACTATCAAATTTTTTAGTGTTCATCAAAGCTAAGCCTAGTAAAATCATTTCAGAAATCCTAAGCCATTTATAAACGGCGGCTAATTGATAACTGGAGGTTAAAATATTTATCAATGCAAATCCAATGTAAAGTAATGAAAACAAAATTTGTCTTTTACTAAATTTTAGTTTTCTTAAAGAGTAAACTATTATTGGCAAAATTACTATGTCGGTTAGGTAAATTGTTGGGGTTAGATAATCTATCTTAAAGCCGTAAACAGTAGGTGATAAATTATTTAAATGTAATCCTAACTGTGTCGGAAGTAGAAAGGATAATAATGAAATTAAAGTAACTGTCAATTCTGATAACACTTATTTATTCTTTGTCTGCTGACGGCTTAACTACTAAAAATCTCTCTGGTTCTTCTCCTTGAGATTCAGTTAAAACATCAGTTCTTTTACTCAAATACATGTGAATTATTCTTCTTTGCCCAGCTGTTAAATTATAAATAGGTTGTGGTTCTTTTGTCTCAATTGCTCTATCGGCTGATTGATCTGCTAAAACAAAAAGTTTTTGTTCTTGTTTTTGTCTGTAATCTCCAACATTAACAACTATTCTAACCCATTCCCCTGTTACCCCTTTAACCATAATTCCTAAGACGGTTTGGATCGCATTGATATTCTCTCCTCTAAATCCGATTAAAAGACCAGTTTCTTCAGGGGTCTCAAGATTAACTTCATAAACGCCTTCTTCATTTTCAGAAACATCTATCTTTACATCTACACCAGCCAAAGAAAAAAGTTCCTTTGTCAATTTCTCAATTGTTTCTGTGATATCTAACATTTTTGTCATTGTTTTAAGATTTTATCAAACCTAGCCTGCGAATAAAAGGGGTAAGTCCTCCCCAACCTGAAGATTTATATTGTTGGAACATCTGGAAAAGAGAAAACAACAACCAATAAAGAGCAAGCCCTGATGGAAATTTAATTCCAAAAAGAATTGTCATGGCCGGGAAGGTGTAAATCATTGACGATTGCATAGCAACGGCCATATCATCCGCTCCACCCTTGGTACCCTTTGCTACTTTTTCTTCCTTTTTAACCAAAGGCTGGGTCATCTTGGCTGATAAAAACTGTAAAAGTCCTGCAAGGATTAAGATTGGTCCTGGAATTGGAAAAGGTTTATTTTTCTCAAGTCCTAGGAATTCATTTATTAAATCCGGTTCTCTAACATCCATATAAAGAAACTTTGTATTAAGAGTTGTGTCTTCAGCAATTTTTAATGGAGCATAAAGTACAGAATTTAATTTACTAATTGCATCACCGTTTTGAGAAAGAGCCTGATTAAAAACATTGAAAAGTGCAATTAAGATAACAATTTGTAAAATCTGGGGAAGGCAACCCGCAGAAGGATTTATTCCTTTTTGCTTATACAGTTCCGTTTGTGCAGCCATTAAACCTTTTTGATCATTGGCATATTTTTTCTTGAGTTTAGATACAAGTGGCTCTATTTCTTTGATTTTTTTCATAGAATCCATTGATTTTTTGGTTAGGGGATTAGTCAAAAACCTAATAAGTAAACTGAATCCAATAATTGCTAAGCCCATGTTGTGGAAAAGAATATTATAAAAAAGAATTAGACCGTTAGTTAAAGGTTGTATTAGAATCGGTGTAAATATTGATTTTAAATCCATGTTATTTGCTCCAAGCGTTACATTTTAGCACTCTTTTGATTGCTAATAAACCACCGCGAATTATTCCTTTCTCTTCGATTACGTCTACTGCATACTCAGAACAGGTTGGTTTGAATCTGCATCCTCCACCTGGAAATAAAAAATTGATGATTGGGGAGAGAGTCTTTTTATAGATTTTTAGTAATAATCTCATTAGTTTCCTTTTCAATTTCATCTCTTGTTAACTTAACAATTGATGGTTTAATTAAAAAAACAACGTCAAAGCCTTTTTTTAGTGTTTTACTGTTTTGACTTATGTAACTTGAGATTATTCTTTTAATTCTGTTTCTGACAACAGCCTTTTTAGATATTCTGGTCGAGATTATAAAACCAAAGCGAGATACATCTTCATCTTTTCTATCAAAAACTTCAACTCCAAAAGACCTTGATTGTATTAATCTTCCGTCTATTTCTGCACGAGCAAAATTTACTTTACCTTTTAAACGATATTTTGATGGTAGCATCGTGAATAAGAAAAACCTCTAAGCATTAACTAACTTTTTTCTACCCTTTAGGATTCGTCTTTTAAGCACTTTTCTCCCATCTTTTGAGGAATTCCTAGACATAAATCCAAATTTTTTTATTCTTTTCAATTTATGGGGTTGGTATGTTCTTTTTGTTGCCATGGGTTTATTGTAACATAATAAAGAACGTTTCTCATCCTAGACTTTTTGGCCCTTTACAATTGTGGATAACTTTTTTACTATGTGGCTTGACTACTTGAATAGTTAATTTGTGATATTTCTTCTGCCGGAAAGATTTTATTCATGAATAAAAATGATTATGACAAGCTCTGGAAAGACACTTTAGAAATTTTACGTATTTCTGTGTCTGATGCTACCTTTAAAACATACTTATTTCATACGCATCTAATAGATATTAAGGAAATAGGGGATAGAATAATTGCACAAATTGGCTGTGAATCTATTTTCATTAAACAACAGGTTGAACAACGTTATTTTGGTTTAATTCAAGACACATTAAATAAAGAGCTTGAAAAGCAAACAGATTTAACTTTCATAGTTAAACAATATTCTACCCCTAATAGTGATGTATCAGAAAAACCATCTCCTCTTTTTGACCAACCCAAAATAAATCAAGAGGAAATAGATGAGGCCCTAAAGAGAGCAAACCTGAGACTTGCTTTTACTTTTGACAAGTTTGCTGTTTCTGGATCGAACCAACTAGCTCACGCAGCAGCGGAAGCCGTAGCCCAAAATCCAGGTAATACTTATAATCCATTGTTTATTTATGGGGGAGTGGGTGTGGGGAAAAGCCATTTAATGCATGCTGTTGGGCATGCAATGATACAAAAAAATACGAATTCTAAAATTTTAGCCTGTACTGCAGAAGATTTTACAAATGACATTGTTGATGGTATTAGAAACAAGACAACATCTGAGGTTAGAAAAAAGTATAGAAAATTAGACGCACTGTTTATTGACGATATCCAATTTATTGCAGGTAAAGATACGGCTCAAGAAGAATTTTTTCACACATTTAATGCCGTAACTTCCGCGGGTGGTCAAGTTATCTTAACATCAGATAGACCGCCGTCTGAAATATCTAAATTGGAAGACCGGTTAAGAAGTAGGTTTGAAGCAGGTTTAATAGTTGATGTATCTCCACCAGATTTTGAACTTCGTAGTGCAATTGTTCAAATAAAAGCAGAAGAGAGGAAAGTAGTACTAGGAAATGAGCAAGTAGCATTAATTGCAGGAAATATAACCTCAGCAAGAGAAATACAAGGTTTTATAGTTCGTTTAATTACTGAAATTAATTTTAAACATGTTCCATTAACAACCGAATTAATACAATCTCTTCTGGGTAAGTCTGATGAGACTTCGGATATTAAAATTAAAGTAAATCCAGAAGATGTAATTAATTCAGTTGCTAAATATTATTCATTAGGGAAAAAACAACTACTTAGTGAATCAAGACAAAGACCAATCGCAAGACCAAGGCAAATACTTATGTATATCTTAAAAACTCAAGTTGGCCTACCTTATCAAGAAGTTGGTAGAATAATTGGGGGGAGGGACCATACCACAGTTATGCATGCTGTTAATAAAGTTACCCAATTACTCTCAACAAGTGTGGATATTCAGGAGGATATCAAGGGGATAAGAAATAGTCTATCAGGATAAGTTTTGTATTTAATCCACTTATCCACAAAAATTGGTAATTTATACACATAATTATCCACCGCCTTATCTCCCGTAATAAACAAGAAGACTCGAAGCAAAGAACGAAGGTTAATAACATATCCCCATCCCCTACTACTAGTACTACTAATTAAAATATGATATTACATAAGTACCATTTTTGAAGAAAAAAATAATATTATGAAACTATCAATACTACAAGAAAATCTAAAAAATGCAGTTAATCTAACTTCACATTTTATATCCAGCAAGGCACAACTTCCTATACTTTCAAATATATTAATACAAACTGATAAATCAAAATTAATTCTTTCTGCAACGAATCTTGAAAATTCAATTACAATATCAATTGCGGCTAAAATAGAAAAAGAAGGAGAAATTGCAGTCAATGGTAAGATTCTAAATGACATAGTTTCTAATTTATCTTCGGGAACAATCGAGATTGAGGTTGTTAAAGAACAAATAAAGCTAATTTCACCAAACTTTAAGTTAAACATATTAGGTACTAACACTTCTGACTTCCCGAAGCTACCTAAAGATGTCGGTAAAAATCCAATTATCTTAGACAGAAATGAATTTATTCAAAGTCTTTCAAAAATTCTTTTTTCAGTATCTCTTGACGAAACAAGACCTATCCTTACTGGTGTTTTATTTTCTTTTAAGAAAAAGGGTCTTTCTTTAGTAGCAACTGACGGATTTAGACTTTCTGAAATTAATCTAAAATCAAAAATTGAATCAGACGATATTAACTTAATAATTCCTAAATCTATCTTAAACGAAATCGTGCGAATCGAAGGGGATGGTGAAATTAAATTGTCGTATGACAAAAACAATAAACAAGTAGTTTTTAAAATTGGAGATAATTTACTTTCCTCAAGAGTTATTGAGGGAGAATTCCCTGATTATAAAAAAATCATACCTAAAAATATTGAATGTACTCTACATGTAGATAAGTATGAACTGGATAAGGCTATTAAATTGGCATCGGTTTTTGCAAGGGATTCCGGAAACATGATCAAGTTTAAAATAACTAAAGACAAGTTAATTATTTCCGCCGAAAGCTCAACTTCAGGAAATCAGGAAACAGAATTAGAAGTAAGAAGTGAAGACTTAATTGAAACAGAGATAATGTTTAACTATAGATTTGTTGAGGAAGCAATAAAGGCCATAGAGGATGATGAAATCCAGATTAAGACAACTGGGCCTAATACTGCAGCAATTTTTTTGGATACTAAATTTTCAAATTTCCTCCATCTTATTATGCCTATCAAGTCTCAGTCCTAAAATTCTCAAACGGGAGTTTTAATTTTAATTTAAAATTGTGCGTCAGGTTGGACAGTGTAATATTTAATAGGTTTTTTTGCCCCAGCTCTTTCTAATTTGTCTAAAGCATCTTCAATTATTGTTTTTATTTTTTCTT
>Ga0208375_1004877_pt1 | contig 10259 bp, 9 predicted proteins | sample RifOxyD1_FD_184038 | JGI IMG/M metagenome (GOLD analysis project Ga0208375, IMG submission 184038) | Soil microbial communities from Rifle, Colorado - Rifle Oxygen_injection D1 (SPAdes) | ecosystem: Environmental > Terrestrial > Deep subsurface > Rock core/Sediment | place: Rifle, Colorado...
ACTACCTATTTTCCGTAATGATAATGGCAAAGGTGCATGGCTGCATCGACCGAACACGATCTTGGTAGATAGTACCCAGCTAGAATCTGGTGAGTCAATGAGTGACGACTTCAAGAAAATCGCCGCCCGTGAAATCGAGGAGTTTAAGACCGAATATCGGGCCCGTTTCCCGGGCCGCGGCACAGACAACCTCACCGATGAAGACCTTCTCCGGGAGGTAATGAACACGGTCGGCAAGGCTGGCAAGCTCGGCGAACATATTAGGTGCGTGGTAAGCGTCTCGATGCTCACCGAAGGCTGGGATGCAAATACCGTCACCCATGTTCTCGGCGTGCGCGCTTTCGGCACGCAGTTACTGTGCGAACAAGTGGTTGGCCGCGCCCTGCGCCGCATGAGCTATGCCGCCAACGAACGCGGTCATTTTGATCCCGAATATGCCGAAATTTATGGCGTGCCGTTTTCCTTTATTCCTTGCAGTGGTGCAACCGCTGATCCGGAGCCGGGCCCACTACCCACTCGCGTTCGCTCGTTGGAGAGCCGCATTGCCTGCGAGATCACCTTTCCGCGCCTGCTCGGCTACCGCTATGATGTGGCTGGCGAGAGGATCACAGCCACCTTCACTGATGAATCAAAATTGGCACTCTCGACCGCAGACATTCCCACCAAAACCGAAAACGCTCCCATTGTCGGCGAATCCAGCATCCACACGCTCGATGATCTGAAACGCCGCCGTCCAAATGAGGTGGCCTTCTTGCTCGCCAAACTCACGCTTGAAAAATATTTCCGTGATGATGACGGCAACGGCAAGCCTTGGCTCTTCCCCCAATTACTTTCCATCTCCAATCGCTGGCTTACCGAATGCGTTACGCTCAAAGACAACACCTTCCCGCAATTGTTGCTCTTGATTGAATTCGCACACGATGCCAGTGACCGCATCTACAAGGCCATCGTTGCCGCTACTGATAGCACTGCGATTCTAAAACCGATCATGAGGCCGTATGACACTATCGGATCTACACGTTATGTTGATTTCGATACCACGCGGCCAGTTTTCACAACGCGCGAAGAAAAGTGCCACATTTCCCATGTCGTAGCTGATACTGGCTCATGGGAGCAGAAAATGGCCGAGGCCCTCGAAGACATGCCCGAGGTCATCCGTTACGTCAAAAACCACAATCTTAATTTTACCATTCCTTACACCCTGAACGGTGAGGAGAAGAACTACATTCCCGACTTTATCCTCGCCATAGAAGACGGGCACGGTAAGGCTGATCTCTTAAACCTGATTGTAGAAGTCACGGGCGAAAAGAAGAAGGACAAGGCCGCAAAGGTCACCACTGCTCGCACACTCTGGGTCCCTGCTATCAATAACCACGGCGGATTTGGCCGATGGGCATTTACAGAAATCGCTGATCCGTGGGATGCACAAAATCTGATTCGCGGCTTTTTGAGGCAAGCACAAATAGATTCAAAAAAGGAAATTATTAATGGCTAAGAACACCACAACAAAAATCGAAACCATTCGCCACAAAGACAAGCGCGCAAATATTCCCACCAAGGAACTCCGTGATTTTGTGGCCGACGAAGAATTTGCGCCTAAGATGATGCTCTATCCGCGAGATCCATCCATCGATCCCCAATTGGTATGGAAAGGCAAGGACGAACAGGACCACGAAAACCTCGCCGTGCCCGTGGTGCCAATCTACATTCAGGAGAAGATCCATCCGAAGGCAATCATCGACGCGCTACCCCGCATCGAGCAAACCGGTGACAATCAGTTCAACCTCTTCGGCGACTTCAACGGCGGGCCGCACGATTTTGAACAGAAGGTTGAGTTTTATCACCACGAGCAAAACTGGTCGAACCGGCTCATCCTCGGTGACTCGCTGATGGTGATGACCTCGCTGGCCGAGAAGGAACGGATCAAGGGCAAGGTGCAGACCATCTATCTCGATCCGCCCTACGGAATCAAGTTTGGCTCAAACTGGCAGGTGAGCACGCGGAAGCGTGACGTGAAGGATGGAAAGGCCGAAGACGCCACGCGCCAGCCAGAACAGGTGCGCGCCTTTCGAGATACTTGGAAGCTCGGCATCCATTCCTATCTGGCCTACTTGCGTGATCGGCTGGTGGTAGCCAGCAATTTACTTACTGAGACAGGCAGTATCTTTGTTCAGATTGGTGATGAAAATGTCCATCTGGTGCGGTCATTAATGGATGAAGTTTTTGGAAGCGAGAACTTCCATTCCATCATTGTATATCGCAAGACAAGCCCACTTGGTTCTGTAGGGATGGCTGGCGTAACCGATTACATAATTTGGTATGCCAAGAAAGCGGAGCAAATGAAATACCGTCAGCTCTTCATCGAAAAAGATGCGGGCGGTGAAGGGCGTTATTCTTGGGTCGAGATTCCCGACGGGTCGCGAAGAAAAATGAGCGCAGAGGAGCGTGCAAGCACCTCTACCTTACCAAAAGGATCTCGGTTCTTTGTCGCCGATAAAGCGACCTCGGCGGGCCTGACGTCAAGTTGTGTGTTCCCGATTGAGTTCGATGGCAACACGTACCATCCGCATCCAAACAGTAGTTGGAGCTCGAACCGACACGGAATGGAGAAGCTCAAATCGATTGGCCGCCTGATGGCTCCGGCTGGCAATCTTTCATATGTGCGCTATCACGATGATTTTCCCGTGCAAGCGATTTACAACTTATGGGACGACACTACAACCGGTGGATTCAATGATCCAAAAGTTTACATTGTCCAGACTGTCAATAAAGTAATAGAGCGCTGCCTCTTGATGACCACTGATCCCGGCGACCTGGTGTTTGATCCGACTTGTGGCAGCGGCACCACTGCCTTTGTTGCCGAGCAGTGGGGGCGGCGCTGGATTACCTGCGATACCAGTCGCGTCGCCTTGGCGCTAACTCGCACACGCCTGATGGGAGCAAAGTATTCTTACTACCTGCTGGCTGACTCACCAGAAGGCATAAAAAAGGAAATAGAGCTGACCGGTAAGACGCCGCCCGAACACAAGACCGACGATGACATCAAAAAGGGGTTTGTCTACAAACGCGTCCCGCACGTCACGCTCAAGTCTATCGCCAACAACCCTGACATTAAGGAAGGGATGACACAGCAGCAAATCAACGCTGCCATCGCCCGCCATGCCGACACCGAAACGCTCTACGACCAGCCCTACGAAGATAAGAAGCGCGTGCGCGTGTGTGGACCCTTCTCTGTGGAAAGCTTGTCGCCACACAGGGTGCTGTCCACGGCTGACGATAATCTGGATGGCACCGTTACCGAGCAGGAAGCCCGCAAACAGCAAGACTTCGTCACTATGATTCTGGAAAATCTCAAAAAGTCCGGCGTTCAGAACACTCGTAAAACAGAACGTCTCACCTTCGACAGAATTGATCCATACGCCGGAGCTTGGCTGCACGCCGTTGGACATTACAATAATGCGGATGGCAAGGCCCGGCGGGTGGCCATCTCTATTGGCCCAGAACACGGCACCGTTGGCCCACAGCAGGTAAAAGAAGCCGCCAAGGAAGCTGTGCAAGGAGTGGGGTTCGACATGCTCGTCGTTTGTGGATTCGCTTTCGATCCGCACGTCGCAGAGGAGGCAAAACGTTATGGAAAACTGACCGTTCTGCCCACCAAGATGAACCCCGATCTAGCTATGGGCGACGAACTACTCAAGAAAACCGGTGCTGGAAATCTGTTCATGGTCTTCGGCGAACCGGACGTTGAGATTAAAAAACAGAAGAATGGACAAATTATTGCCGAAATCAAGGGGGTTGATGTCTATGACCCAACGACCGGTCAGATTCGCAGTGCCTCCACCGACGATATCGCCTGCTGGTTCATTGATACGGAATATAATGGCGAGAGCTTCTTTGTGCGGCACGCCTATTTTACGGGGGCAGATGAACCTTTCGACAAACTCAAGCGAACACTACGAGCGGAAATCGATGAAGCAGCCTGGAGCAGTCTTTATAGCACGGTTAGCAGACCTTTCGACAAACCAAAAACGGGTAAAATAGCCGTGAAGGTTATCAACCATTATGGCGACGAGGTTCTGAAAGTGTTTAAGGTATAACGCGCCGTGACTGAAGATGGCCCTGAAAGAGAGAAAGGACGTTGGTCACGTAGGATGAGAAGGCATAATGGTGGACAATAACAAAATATCGACGGATTCAGAACCGCAATCAATTATCGAGGCCGCCGACAGCACCGCAGATAAGGACGTGCTTGCTCAACTCTGGGAGTTAACAAAACATCGAATCAATGAAGAGAAGGGGCGACAGGACGGGGCGCGCGACCGAGCCAGCAAATACATTACGTATGGGTTTTCTATCCTTGCCAGTGCCGGTGGTGTTCTTGTTCTCGCTCGTGATCTCATAAAAGATGCTTTTGTCTTGAATCAATGCTGGGCCGTCGCTTTGCTAGGAATGATTGCCGTTAATCTCATCATTATCTTGGCTGTCGTTGCTCTCATCCTACACCACGCGTCTAAAGTGCTAATTTCGGCCGAATATCGGACATGGGACGAGAACGACCTGAAAAAGGTAAATCTTGGTGGAAAGAAAAATGACTATGCTTACTCCCGTTATCTAATCAAGGCTGCATGGAATCTCATGGCTCATAACACGCCGCTAAACGACGAGAAGATGAAACACGCGGATGGCGCGCTGCATAATTTTCAAGTTGGCGCGTTTTCAACAATTATTTTGGTATTTTTGGTGGTGTTGACAAATGGCCTCGTCGGGAGGAAGGTTTCAAACTTGAATAATCTGGACACCGCCAAAACAAAGGCAGAGAGCATGACGGGCAAATTGAATAACGGATCCCAAAACATGACAGCGAATGAATCGAAGCTTGGCAGCCAGAACGCACAAACCGAGGGGACACCGCTTTATCCCAAGGCCCAAACGGTTCAACCGCCAGCGCAGGGTCTTCGCCCACAACCGACGCCACATGCTGGCCTTGGAAAAATGTTCAAAAACAGCAATGACCCATCACGACCGAAAAAGCCGTAGGAAGAAGGTTTAACGTGGCAGACAAAAAACAGCAGCCCAGCAATCAATCGAGCGGGGGACAGTATACGAATCCCAATCCAACGCCCAGCCCCGGACAAGGTAAACCAATTCGCAAAAGCGATACGCCATCACCAACCCCAAAACCTAGTCAAGGTATGCCTATGCGTGAAGGCGACCAAAGACCCAAACGTTAATTCCGGAATCGTTTTTTGAGAAGGAGCTTCAATGTCAGAAAAGAAAAAACAACCCGGCAGCAACCGGGACACGTCACCACAGCCCGTGACATTGCCAAATCCTCAACAGTCTCGCCCAAAACCAACGCCAATGCCCTCAAAGGGAAAATCGATTCCACTGAGTGAAGGTGATCTAAAAACGAAGAAACTTGTCGAGCGTTGAGGTTGAAAATATGGCGACAAAAACGGCATTTATCAGTTTTGATTTCGATAATGATGAATTTTTGCGAACTGCTCTTGTTGGGCAAGCGAAAAATGACGATACTCCATTTAACATTGTAGATCGCTCCCTCAGGGAACCCCTCTCCGGCGACTGGAGGGAGAAAATAAAGGGGCGAATTCAACGATCCGATCTCGTTATAGTAATGTGCGGAGAAAATACTCATTTAGCCACAGGTGTCGCGACGGAATTGAAGATCGCTCAAGAGATCAAGAAGCCATACTTCCTGCTACAAGGATACGCGGACAAAACATGCACAAAGCCGACAACCGCGCTTTCCACCGATAAAATGTATAACTGGACTTGGTCAAATCTAAAAGCACTTATCGACGGCGGCAGATGAGTGATCAGGCGCTTGCGAAGCATCTTTGGAATCAGACCGCTGCGAACAGCGCGCTTTCTGACAAGGAGCAATCGCTACTTCTTGATCAATATAAACTCTGCGTGGAAATGGCCGACCGAAACAGCAGCAGGCGCGATGCAAAAAATACTTTTTTTCTGACTCTAAACGGATTGATACTCAGCAGCAGCCCGGCATTTATTGTAAAAGTGAGTATTTTTGAAACCAAGTTGTACTGTTTAATCCCATACGTGATTATCTGCATGCAACTTTTTTTCTGGCGACAACTTATCCTCTCATACAAACAATTGAATGGAGCCAAGTTTAGAATCATCGGCGCGATGGAACAAAAGCTACCGGCGTCGCCTTATGGAAAAGCGGAATGGCAATACCTCCTGAAGGAAGGAAAGGATCGCAAAGTATACTGGCCGCTAACGCACCTTGAAACAAAAATTCCGTGGATTTTTTTCCTCGGATACACGATCGCTTTTGTCGCCATTTTCTTTCGCCATTGACATACTCGCGGGACAACCTTCCAGCACATGGACAGCTCGTCGAAATCCGGAAACAAGCAATCTCAGACCTCGCCGTCATATAAAAGACTTATGCACAACACACCCGAAAACATCATGATAATACTATGATTTTTTCGGGTCTATAGTCCATAATTTTAGACTACTCCAAACTCCCAAGTTTATTTCTTTACACTCCGCATCATTCCTGCTATCAACCCCGTCCATGTCGATAAACAACCGCATCCTGATAGTTGAGGACGAAATAACCCAAATCGACCTCTATCGGACCTTCTTGGGCGCTACAAACGAGCTGTTCGTTGCAAAATCAATTTTAGAGGCAAAAGGCCTGCTAAATGAAGATTTATATGACGTCGTTTTGCTCGATAAAAACCTTCCGGACGGCAACGGCGAAGTGCTGCTCCCGGAAATCAGGCGTCGATTTCCGCAGACTGCCGTCCTTGTTGTTACAAACGACCGGGATAATCAATCGCTTCAAAAGGCGCTCGATCTTGGCGCGGCGGATTATCTGACCAAAGGCAGCAACCTGCTAGCGCAGCTCCAGTTGCGCATCCCGCTTGCCCTGAAAAAAGTAAAACTGGAACTCCAAAATGCCGCCTTGGCCGAACAACTGAGCCGCACGCTGAACAAACACATGATCGGTCGCTCTCAACCCATGGTTGAACTGCAACGGGACCTGCTTGCGCTAAGGGGTGGCGATTCCCCGGTTTTGATCACCGGCGAAACAGGCGCCGGTAAGGATGTTGTCGCCGACATGATTCACTCCAACGAAAACGATAAATTCCGGCCGTACTTCCAAGTAAACTGCGGCGCCATGAGCGAAAACCTGATCGAAAGCGAACTTTTTGGTCACATAAAAGGCGCGTTTACCGGCGCTGACAAAGACAAAAAAGGCTTGTTTGAGCTGGCCCATGGCGGCGATCTCTTTCTTGACGAAATTGGGGACATGCCAGCTTTAATGCAGGTAAAACTGCTTCGCGCGCTTGAAGAGAAAAAAGTTACACCTCTTGGCTGTCATCTAAAACGTCCGGCTGAAGTCCGGATAATGGCAGCAACAAACAAAAATCTGGAAACAATGATTCAAGAAGGAACATTCAGGGAAGACCTTTATTACCGACTTAATGCAATCTGCATTCATGTGCCGCCGCTCAGGGCACGCAAAGACGACATTCCGCTTCTGGCAGATCATTTGGTAAATAAATTTTACAAAGGGAAATACAAGATCACTGAAGACGCAAAAAAGTATCTATCGACGCAATCATGGCCCGGCAATGTCCGCGAATTAGGGTTTGCCGTTCATCGCGCAACTCATAACGCCAAGAAAAATTGCGATGTTATTCTGGAAAAAAGACATTTTTTAAAATCATCCGGCACGTCGGATAATTCGCTGCATTCAAATATATCAAATCTGCCTCAAGCTGTTGCAAAACTGAGTCCTGAAAACTTCCAAGCATATCTTGCTGCCACCGAAAAGGCATATCTGGATAACGCGATCAGGATTTGCGGAGGCAACATTCCACGGGCAGCCGAATACCTGGGGATATGCAAGGCCACTATTTATAATCGAATTACTACCCTTGGGATCAAATGCCAGATGAAAAAGCGCCGTCTACCGGGACTGGTCACGGACATTCACGCCAAGCAGGAGGAAGTCAGCCATGCAAACTGAAAAGATAATGCAAATCCTTGGCATCCCGCAGGCGGCCTCATGCGACCGGCAGCAGCTTCGCAAGAGTATTCATGACATAATGAACAACGTAAACAGCCTGCATCTCCTGTCAGATTATCTCCAAGCGGGATATGCCACGGACCTTCCCAACAGGGACAAGCTTGTTGAAAGCTATGCAACGTCTGTAGCCAGAGTTGACGAAATCATTACAAACATTATTTCTCTGCTCGAACAAAACAACAAAAACCAAACAAACCAAGAGGTACACGAAAATGAAACCTGTAATCAGTAAAATGCTTTGCTTCCTATGCGCCCTGTTTATTGGCGGAGTAGTCAGCGCGGGCAGCGCAGACAGAGAAACGATAAAAGAGGCCGAAAGAATCGCCTCAGAAAAAGTGCTACTAAAACAGATAATGATTTCATACGGGGTGGATTCTGACACAAAGGGAAGTGGCGACGGCGGCGGACATGTCACAGCAGGATAGTGGCATAATTTCCGGATTTACTTGTTAACAGGAGCAAAACAAGTGTTATTGACAAAAAAAAACAGACAGTTGATTTCCTTTTCACTGATTATTGCCGCTGTTATTGTTTTTATCTCGTTAAAAATACTTGGGAGTACGACAATGAAATTTGAAAATGGATTAAAAGTCGCTTTTCCCTACAATAAATTTGCAAAATCCTATGACCCGGCCCACATCTATTTTGCGCCAGAATACATTTTTCTTGAAAACGTGTTCAGCCCCCTGCTTGAAATGGACAGCACCGGCACGCTGCAGGCTGGCGTTGCAAACAGGTTTGAATGGATTGGCAACGAAGCTCATCTTACGATCCGCGACGACATCAGGACTGTTGACGGCTATAAAATAACCGCAAAAGACGCCGCAGTATCCATAAGGCGGCTTCTTGTCATGGCTGGCAACACTCATGGCGATATTCAACGGCTGCTTTGTGGAAAAAATAAACTGAAGCACATTAACGACGACTGTCCGGGCATTGCCGTTAATGGCAACACGCTGATCCTGAAGCCGGGCAAAAAGATGCTCTTTTTACTACCCATGCTGACGGCAATAGATTTTGCCGTGATTCCAATCCCGTCCATAGATAAAAAATCATTGCACATCACCGATTATAGAAACACATCCGGTCCGTATTATGTTGAATCTGAAGAAGAAGGCGGCAGGATCGCACTCAAGGCAAATACAAACCATTACAATTATCGTGAAAAGATGCCGCAAAAAATTGAACTCATCCCTGTTGATAATGCCAATCTCATGGATTCAATAAATAAATTCAAGGCCGGAAGCGTCGATCTCTTGACCACAATTGATCATTCTGCGGCCAAGGATGTAATCAATTACCAAAAATCCGACAGCGATTCAGTTTTACATCGCACGGTAAAGATACGCACCTTGCTTTTGCAGTTTACAGACAAAGGAAGAAAGAGGCTCTCTGAGCAGGAGAGATTTTCGCTCGGTAAGAAAATCAAAAACATTTTTATTGAGCGCTACGGCAATGAAGAAGGCTACGAAGTAACAAACCAGTTTTTTCCTGTATTCGGCGAAGGCGGACTGGCGCCAGATCAACTCCTTGCAATAGATCAGAAGATCGCAAACTCGGCGAGCAGTAGCATTGGCAAAGGCTTCAAACTCAGGTTGACCATTGTTTCAGACAAACATGGCATCAAAGAAGCCATGTTGAAACATTTGCCGGGAATTACAATCGATGAGGGCGCCCTGCCGAACTTCTCAGGCAAATTATCAGAAAAGGACATGCCTGACTTTGTTGTCGTCGGAACGGATACCGGCTTTTTGGAGGACGTCGGCCTCCTGACGTATTCCATTAGCTCCGGCAATTTTGGTTTGAACAAGGAGCGCGCCAGCAAATGGCTCGACGAATACATGAACACGCCCGAAAAGGCCGACCGCATTAACAAAGTGCGCGATCTGCATTTTCAAGCCCTGTCAGAGCCTGTAATTATTCCGCTCATGCGTTGCCCATACGTTGCGATGGTCCGCAAGCCATGGCGTCTTGATTTGCCTCAATATTACGCAAACAACCCATTCTGGTCGATTCAATGGAACAACTGAGCGCGGTCCTTACTAATCAGTGCATAAGTAAGTTCACATAATCTGTGATAGGGTGTACTCTGTTTCTATGCAGAGACAAGACGCCCGCAAACTGGATCATAAAACGCTCGAAGAAATCAGAATCCGCGCAGTTCGGC
>Ga0208375_1004880_pt1 | contig 10256 bp, 10 predicted proteins | sample RifOxyD1_FD_184038 | JGI IMG/M metagenome (GOLD analysis project Ga0208375, IMG submission 184038) | Soil microbial communities from Rifle, Colorado - Rifle Oxygen_injection D1 (SPAdes) | ecosystem: Environmental > Terrestrial > Deep subsurface > Rock core/Sediment | place: Rifle, Colorado...
TTTTGTGTGATTATGGAATGTCATTCCATAATTGTGTGCTAAATACGAAAAAGAGCAAGGATCTCCCTTGCTCTTTTGGAAGTGGTACCAACACTAAATGTTTATTAACTCCATAATTTAAAATTTTGTGCTAAAATCATATTATGAAACATACACTTTTTATTACAGGTGGAGCGGGATATGTCGGGGCAATGCTTTGCGACCAGTTCGCTAAGCGTGATGATGTCGAAAAGATTATTACTCTTGATAAAGAAGAGGAGACAGATTTAACTAAAAATAATCCTAATAAACATAAAATTATTTTTATTAAAACAAACACATCGGACAATAATTGGGAAGAAGAAGTTAAAAGTTATAATCCAGATGTTGTTATTCATACTGCATGGCAAATTCGTCATATGTATGGAAATGAAAAGACAGAATGGAAATGGAATATAGACGGGTCTGATAAAATTTTTGATTTTGCTTTTAATAATCCATCAGTTAAAAAATTAATTCATTTCTCAACTGTTGCTTCGTATGGTGCCTTTCCGGAAAATACCGTTGACCATTTTTATAAAGAGTCCGAGCCTTTTATGGTCTCCGAGTATCTTTATTCAGAAGAGAAAAGAATATGCGAGGAGCATTTAGAAGAGAGATATAAAAAAGCAAAAGAAAATAATTGGAATGGACAAGTTTTTGTTGTGCGTCCCGCAGCTATCACTGGCCCACGTGGGCGTTATGACCGTATTCGTTTCGGATTGCAGTCTGCATTATCAGGAAGTCTCAAGCGTGGTTTTGTAAATAACATGGTTATGGTTCTTACTTCATATGTACCAGTAACCAAGAATTGGCTACGTCAATATCTTCACGAGGATGACGTTACAGATATTATGGCATTATTTAGTTTTAATGAATTGGAAGGAAATTATGAAGTATTTAATATTTCTCCGCCAGGGGACTGTGTTTTTGGAAAAGATATGGCAGAGGCTGTCGGTAAAAAGACGCTTCCAATCTATCCATGGATGGCACGCCTTGCATTCTTTTTCTTTTGGCATGCAACACGAGGGAAAATTCCTACATCACCTGGAAGTTGGCGAGGATATTCTTATCCAATCGCAGTGGACGGGTCAAAGCTTACAAAACAATATGGCTATGTTTATAAATTCCCGTCAAAAGAAGCCTTCGCAAAAAATGAGGGGAGGTACAGGGTTAGTCTTTAGCCACTAGGGTATAGCCAATAGGAAATGCAATTTCGAAATGAACTACCTCGCAGCAAGCAGGTGGGGTATCTTGTGTCATCCCAGGCTTGACCTGGGATCCAGGTACAGACACTGGACCCGCCTTGCCGGCGAGGCAGGTCTCCGCATTCGCGAGGATGACACAATTCCTGTAGCAAGCTGCTGGGAATGAACCCTAAGAGAGATTCAAGAGTGGCCACGAAGTGGCCACTCTTGCTATAAAACCCTTTTAAATAAGGCGAAAATTGCTTGACTTTTAGCACAAAATGTGCTATATTGTACAGTAATTTCTGTACTTTTATAGTTTGTAAGAAAAACGTTTTAAAAAGTAGTCACAGCGATAAGTATTTCCATGATTGCTTGCCCCGCGAAGTTTTCAAAGCGAAGTGGGGAATGTTTATCGCTGTGACTATTAGACCGTTTGTGTCGAACACATAGCAATGCCCCAGAAAGGGAAACATCATGACTGACTCTCGTAAATTTGGCTCGGCTGTTTTGGCAACTGTCAGCATTGCTGACGAACATCTCGATGTTTGGACGCGTACCGCCAATGCGATGAACAAACAACAACCAGCACGTGCCATTGTGATGGCAACGTTGCTCGAAGAAGCCCTCGGCAAGCTCGACGCTGTCGTCGAACAGACCCGGTCGAAAACTCTGGCTGAACGTTACGAAGCGTTCACTCCAGAGTTGAAAGCCAAACTAGCTTTCGAAAAAGGGCGCCTCTACTTTTCGGTGGCCGGCGTAGGTCTTGAGTCTTCCAAATGGCCGGAACGGCTCAAGTCCGGTGGGCACGAGCTATCGAAGTGGGGTGCGGATATTCTCTCTAAACATGAATATGATTCTAAGCACCGCTTGGAGGCCGACAAAGTATACAAGCTCGCGCTTGTGCTTGGTACTGAGTTTGCGACCGATGCCAAACGGTCAACAGGCGAAGTGAAAGCGTTCGCTCGCCATGAGTTCGGTGACCAATCGGTCGACGGTCTCAAGGGGGAGTTAACACTTCTCATCCGTGAGAAGTTCACGAACGCGGAGCTTGAGGAGATGGGTTTGTGGTACATCGTTGTATTGCACGAACCAATTATCGATTCTGATGGCAGTCCGAGCGTGCTCTGTTCCAGTCGGCGCGATGGTTCGTATGTGGGCACGCGTTACGCTTCTCCTGTCATTCAGTGGCGTGCTCACGGGGCGTTTGCTTTCCCCGCTTGAACTTTGACTTTGGTTACTGGTAACTTTTAGCTCCTTTGACCTTAGTCCTTGGCCCCGTACGTAATTGTATGGGGTCATGTTTTTTTATATACTAAAAAATGAAAGTAGATAATGAATGCATGATTATGGTTATGCATCATCGAAATCAGTATCCATACGTTCAGAATATATGAGGTTAAGATTTTATATAGCGTAACATATGCAGACACTTCAAAAATGAAGTTACTTGGTATATCTTTTTAGGTGATTATGATCACGAATAAAATTCATCTTGAAGATTTGTAAACATTTCGACGAGAGGTGGTATTGGTGGAAAGATATATAATTCTGATGGCAATCCGAACGTGCTCTATTCCAATCGGAACGATGGTTCGTATGTGGACACGAATTACGATAATCCTGACAATCAGTGGAATGATAACGGAGCGTTTGCTTTCCCCGCAACTCACTTCATTTCTAAATGCCAACATTTTATGTTGGCATTTAGTTTTTCTTTTCCGCTTGTTGTTTTGTAAGTTGCCCATTCCAGCCACCTAACATTTTACCTATTTCATTAGTTTTTTCAGAAAGAGAAATATATTTTTTCGTATCAAGTGATTTTGTTTCAAAAAGAATTAAAAGGAGAATGTTTATTGTATCTAATTTTCGAATTGCTATACGAACAAAAGGCAACTTTTCTTCTTTTGATAAAAATGTTGCAACAGCAAGTGATTCAATCAGTTCTATAAAAAGAGTATCTATTTTTGTACCAAGAGAATAGCGATGGATTTTTGGAAGTATTAAGTGATACTCATTCCAAAGTTTATACGTTTCTTTTGTTTTCTCTAACACTGGGAGCAGTTTTGCTTTTTGGGTTTGCAAAACTGCTCGGGGGGGGGGGTAGACTCTGGTGAAGAATGAAAAAGTGTATTCATATGTATGATGATATCATCTCTGTCGAGAATTTGCTGTGTGCATGGCAGGAATTTGAAAGAGGAAAGAAAAAGAAAACTGATGTCATGGAATACAAGAGATATCTAATGACTCATATTTTAAATCTCCATAATGATTTGAAGAATAAGACATATAAACACGGAACATATGAACATTTTGTTATTAGTGACCCAAAGAGACGAGATATACATAAGGCCTCTGTACGAGACAGACTACTTCATCATGCTATCTATAGAAAACTCTATCCATTTTTTGATACAACATTTATCGCGGATTCGTATTCATGTCGGAATAATAAAGGAACGCATAGAGCAACTAAAAGGTTTGATGTATTTGCAAGGAAAGTAAGTAAAAATTATACGAGAACATGTTGGGTACTTAAATGTGATATACGAAAGTTTTTTGCGAGTATTGACCATGAAATTCTTTTGAAGATTTTGGAAACAAGAATAGAGGATGGGGATGTTTTTAATCTTCTTGAAAATGTTATTGGGAGTTTTTCTAGTAATTCTGGTGTCATTCCCGCGGAGGCGGGAATCCAGGTTAAAAACCTCATCAACCAAGATAGGACACTGGATTCCCGCCTGCGCGGGAATGACAAACCGAGAGGTCTTCCTTTGGGAAATTTAACATCACAATTACTTGTAAACATTTACATGAATGAGTTTGATCAGTATGTGAAGCATAAATTAAAAATAAAATATTATATTAGATATGCGGATGATTTTGTTTTTCTTTCGGATAGTAGAAATGATTTAGATTTGTTGTATCAAAAAGTCGAAGACTTTTTGATACAAAATCTCAAGCTTACACTTCATCCCGATAAGGTATCCATTACCACTTTTGCAAGTGGTGTGGACTTTCTCGGTTGGATACATTTCCCATATCATAAAGTATTAAGAACTGTTACAAAGAAAAGAATGTTTAGGAAGTTAAGTGAAAAGAATGTGTCGAGTTATTTAGGGTTATTGAGTCATGGAAATGGGCAGAAAATAGCAAAGCAGATTCAAGGTATGGTTAAGTTAAAAGTATAAATCAAAAGCGAGAACGAATTTGTACTCACTTTATGGACTTTCGACCCGCCTTGCCGGCGAGGCAGGCTTTATGAACTTTTGAATAATTAAGCTTGATTAAAGCTTAATTTTGATATATAATAACGCGACTATGATGCAGATAACTACAGCGCCACGCGCTCCAAAAGAAACAAAAAAAGATGGTTTTATACCAGCTGTGTATTACGGTGCACAACAGGCCTCAACTCCTATTTTTATCGATTTTATTGAATTTAAGAAAGTTTTAGCAGATGCCGGCGAATCAAGCTCTATTACTCTTGTTACAGAACATGGTAATGAAGTTGCCATGATTCAAGATGTACAGCTTGATCCAGTTAGAAGTAATCCTATACACGTAGACTTTTATGTTCTTGAAAAAGGTCAGAAAGTGCACGTTAAAACTCCTATTGTATTCGTTGGTGAATCACAGGCTGTTAAAGAAGGTGGAGTATTCGTAAAAGTTATGCATGAACTTTCTGTTGAAGGTGAGCCAAGTAAACTACCTCACGAATTCTCTGTAGATATTTCAGCTCTTGTCGCTAAGGATAGTGTTATACATGTTAAAGATTTAATTCTTCCAAATGGTGTAGAACTTTATCACGTTAATGGAGAAGACGTTGTTGCATCTATTTCAGAAGCTCGTGAAGAAGTTATAGAGGAAGCACCAGTTGCAACTGATTTGAGTGCTATTGAAGTTGAGGCTAAGGGTAAGAAAGAAGAAGGTGAAGCAGAAGCACCAGCAGCTGAATAGGCCCGCTTCCAAAATTACTTTATCTTCTTCGTTATGGGTCCCCAGTTTTTCAGTGTTGTACTACTAAGTACATCTCCTTCTAAACTTTCCCCATGCCTTGAATATAAAGCAATTTTGAAACCGGCTAACGTAATATAAGGGGATACAATACAAAAAGCGCGACCGAAGTGATATGTACCCTATAAAGTAGACACCTATCAGAGCGACTATTTCTTTAAAAGATGATTCCTGTATTCTACAGGGGTCATCTTTTTTAGTCCCCACTGTTGTCTTTCGTTATTGTAGTATTTCATATACTCTCCAATTCTCAAATTAAGTTCCTCAAACGTATTACAATCTGCATAATCTATATCATCTTTAAAGTGTCCAAAGAATGATTCAATTGGTGAGTTATCAATACAGTTACCTTTTCTAGACATAGATTGAACCATGCCTAGATTCTTAACACTAGAGATGTATTGTGGATTGGTGTAATGATTCCCCTGATAAGAATGAATCATAATATTCACTAATGAGTCTAGACCGATATTACTTCTTAACTTTTCTAAAGTTTTCAAAACAATGTCCATCTGTAAATGCGGAGAAGTGTGAAAACTAACTACTTCTCTACTAGCTATATCTTTAACTACTGACAGATATGCAAATCTTTTCTTAAATGGAATGTAAGTAATATCTGTACTAAATGTTGTAAGAGGTATAACTTGTTTGAATCTTCTATCTAGTAAGTTATTAAATGTTCTATGTTCTTGAGACTTCTTCATAATTGCTTTGTAGGGGTTTACTCTACGAATTTTAGTAATTAATCCGTAGTCTTTCTTAATCCTTTGTATCTTTTTATGATTCATTTGTATACCTTTTTCGGCTTTCAGTTTCATTTGTATAGTTCTCCATCCATACTTACTTCTACCTTTCTCGAATATCTCTTTGATTAGTAAGTAATCACTATGGTCTTTCTTCTTTGTTAAACTATTTTCTTTCCACTTGTAATATCCACTACGAGATATATTAGCTATCTCGCAAAGCATATTAATATCTCCTTTGATATTAGATATCAATTGAAACTTCTGCTTTGGCACAAGTTTTACTCCTTTCTTTTTTGTGCTCGGAGTTTGATTAAAAAATCGTTCTCTGCTTTAAGATACTTAACTTGTAATTCTAAGTATTTAATCTTTTCTTTTTCATCTTTGAACTTTAATATTCTAGGTCTGCCACCTTTACTATGTTTACCCCTTCTTTCCTCTAGCAACCCTTCTTCTCCCTTTTCTCTATATATCTTGTTCCATCTTGAAAGACAGTGATTGGGGTTCTTTTTACTTGTTTTACTTAAATCAAGACCACTTCGTTTAAATATTTCTTTAGGTGTTAAACCTTCTTCATTATATTGTTTAACTGCTTTTATCTTAAATTCTTTACTATACTTTGTTTGTTTACTCATATGTATTTTCCTTTATTAATTATATATTAACCGAAAAACAAAAAGTGGACACTGGTCGTGTCCACTTTTTGGGGTACATATCAAAGGGTTCGCTTTTATTATTTTTTCCTACAGCTTACTATCGTAAAACCAACTCTCCAAGTGATTGGATTATTGTTTACTAAAATATTTTTTAACTCTGATTGATGTCCACTAATGTAATCACCAACCTCACCACTTATATCCTTACCTACACGTGCAGAAAATTCATCAACATTTTCTTCCAAAGAGGGACCTTCTGTTATTTTATAAATCTCGTCAAAAACATCTGCGTGCATTTTTACACCTGTATCTTTCGAAACAAAGCCAACATCTCTTTTTAAGAATTTAAATAATCTGTTAAAAGCCTGTGCTTCGTCGTCATCTTTAAAAGAGCCAAACTGACTTATAAAAACTCCACCAGGAGCGAGTACTCTGTATATTTCTTTTAATATAGCTTCTTGGGCTTCCAACGTTGGCTCATAGTGAAGAACGCTTCTTAATAGAATTATATTCATAGATGAATCCGCAAGAGGAATTTGTTTTAGGTTCGCAACTATTTTATATAATGTATCTAGACTTTTCTTTAAAATCTCTTCATTAGTATCTAAAAGAATAAGTTGCGGGGTGATACCTTGGCCAGATAATTCTCTACATACATATTTACCAACTGTCCCCAAACTTGACCCAGCATCCAGCACTTTAGGATTTGATACTGATAAAAAATCCTGTGGAATATGTTCAACAAAATAACGACAATTTTCTTGGCTACCAAAATACCCTTTATATAAATCCTCTAAAACTGTCGCCCTTTGAGACATGTCTCTATCTTGTTCAATTGAAGGTTTAACAGAATCTACTTTCATACTAACAGTTTATACTATTCACTTATAAATGATACCAATATTTTAATAGCCTAAATAAGCCATAATTATATAATAAAATAGCCCCTGAGGGGCTATTTTATTATTACGAACTTAACTACTTTGATTCTTCCAAGAATTTCAATACCTTCTCATTCGTTAATGATTGGTACAAGTATCCCTTCGCTCTCTCCTCATCCACATCCTGCATTTGTGTCATTAATCTAACTAATTCAACTTCAACTTCTTCCTCAGTTGCAATTAACTTTTCAGCTTCAGCAATTTTATGTAAAACTAATTGACTCATTGAACGCTTCACAGCATCATTTCTCCATGAAGACTTCATTTCTTCTTCCGTTTTCTTTAAATGCTGTAAATATTCTTCCCATGTTCCACCATAACGAGTAATGTCTGCTCGCATTTGTGAAAGCATATTATTTAATTCATTCTCTACAATTGCTTCTGGTAATTCTGTCTTTGTTTCAGCAATTAATTTCTCCATAATTACAGCACGTTTTTTCTCTTTTAACTTTTGCTCTTTCTCAAGCTTCATGTTCTCTCCAATCTTTGTACGCAAATCATTTAAAGTTTTAAAATTCTCTCCGAAACTTTGAGCAAATTCATCATTTAATTCCGGGAGTGGGTGTGTATGCTCCACCTGCTCCGTACTTCCTACTCCTTGCTCCTTCCCATGTTCATGTTCAGACTCATGCTCGTGAGCGTGTTGATGTGAGCGACCTTTTCTTAATTCTTCAACAACGTCATCAATATCTTTATCTGTAACTTCTCCGCCAGCTGACGGATTTTCAATCAAAGCCTCCTTTGCAATTTTTTTATAATGGGGGAGTTCTACTTCTGGAATAACGGGGACGACAATTGTGAGTTCAAGAGGATTTCCTTTTGCGAGTTTTGTAATTGTAACTTTTGGATCAGCAATAGGATTAAATTTATGTTCTTTAATTGCTTCAACGTAGGCATCACGCAATGCTAAATTAGACATCTCTTCTAAGATAGTCATCTCACCATATTTTTTGATAATCATATCTTCTGGTGCATTTCCTTTACGAAAACCATCGATTTCAACGACTTGCTGGATAGCTTTGAAACCTCTTTCACGATAAGCTTCAAAGGCTTTTTCATCGACAACGACGTCTAGCTGTATTTCTGATTTTGGAAGTTTTGTAAGTTTTATTTTCATGTTGCGGAACAGTTATTAGTTAGTAGTTATTTGTTATTAGTTAAATACGAACCTGGATTCCCGCCTCCGCGGGAATGACACAATAATATTTAGAAAGTCTTATGGTCGGCAAAAGTTATAAAACTATTTTAGATACGAGGCGTGGAGTGCGTGCGAGGAGACGTACTTAATAGTACGCAGGCGGGAACGCGAGGCTCCACAACAAAGCAGATGAAATAGTTTTAGGACTTTTGAAACTTTTGATTATATAGTTCGATTGATTTTGCTATAGCCTCATGTGCTTCTGCTTTTCCTTTAAACCCTGGAACATTAACTGCCGAGCCTTTAAGTTGTTTATAAGTCTCAAAAAAATGTTGTATTTCTTTTAATGTGTGTTTGTTAACGTCTTCAATATCTTTAACGCCTTCCCATCTTTTATCTTTTACAGGGACCGCAATAATTTTATGATCTGATTCTCCTTCGTCAATCATTTCCATAACACCGACTGGACGCACTGCAACTAAAGTTAAAGAAGGTAATGGATACGTTGTTAAAACTAATACATCAAGAGCATCTCCATCTTCCCAGTGTGTCTGTGGAACAAATCCATAATCAAATGGATATGGGGCATCTGAATAATTTGCACGGTCAAGCTCAACAAGATTATTTTCCTTATTTATCTCATATTTATTATGAGAACCTTTTGGAATTTCGATAATAACATTTATTTCATTTGGAACATTTTCTCCGCGGGAGATATCGTGTAGTAAATTCATAGGGGTAGATATTAGATTTTAGACCTCCCGCTTAGCGGGATAAATTAGATTTTAGATTATTAATTCTTGGCTTCATCGGCTACTTCTAGTTTATCAGCTTCTACATTTTCTGTAACTTCTTCTACTGCAACTTCTGTTGAAGCCTCAATCTCAGAATTCTTTGGTGCCTCAACTTCTGTTACATTTAATGCTTCCAAAACTTCAGAAACTTCTTCCGCAACAGTTTCATTTACAATTTGATTATCTGTAAACATTCCTTCTTCATTAGCTTCAGCAATTGTTTCACCACCAGAAATAATATCGATTTTCCAGCCAGTTAATTTCGCGGCGAGGCGAACATTTTGTCCTCCTTTACCAATTGCTAGAGATTGTTCATCACGAGAAACAGTAACGACAGCTTTCTTTTCTTCTTCATTTAATTCAATAGAAAGAGCTTTGGCAGGGGAAAGGGCTGTCGCAATAAATCTACGAGCGTCAGGTGACCATTCGATAACGTCGATTTTTTCACCTGATAATTCATCTGTAATAGCTGAAACTCTAACACCGCGCTGACCAACGCAAGCTCCGATTGGGTCAACTCTTTCATCATTTGATTTAACGGCGATTTTTGAACGACTACCTGGTTCACGAGCAACAGCAACGATTTCTACGACGCCTTGTGCTATTTCTGCACTTTCATTTTTGAAAAGTTCTATCAAGAATTTTGGATGTGTACGTGAAAGTCTGATAGAAAGTCCGCGGAAACCTTCTTCGATTGAGAACAAGAAAGTTTTTACTCTCTCGCCTGGACGAAGTCTCTCTGAAGTTATTTGCTCTTCAAAT
>Ga0208375_1004883_pt1 | contig 10252 bp, 12 predicted proteins | sample RifOxyD1_FD_184038 | JGI IMG/M metagenome (GOLD analysis project Ga0208375, IMG submission 184038) | Soil microbial communities from Rifle, Colorado - Rifle Oxygen_injection D1 (SPAdes) | ecosystem: Environmental > Terrestrial > Deep subsurface > Rock core/Sediment | place: Rifle, Colorado...
GCCAGCAGCAATAATAGATATCCAGTTTCCATGCGACCCGATAGCACCATAAGCCTCAAAGGGATCTGCATCGCCAGAGACAAAATCATAACCATTCACAACTTTTCCCCCATCCAGATCAGGATGTGTATAATCAATTCCAGTGTCAATTATGCAAATTGATCTTCCCTGCCCTCTTGCTCCAAGCTGATGAAGTTGCGTTGCTCCAATCAAAGGAACTGTCTGGTTTAGAGAAAGTGGCAATTCATAATCTTCATAAACTCTGACAACTCCGGGAAGATTCCCTACATTCACAAAATCTTCAGTAGGAACACTTCCGACAATATATTTCTCTGTCTTCCAATTTATCTCCCTCTTGAGCACAAATCCAGGAAAAGACAAAACAGAATTCGGAGATCTTCCGCTCTCAATCTGCACAATCACATTAGTCCTGGCTCCAGGTGTAGGGTTTATAGTAGAAGTTTGAGCTAGGGAGAATGCTGTTAAAATTAAAGCTGCTATAATAAGCATTGAAAATAGTGTAATTCCCCTAGCCATATTTTTCATTATTTTTACAAGTCAAGCCCCTATTTAAACCTTTCTATTTTCTTATCTGGCCAGTAGTAACTTTGTTGTGGTAGAAACTACAGCACGGAAATAAAAGGCCAATCTAGGCAATTAATAGAGAACGTATATTGCAATAAAATTCATTATGTGAACTAAGATGAAAATAATTACGAACACATCACCCATAATCGGATTGTACGATGTATTTAGTATGGATGGTCTTAAATTACTGACAAGTCTGTACTCAGACATATCAACTTCGAATTATGTTTACGACAAAGAAATGCTTTACCCAGAAGAACTAGTTCATTTCAAAAAAAAGTTTATCATAAAGAGAACTCCTTCAAAATCTGCACTAGAGAGATTATTAGAAGAATTTAAGGGCAACATTCAACTAGGAGAGATTACATGCGCGGCATTATATTTAGATGGGGGCTACGAAGAACTTTTAATGGAGGATGAAAAGGCAGAAAGGGCTTTCCTAGATAAAGGGATAGTAGTAAGAAATGTCCTAGAGTTATCTTATTTAGCAATTAGAAATGATGTTTTAGATGAAAAAGAAGCGAGAATATTTGTTGCGGGGATGACACGAGAATTTAGACCCTCTCAAAGAATAGTCGAAAAGTTTAAAGTGGAAGGTTTTGGGTTTCTGCTAGAGCCATAATTTTTATTTTGCTTTCTTCATCTTCATAATTTTTGTTTAATTTATGTCTACTCATAAAGGCGTACAGCTCATTGCGATTTAATCCGTATTTATCTGCAATATAACCATGACTTCCCCCTTTTGCGTAGAATTCTTGCAAAGCCGGAATTGATTTTTTATTTATGTCTTGCACTAACTTCTCTAATTCCGAAGAGTCTAATCCAGCTGATTTCGCTGATTCATCTATAGTCTTTCCGTGAAAATAGTATTCACCTAATGCTTTATGTTCTGGCCTCATTTCTACATCTCCATAGTAAGGGAAAGATTCAAACAGGAAGGGTTTGATTTTCTTCTAGAATGGCTTTAATCCTCTCTTTACTTTCTATATCTTTAGGGTTGAGATTGAATTCGTATTTAAATGCAAACCCATACAACTCATTTCTACTAAGACCATGGTTTTCTGCGGCCTTTCCAGAACTTATATCTCCTGTATCAAGGTCAGCAAGCGCCAGAATTGATCTTTTATTTATATCTACAATCATTTCCTTTAGAACTGAAGCCTCTAATCCAGACAATGTTGCTGAAGCTTCCAAAGTTTTTCCATGGAAGTAATACTCGCCTAGAGCCTTGTATTCTGGACTGATTCTCCTTTCTCCATTTTTCTCAGCTGTTGTAAATGGCATGGTAAATAGATGCTTCTAAGATATATAAGATTTTCCAAGGAGAAAATTCCACAAATGAATAATTACATGAGGATAAAAGAAAACTAAAGCTTGCTCAATCTTGCAGGATAGTAGTAAACCTGCTCTTTATTTTTCTGATGGTATTCTCTAGTCTCTTTATCATGCAATTCACCTATGAATTCAAAATAATCCTTTCTGAATACGAAGAAGGTAAACTAAAGCTATTATCGGACAAGTGGCAAAAGTGGACTGGATCGGAAGATAGGGGAGATATAGAAATCTTTGTAACTTATCATTTCTTCTCAAATTTAGATGAGATGCTATTTGCAAATGAAGGGGCTGTAAATTCTTTCGCTATTTATGGTGGTGCAAGAGATATCATCACTTTATACGAGTTGGCTGAGAAGAAGAGCATTTTTTCAAGGAAGGATACAATAGATTACTTAAAGAAGTTAGAGAACGAGAAATATAGAACGAAATACATCCCTAAACTAATAGAGTCCTTTTCTCTTCTTCTGCAATAAGTCTCCTAGAATCTCCTTTGCCTCTTCTTTATCAGAAGGCATTCCAGCGTATTCTGCCATAAAGTCAGTTATGTAAAATATGTCTGTATTGAACTTATTTGCAGCAGATCTCATAGTCACGCACTTTCCCCCTTTAATTTGATTTAAATAAAATTCAGTAGCTCTAGCGGCTCTTCTGAATTCTTCACTACTTATTCTGTCTTCCAATTTCTCTTTTGTTGGCATAGTATTTGAACGTGTCTAGAATATATAAAATTTTCTCTGGGGAAGTTCTATTTCCTTGCTTTAATTAATAAAATTGAAGTGGGGAAGTTTTATTAATTTGAGATTCTATACTATGCACCATGGAAAAGCGCATTCCTTTTGGGAATTTTATCAAAATTCTAGAAAGTCATAGGTTAATCCTTCTTGGAGAGATTCATGGCACAAAAGAGATCCCGCTAAAGGTAAAGAGCATTATAAGGGGGGTGGCAAGAAAGATAAATTTTGTCTTTTTGGAGATTCCAAAAGTTCAACAGAAGTACGTTGATAGGTATTTGATGACTAATAACGAGCAATATTTGTACGAAATTCCTTTTTTTAGGAATCCATTAAAAGAGGGTAGAGATAGTAAAGAGAACTTGTTTTTAATTAGAAATATTAAGAATCTACAGAGCAAATATCCTAAAATAAAAATTATTTGCGTTGATTCTGATAAGGAAGTTGATCGCGACTATTTTATGTATAAAGAAATAAAGAAATATCTCAAAGGCGGGATAAATATTTTTATTACTGGGAATATCCATGCCAATAAGGAAATAGTAAGGATAAATAAAAGAGAGCTTAAACCTTGTGGATATTACCTCAAAAAATGGTTAAGGAATGACCTGATTACTGTTAATTTTGCACCAATTCGCGGAAGATTCTATAATCTAAAAATTCGCGATATTCAAGATAAAAAATTAAGGCGGGGGGGAATATTCTCTTCAAAAATAAAGGGTTATGATTTTGAGTACAGGTTGAGAAAGGTTTCTCCATGCAGCTTTTTATGATACAAGGTATTCTGCAAGAACCTCGCTTATTTTAAAGCCACTTAATTGCTCTAGCCATAACCACTGCCCGTTAGGATTAAGTTCAAGAAAAATATACTGGCCATCTTTAGATACGATGAAGTCAAAAGCTCCAAAATCAAGTCCATAATGATTTAACATGGCTCTGCAGAACTCTGCGACATTTTCTGGCAGATTTATATTTTTATAAGGGACATTAAAGTCATATCTCCTATAATCTATTTTAGATACTTCTGACTCTTGGGAGTGGATTGCTGTTCCTATGGATTTGTCACCTATGGTTGTAACCCTTACTTCGTATTCCTTACTAAAATATTTCTGGAATAAATGTGGACATTGCTCTAGTAATTCCGTATCTCTCAGATGCTCTTCCCTAACAAGATTTGTCATTACAGTGAATTTCTTGCCCTCTAAATCAATGATTTCGCCTTTTTGTAGTTTAAAACATACTCTTCCATCATTTTCTTCATAAAATTGTCTGATTTCTCGAGGGTTATTTGAAACAATTGTGGGTGGCACGATAACATCTTTCCCTAAGTCTTTGGCCACTTTCAATTGATCTAACTTATTCTGGGCTTTGTAATTGGCTCTTGGGTCGTTAATAACTTTGCCACTATGAGAAAACATTAACCCTTCTAATGTTTTTCTTGTTTCGGTGTCGATTACTTTTGCTAAACCATCTGGAATAGGATCTCCAAAATCTAACTTTAAGATTCTTCTATTCCATATATTCCAAGAACCATCTACAGCAAATTCTCCTTTGCATTGCTTATTGTAAACTATAAAATCCATACTCTTAGAACTAAAGGTGATGTAATGCGCTTTTGGAATTTCATTTGTATTAAATAGAGAATACTTTGCCCCGATTATATCCAAATGAGAGCGTACTGCTTGAACATGAGCATCACCACTATAACTGAAGATTAGTAGATCTTTCATTGTGAGCTATTCTTAACCTAAAAGTGATTTCTAGCGAATTATCCACCTACTTCAAAAAAATCGGCATCATCTATTAAAGGAATACCTCTAAAATAACAAAAAGTCGGTTCTGGGCATGGAAGTGTTGCATAAATTTTTTGTTCTCCAGGAAGCTCTCCTTGTGGTGCAGGTTCCTCTAAATAGATTTCTGCAAAGGTTCTGTAACCTTTCTCATTCTTTTCTGTGTCTTCAGTCTCGCAAATCTCAGTCAAGGTTGGCATATAAAGTAGTATGGAGTAAAATATTTAAGCTTTTCTCGTGAAAGTGATGGAAAATTATTTACTTCCCCCTGCCCCTAGTCTTCCCTTGCTTCCCTTGACTGCTCTTCTTCATGGTATAGAAGTAATATGCGACCAAGAGCATTATTATCATTATCGCTGTCTCTTTCGTTATGAATGCGATAGGAATTATGGATGGGCATTTTGCCGACACTTGTATTGGCTCTGTATCTCCACTTTGTTCATTAAGCACATATTGTGTTCCTGTCCTTTCACCCCTGATGCATTCTCCCCATTCAATACCGCCCACATATATCGAAGATCCACCCCCAATATCATTTGATCTGAAGACACATTGCTCAACATTTTGTATTGTCTCCCACTCGCAGACTCCTTCCTTCCCATCCCACTGATAGATTCCGCAAGGATTGCTTAAGGAGGGGTTCCCTCCTGTGCCAGTTCCATCACAAGTTTGTGGATTATCATAATCCCAGCATGCAGTCCAGTAATCACATGCCCTGCACACTTCTGCTGGTTGTGGTGGCTCTAGTGCCTCCCATACACAAGCATCGTTCAAACATAAATTCAAATTATCATTATCTTCACAATTCTCATTCTTGCATTGTCTCGTATCAAAATCAGAGCAATCAGATTTACACGCTAAAGTTCCGCCGGTGAATCCTTGCGATGCACATGATTCTGGAGGGTCGTCCAAATCAGTTCCATCACATACTTCTCCCTGCTCCTTAATATTATTCCCACACACAGGACCTGAGGGGCAATCCGCGGGACATGATTGGGGAGTTTCTCCCTGCTCGCAAATCTGATTTCCGCATACAGGGCCTCCCCCAGCAACACAGAACGCAGGAGGAGCTCCACTAGCATCGCTGCATTGGTTCTTCACAGGATTTCCCGCACAAAGGCCTGTTGCGGTTGGAGGGGCTATTGGATTATTGTTTACGTCAAAAGAGCAAGTTGCAGGGCAGATCGTTTCAGTCCATACTCCTTCTGTCCCCTGTGTGGGCATCGTACATTTCCAAAGCTTGTCTGCTGGACCAAGCGCTGCATTTGAATCATAGAAACAATAATTGTTTGTGACAGGGCCGATAACTACCTGGGTTACTGGATCCTTACACGTCACCAGCGGAGGGGGTGCTTCACACACTCCGGATTGCAAATTGCATGTCCATCCCTGCCCATACTGCGCAACGCACTCGGCATTTGATGTGCACCCGGCAGTCATCTTTGCCAGAACAATTGTGTCCTGTCTCGAACTGCTTATCCTTTGGTCATTCGAATCAAAATAAGTCTGGTAATTTGTGACTGTATTGAGAATGCCCTTCAGCCACTTCGCCATGTCAGACCTTGCGACTGTGAAATCAGGGCAGAACTTGTATGGATCTGCACCGCCAAAAGGAGTTGTTCCCCCACACTTCACATTCTCAATTCCGATAGTGGTCGCAACGTAATTAATCTCATTCGCATCAGAGCGCGAGCAAGGAACATCAGAGAATTTCTGCAGACATGGTGGAAGCACTATCTCGGAATCAACCTTTAATTTTCCCTTCACAATCCAAAACGCAGCCTTTGCCCTCGTAACCAAATCAGATGGATAGAAGAATCCGCTTTCGGTAAATATTCCTGAATCCTTCAGCTTCTTGATCTCCGGGCACGCCCAGTAATTGAGTGCAACATCTCCATATGGATAGGTGGTGCATGCAGGCGCATTTGCCGGAAACTGCACCGCGTCGTTGAAAGTGAGCGCATCATAAAGAGCGATAGCTGTCTCTGCCTTTGTATGGTTTGCCCGCAACTCGTACTCATTAACGCGAGTCAGGTAATCGACAGATGCAGGCGCAGAATGAACGCGCGCATCAAAGTTGTACTGGCTGCCGCCGGAAAGAGAAGACGCAATCTCCCCATTAGGATAAGTGTAATTCACTTTCAGATCCCAAATATCTGGGATGTTTCCAAGAACAACTTTTCCATTCGCAACGCTGCATGGAACATTAAGATAGTTTGTATTGCACTGGCTTCCAGGATCTGCTGGCACAATAGTAAAACCAGGATTAGCGAATCCCGCACCGCCAGTCTCTATCACAAGGCCAAATGAAGGGGGAGTTAGTTTCCCATTCAAAACACGAAGCACGCTCACCGGAACAACAAATTTCACATTATCTGTGCAGGTGCTCGAAGTGCACTTAGATGCATTCAGCATGTAAAGGCCATCAGGGGTGCATGTATTCGTAATATCATAGTATGCATAGGGTGGAGTGTCTGTAAAGACACGATTATTGCTTCCGCTAGAGCAATAGTTTTCGGAGAAAAGTGATGAGAGGAAAGTATATGGGCTTGTCGTCGTTCCTCCGCCCCAGCCAGATCCAGAATAGAAAGAGCCAAATTTAGGTGTGGGGAAGGGATCTTTGCAGGTAACGAAGAGATTCATGTGCAATACTTCCGCATCGGGAGCATTCGTGCACCAAAACCTGAACTTTACATAATCTTTTCCAACTTCTTGAGCACCATTAGGGAACGTATTGGAGGGATGTGGCTGGCAACTGCCGCTGTCATCGTCTATGTCATTTCCAACACCATCAAAGATTCTTATGAATTTCCAGTTAAGAACTGTCTCACCGGAATATCCATTCCATAGTGGATCAGAGACGCGATAAGGGCAAGATAAAGTTACAAACCTATCAATACCTTGGCCGACAGGAAAATCCCGATTGTATATTTTTACTACCGAAGTAGAGTTTGGATTCGTTTTGGTGGAATTCAACTTCACGCGAAAATTATGTGATGGTGGATACTGGCCCATCGTGACCGTATCGGTAGATATCTGAGAAAAATTAACCAGTCCATTCGTTCCGCCAGAGGCAGAATCACACCTTACCTGAAAGCTCTCGTACCAATCATCCCCCCTCCCCGCGCATATCCTGCTAAATACTATCTTATTTTTACTAGTAGAAATAAACTCAGATGCCAGGCCGGTACATTGATTCCCAACACCGAGAGTTCTTGTGAAACCGATAATCTTCGCTCCATTCCCGCAATAAACAGTAACATTCGCTGCATGATTTCCAGATGTCCATCTCCAGGCCCTAAGTGCATCCACCATGCTCGCATTCGCAAGCAAGAGGTTTCCATCGTTGATGAAACCAAGAGAGTAGAAGAAGACATCTGTCTCCCCATCCACCTTGTTCTCATACTCGTATTTGAATGAATTTGCTCCCTGCAATGCTAGAATAAAGAAGATTCCGAATGCAAAGGCAAGGGCAAGGGAGCGTGCTCTCATCGTTCTGGCCCCCATCATGCGACCCTCCTTGCTTTTGGGTTTTGCCTTGGGCCTGTACTAATTCTCGAGGCGGAAGGAGAATGTGAAGAATCATAGAAATTCTTGAATGCCAGAACAGTAGTTGCAGCAATAGAAAACAGGAGCAGATTAGAGAAAATTGCAGATGATAAGTCAGAGCCTGCTCCTGCAACGGAAAAGATGCCACTTAAATAATGCATGATCCAGAATACAATCGTCAGGGTAAAAAGTGCGAAAAGGTGCTCTGAATCTCCGCCGAAGTTAAGAAAGCCGACAATCAAGCCAAGTGCTGCCAGGATGATTAAGGAGAATATGAACTCAAGCCCGGAAAATCCAAGAGCTAAAGAAATCACCAAGCCTGCAACATAAGCCCAAAATCCGAAAGCCATCCTCTTCTTTTTATTCTTTAAAGAGAGCCCCCAGTTTTTTAAGGCTTTTGGTGATGGGCTGGAAAAGCCTCGCAAGGAAAAAGCTGTGGCAATACACACAGCAGAGATTTAAAAATAGCTCTAAATTATTAATTGTATGATATACTTCATCCTTGCGGCATTCGCACTCGGCATCATCCTGAACTACACTTACACTAGAGCGAAGGTCGTAAAAGACTACGCTAACACGTACCTGATCTGGTTCGGTCTGCCGCTCCTGATTTTTCTCTCTCTGGTAAGGAATAAGGGCTATTTTGCGGATTTTGGTTTCTTCATCGTAATCTCTTCTGTTTTCCTTCTTATTATCAACTTGGTTCACTTTTACATTGTGCGCAAAGTAAAGATAAGTGAAAAAAAGAAGGCCTCACTTTTCTTAACAACAACTTATCCGAATACAGCCTTTCTCGGAATCCCCATCTTAACCTTCTTCTTCCAGGAGACTGGAGCGTTGCTGGCAGCAATCTTTACGATCATAACTTTGATATTCCATTTCTCACTTGGAGTTTACTTTTCAAATATGTACCTCAAGCGATCCAGAAGCGCTCTGTCAGAAGTGATCAAATTCCCGCTTCTTTGGGGGACTATCATCGCCATGATCCTTTCATTCTTTGTACAGAGCGCTCCAGAATGGATCTTCCAATTTTCAAAATCTGCAATCTATCTTGCACCGCTCGTAGTCGGATTGACGTTTAAGATAGGAAAGATAGAGGGCTCATACATTTACGGCTTTGTCCTGAAATTTCTGGTGATGCCAGCGCTGCTTTTTGCATTCCTATTTCTTTTTGTGCTCCCAGCACCGCAGAAGCTGGCGCTTTTGCTTCTTGCCGCTCTTCCGCCGGCACTCACTTCGACAATACTTGCAATAAAGTACGGGCTTGATGAAGAATATGCAGCAAGCTTCACCTCTTACTCAACACTTATCTTCCTTGTGCTTATGTTCTTTATCAGTTTGATGCTATAACTTTGGGTGAAGCAGAATGTAGCAACAGAAACTACGAGAAACTATAACTAGCATGAGATCACTTAAGCTTGCCAAGATCAAGGCTCTTTATCCTCAAATCCTTTGGGGCGGCAAGTTTCCACAAAAGCTTGAAATATTTCTTGTACGCCTCAGCAAGCTCTTTATTGCATATCTGGATCGTTAAAGGCGGCCGCGTGTAATGAGTGATGACAACTTCATCCCCACATACGCGGGTGGTTGCGAATGTATTGTACTCTTTCGGCAGATATTTTGCTCCAGTGAATTTAAGCCTGTTCAGAAAGCCTACGCGGTCTTTTGCATCCTCATTGTATATGTGCAGCATCCATATCTTTTTTTTAACCCTTTGCTTGTGGAACTGGGTCAGGAAAGGAATGCCAAGCTGTATTATTGCTTCTCGTGGAGTGCCGTATGTGTATATTGTTGCCTTCTTCTCAAGAAAATTATTGAATATATTCCTGACAGCCTGAATCCCCTCATATGAGCGGACAACTTCTGTTTTTTGGCTATGCTTCAGCCTAAGTTGGGGCAGGATAAGAGAAAGTCTGCTCTCTTTCTCTTTGAGGAGGTTAATCAGATTTCCAGGATCTATTCCCTCATAAAAGCGTATGTTCCCCTTCAAAACAGAAGAAACAAGCCCTCTTTTGCTAAGGTTTTTGAGCGCATCATAGACATTTGTCCTGTGCACGCCGCTTTTCTGCGCAATTTTCCCGACATTGCTGCTTCCGAGCTCAAGCAGGGCGAGATAGACTCTTGATTCATTCTGTGAGAATCCTATCTCTTTAAGAGTTTCCTCAAATCTTTCCGCCTCGGCCATTCTTTCTGGAAGAATTTCAGTTTTTTAACCCTTTCGGAGTGTCGTAGTAGGCACTACAGCAAGTGTTTGTAAAT
>Ga0208375_1004885_pt1 | contig 10249 bp, 15 predicted proteins | sample RifOxyD1_FD_184038 | JGI IMG/M metagenome (GOLD analysis project Ga0208375, IMG submission 184038) | Soil microbial communities from Rifle, Colorado - Rifle Oxygen_injection D1 (SPAdes) | ecosystem: Environmental > Terrestrial > Deep subsurface > Rock core/Sediment | place: Rifle, Colorado...
TGGGTCAGGGACTGATTTCGTAGTATAAACAAAAAGACGGTGAGGCGTTGACAATAGTCAAGTCTATGAAACGTTGAAACACATTAATATTTATTTGATGTGTAGTTCATAGTGGTATTTTGGTTAATAGTTTATTAATTTTCTTTCGTCTTATTTGTAAAAGTAACCAATTATCAAATCCATCAGGTTTATATCTAGACATTATAAAAATATTTTGTGGTTCTAATGACATTTCTAATGTTCTTTTAAATATTAAATTTATATTTTTTAATTTATATCTATATCTGAGTGTTGATGATAGAAATGTTAAATACAAATCAAAATCAAATGCATAGTTAACAAAATCTATAATGATATCATCGATATCAGAATATTTTCGTTTATCATATAAATTTTCTAATCCATTTATAAGATATTTTATTTTATCTGTATTAGTATCTAAATTTTCTAATATTTCTAAATCCATTTTGTATTTTATATTATAATCAAATTTTTTTAATTATTATCATTTGCATTAATTCTTTTTCTTTTTCTCTTAAAGTACAAGCTTTTAGATATTGTTGATTTTTTATAGCATTTACTTTTTCTTCTCTTATTTTTTTAACTTCAATTAATAACCTATATTGTTTTATTTTTATTATTTTATCAATCATATTTGTGCATATATTTTTTAAATTTTAATCATCTCTACTAGCACCATAAATAACTTGTGATGTATCTATATTTATAGTTGAATCTTTATTATTTCGTTTTTGTGTTACGATTAATTAATCTGCATATCAACATTCATTTCATCGTTTATAAAACCACGTTGTTTCCATAATTCAACTTTTTGATAATTTTCCATATTTATTATTTGAATAATTAAAATATTTTAACTTTTCGATATAATTTTTAAAAATTTAGTGTACATATTATTGATAATTAATATATTAATATTATTTTTTTACATAGTGTTTCATTCCTTTGAATTGACAATCACCATCACAAATAAAATTACATATTACATAATTTTTATCATCTATCTTAAATGGTTGATATTGTGTACAAATATTATTTTTCTGTTCAATTTTTATTCATATTTTTTAAATTGGTTGTAATAAACAAATAGGATTTGATGCGTCAGTATAACTACTATGACCGAAACATATAATTTTAAATTTTCCTTCTTTTTTAAATATTATAGGATATTCTTCAAATGTTATTAAATCTAATACTTTACCTATTTCATCATCTTTAGTTATTATATATCCACATTTATTATTTTTACAAAATATTCCACTTCTATAAGTTAATAATTCTTGATATGGTTCATATATTGGTTCGGATTTTTGAATATTTAAATTATTACAATTTTTAATTATTTTAAGTATAATATCTTTACCATTTTCTGCTGAATTATAATCTATATAATTCATTTTATTTAATTCTAATGTAAACGAAATTTTGTTTAAATCTATACAATATTTTTTAATTGTATTTGCTGTGGAATATCTTATTAAATAGTTAATATTATTATTTTTACAAAAATTAACATAAGAATTAGTATATTCATTTTGATTTAATAACATAAATTCTAAACATTCAGGAGAAGAATGAACATCAATTATAATATCATTATTTTTTATATATTCATCTATTATAATTTTAATATCTTCTTCAACATCAAACATTCTATTAAAATCGTTTGTTTCGATAGATGGTATTTCTCTTGTATTATTTTGAATTCCTTTTAAATTTATTCCAGATATAATTGTAATTTTTTTAAAATCATAATCGTTTAAATTGCATTTAGATAATAAATATGTACAAAATATTGGAGTTAATTCATTACCATGAACACCACTAATAATTAATATTTTTTTACCATTATTATTTTTACCAATTATTTTATTTATCATTTTAATCTTTTAAATTTAATTAAATATAATAAATTCATTTAATAAAACCTAATTTTTATTTAATTTATTATATTTTTTTATTTCTTCTTTTACATCATTTGGATAATGTTGTGTTAAAAAATCGATATCTTTTTCTGATATATCATAGAATTCCATTAGGAACAATTTTTCATCAGGTTTTAATATTGATTTATCTTTTTTCTTACTAAGTTTAAACCAATACCAATCAGGTATACCAGTTATTCTTTTTTTGATTATAAAATAATACCACATATCTAATGCAATTGATTTGTCAATAGATTTTTTATTAAATGTTTGGGCATATTGTGGAAATTGTCTACAAAATTTTCTATTAATAATAAAAAAATTTTCAGTTTTATCATCATACGATAATTCAGAATATTTTTCTTTATGTTTAAATATAAAATCTACTATATGTTTAAAATCATATTTCATAATTATTATGTATTATCTTATTTAGATATTGTTTGGTGTTTTTCTATTTCTTTCTTTATTAAATCATTTATATACTTTGATTTATTACCTACTTTCAAATTATCTAAATGTTCTTTTAACATAATATCTATTTGTTCATCTATTGTAACTGTAATCTTCTTTTTCATACTAAATTATATTATTAAAAAATAATAAAGTTTAAGACGTTTTTTGACTTTTTTTGACTTTTCATATTTTATATATAAAAGTAAAAACTATGAAAAAGAAAACAAAAAAAGAATTATCCGTATCTATAGACATAGATGTTTTAGAATATCTAAAATCAAATTTTGATAATCGTTCTAAATTTATTGAATATTGTATTATTAATGAATTAAAAAAGAATTCTTATTTTAAAGAAAGAATAGATAAATTAATTATATTCTAATGAAAAGAAAAACGACAAAAGAATTTATTAAAGATGCTAGGAAAGTTCATAAATATAAATATGATTATTCGTTAGTAGATTATAAAATGAATAAAATTAAAGTTAAAATTATATGTAAAAAACATGGTATATTCGATCAAACACCAAACATTCATCTAAGTTGTAAATGTGGTTGTCCTAAATGTAAAGGAGGTGTTAAATATACTTTTAATGATTTTATTAAAAAATCTAAAGAAATTCATAATGATAAATATAATTATAGTTTAGTTAACTATGTAAATTCACAAACAAAAATTAAAATAATATGTGAAATTCATGGAGTATTTGAACAAAAAGCAAACGATCATTTAAATGGGAATGGGTGTCCAAAATGTTATGGAAATATAAAACCTACCACAGAAAAATTTATTAAAAAGGCAAGAGAAATACATAATGATAAATATGATTATTCGTTAGTGAATTATATAAATAATAGAATCAAAATAAAAATAATATGTAAAAAACATGGATTATTTGAACAAAGACCCGATGCTCATATTAACCAAAAACAAGGATGTCCAATTTGTAAAGAAAGTTGGGGAGAAAAAGAAATAAGAAATATATTGAAACAAAATAATATAAACTTTGAATCACAAAAAACATTTGAAAAATGTGTTAATAAATCATTATTACCTTTTGATTTTTATTTACCGAAATATAATTTATGTATAGAATATGACGGAATACAACATTTTAAACCTATTGATTTTTTTGGTGGTAAAAAATCGTTAAAAGAAACACAAAAAAAAGATAAAATTAAAACAGATTATTGCAAAGAAAATAATATAGAATTAATTAGAATATCTTATGAAGATGATATAAGTACTATTATTACTTCATTAGTTTGCCACTGTAAATAAATAACATAAAGGCGGTTAACATTTTTTCTCTAGTAAAATATTTGGATAATTCTTGGATGTTTAGATATGCATCAAAATATTCAGAATAAGCATCTTCAAATTGTACAATAAATTCATCAAGAATTGTCATACTGTTATTTCCTTCTATTGTATTATCTAAACCACTAATCATCATGTTATTTTCTATTTCTATTTTTTTAGCTTTAGCATTTATTTCATCTTTAGCATCTTTATAATTATTTCCTACAATCCTTTTTAGAATATTATTAAAGTTATGTAAAAAATCTTTTTTAAAATTTAGTGTAAATTCGGTAAAACTATCGTTTCTTTTATATAGTTGTCTAACATTTTGTCTTTGCATAGAAAAATCATTTAACAGACAATATAATAAACTTTTGGGTTCTACTTCTGATAATAATTGTGTTAATGAAACAGATTCTCTTTTTATTTTAGTATATTCGCCACTCCATCCTGCATCTTCATCTAATAAATATCTATCAATAATATATGAATTTTCATCGTGTAATGGATGAGACACGAATACTTTAACAGAATCTATTGCTATTTGTAGAATTAGACATTTATCGCCTTTTTTCATTAAATATTCAACATCACGTTTAAGAGGTAATCTATCCCATTCTGCATTTTCAGGAATAGCAAAATCACGTTGAATTGGTTGCATAACTTCTTTTGGTACACCAAGTATAGTTAAGCTACTTACTTCTTCTAATAATAAAAAATCTTTTAAACTAGTTTTCATTAATATTAATTATATTTTCTATTATATATAAAAATAAAAAAAAGGAATATAAAAATATTCCTTTTTAAATTGCATAGATAATTATTAATTTTCTACGCTACCGAAAAAATCATCTAAATCTTCTCCATCATTATTATCTTCAAAATCACTATCTTCAATAGTATCTGTACTATTTGTAGAAGTAGCATTAGATTTTATTTTAGTTTTTGCAATTGAAACATCGTTTCCAGATAAAATTTCGATAATTTTTTCTACTTTTGACTTAATTTCATCAGTCCAAGGAGTTGCAACATATTCGTTTAAATTAACACTTTCGTCTCTGTCTTTAAGGAAATTAAAAACTACTTTTTGAACTTTTGGATTAGTGATTAGAAATTTACCTTTTTCTTCACTCCATTCTACAGGTGTTTCTTTAAAAGTTTTTTTATCAGCATCCCAAATTTTTAATGGTGATGTTTGACGGAAACTAGAACTATTATAGTTATTGAATCCTCCAACTTCCTTAATAATAAGTCGAAAATCTTTACCATTAGCAGGATCAAATACATTACATTTTTTACCTGTAACTTCACCAGTTCTTTCAAGATTTATTTTTTCTTTAATATTAAATCCATATTGATAAATTAAAATTTTACCTTCTAATTCAGGATGATTTTCATCTTCAATTATTAATACATAAGAATAATATTTTGATGTTCTACTAATCAATTCTGCTCTCTCAACTTCTGCTTGATTTTTAGAATTTTTTAATTTCCAATATAAAGTTGTTAATGGGCATTTTTCACCAAAATTAATTAATGAATCGTAATATCCTTGTAAATCTGGATAATCTGGAAGTTTTGCATAATGTACATGATTTTCTATTGCTGATGGACCTAATGTCATATCATCTAATACGTTAGGTAAAAATCGAATTGTAGCAGCATAACCTTTACTTTTGTCTTTTGCATCTTTCAATTCTGGTTTATAAATACCATCTCTACTTGATATCTTTTTTTCTAAAAATGACATTGTACTATCATTTACTTCCATATCAAATAAATTGACAACATTTTTGTTTTCTTCTGACATAATCTTTAAAATTTTTTTTTATTTTAAAGGGGTTTATCAGTATTTAGGATGGATTTTAATCGTTTTATTTCGTTTAATTCCGTTTAAATTTGTTTAAATTCGTTTAAATACTTTTAATTACCTTTAAATATTGTTTAAATATTAGTTTGTTAATTTTTTTAACTTTCTAACATTATTATATATAAAAATCTTAAAGTAAAGTTTATTTTTTTAAAAAAATATTTTCTAATTTTTCTAAAATATTATCTTGATATGATATTCTAAATAATTTAATATTATGTTTTTCACAATATTTATTTTTTATTTGGTCATTTTTTTGTGTTTTATTAAATCCTTTTTCTCCACCAAAACATTCTTTAGATATAAAATGTTGTTCTCCATCAAATTCAATTAATATATTATTTTTTGGTAAATAAAAATCAAACGGTAATGGGTTTATATTTCTACAATTTTTAAATGTTTTTTGTGTTTCAAAGTCAACATTATTTTGTTCTAATAAACATCTTATTTCCCTTTCTCCTTTACTTTCATTACAATTAGGACATCCTATTCCTCTAATATGATCAGATGGTAATTGACTAAATATGCCATGTTTTTTACAAATAATATTAACTTTATGATAAAATCCTTTATAGTTTACTAATATATAATTATATTTATCACTATGTGTTAATTTAGATTTTTTAATAAAAATATCATTGTTATATAATTGTCTTTTTGATTGATTTTCAAAACTACATTTTTTACAACCTTGCCTATTCAAATGATTATTTGGGTTTTGTTCAAATATGCTGTGTATAGGACATATAATTTTAATTTTAGTTCTATTATTTATATAATTAACTAATGAATAATCATATTTATCACTGTGTATTTTTTTAGCTTTTTCGATAAATTGTTTATTTGTTAATTTTTGTGGCATATCATTAGTGTGGGTTTTCCAATAAATAATTTTTCAATTTATGAAGAATAATTGAAGTTGTTCTTTCTTTTTCGTATTTAACATTTTTGTTTTCTTCTGACATAATCTTTAAAATAAAAAGATTTTAAAGGGTTATCAGTATTTAGTACGGATTTAATTATCTTTAAATACTTTTAATTACCTTTAAATATTGTTTAAATATTAGTTTGTTAATTTCTTAACTTTCTAACATTATTATATATAAAAATTTTAAAGTGAAGTTTAATTTTTTTTGAATTATTTTTAAGAAAAAAAATTTAAAATTATACTTTCATCTTATTTTCATCCTACCTTTTCTAAAATAGTATTTTCTTTCTCTTTATCAATTTCTGAAATAATACAATCTATACCATTTTGTTTACATACTTTTAATGTTGTTCCACTTCCTCCAAATGGATCGTAAACTACATTCGGTTTGTTTGGTATTGCATCAAGTATATTCTGAACAATTCCATCCGGCATCACTGCTATATGGTTTTGATTTTTCCTTTGGTGTGTAGGTACTAATCTCCATACATCAGATAGAGAATTTTTATTAAGTAATTTTACTTTTGTATTTTTAGTTAGCCAATAAATTCTTTCTGAAAATGGAAAGAAACGTATTTTATCACAATTAGCACTTTTTCCCATATCCCAAGTTATTTCTTGCTTAATTACAAAGTTGGTTTTCAATAACCATTCCATCGGATGTATTGCTTTACCATTTTTAATTCTTACTTTATGATTGTAAAACATACTTCCATTTTCAGAAATAACTCTATAACATTCATTTAATATTTCTATTTGCCAATTTTGATAATCAATTTCTTTCATATCATTATTGGCATAACTTCCAAACTGAAGCCGATTACTATGCATTTTACCTATGTTATAAGGAGGTGAAGTAATAATCAAATCAATACTATTATCTTCAAATCGTTTTAACGTTTCTTTACAATCTTCTAAATATATCAATTTCGTTTACTATTATTGTGGTTTTTTCATTAAATATTTTTTCAATTCATGAAGCATCATTAAAGTTATTCTTTCTTTTTCATCTTTAACATTTTCAAAAATTTTAAATTTTATCATACTTACTAATACATCATATATTATAACATTTATATCTAACTGAATTATTTCATCTATATCAATTTGCTCAAGTTTAGTAATAGAAAATTTTATAAAATCAGAACAAAATTCATTATAATTATATTCATATTGAAAGTTTAATTCTTTCATATAATTATTAACAATATCTTTTGAATTATTTATCTCTTCATATTTTGATACAAAAGATTCTTTAAGTCCTTCAATAAAGAAATTAATCATTTCTTCTTTAGTAGTCATATTAGTAGTCATATTAGTAGTCATATTTTTATTTTTTAATTCTATTATTATATATAAATATATTCAGGTTGTTATGTTTTAAAAATATTCAGGATGTTATGTTTTAAAAATATTATTTTTTAATATCTATTTCATTACGATTAATATCAAAACGTATTAAAAAATCATTATTAAAATTTAATTTAATAACAAAATTATCATTATGTGAAAAATCTATTTCAGGTTTAAGACAATTTCTTTTTTCACAAATATCAAATATATCAGTAGTTATTCTTTTAATATTTATCACAGAATACATGTTTTCATATACATATTTTTCAATATCTTCTTTAATAAATAATAATGTTCTATATAATTTTATTTTTTTAACTTTATCGTTCATCACGTATTTTTATTTTAATTATTAATTCTTCATCAAATATAAATTTAGCATATGTTTGTTTATGATCATAAGCAATTATGGGTCTATCTAAATTATACATTAAGCATAATCCTATTATATCATAATTTAATTCAAAAAAATTTCGATTAGAAAGACTGTATCTTAATATTACTGAATTTTTAAATTCTCTTTCAAAATCTAATAATAATCTATATTTTTTTATTTTTTTTATTTTATCAATCATAATTTTAATATATAAGATAAGAAAAAAAGTTTAATTAAAAAACCTAAATTTGATAAATGGCAATAAAATATGAAAAGAATGCTGTAAAAATTCTACCTAAAATAGATAATATTGATAACAAAGTTGTATTATATACTGAATATGATGGTAATTTTGATATAGGGGATAAATTATTTATAATGGTAAATGACCAAACAAGCCAGGGATATTATAAATTAGATAGTTTATATAATAGTGGGTATACTTATGATAAAATTGGATATACTCTCTTAAATAAGGTTAATAATCAGCTTACATTGGATATTAATTATGATACATTAGGTTTAACTCAAATATTACCAAATAATTGTTTTATTGGAACAGTATATTTAAAAAATAGTGCGATGTCAAAAGGAACTATAAATGCTACAATGTTTTATAATACAAATATATCATCTACAGATATAAATAATATAAATTGGAAACAAGGTATTATAATTTCTTCAAGTAATACAATTAAAAATATTTATTTTAAAAAAAAATATATTGATAATTATTTAAAAACACGAATAAATTCTGATAATCAAATTGAATATTTTTATAGTGAAAATGATTATAATAATACTTTAAATACTATTAATTTAACTACAACTATTTTAGGTATAGAAAATTGTAATATTGACGAGGGTATATTTACTAATTGTCAATTCATAAGAACTAACGATTCATCTAATGTTATTATAAATAATGGGGTTTTTGAAAATAGTATATTTAGTGGAAATTATATAATTAATAATGGATATTTTAAAAATAGTACAATAACAGATAAAGTTATATGGAATAATGGTAGATGGAAAAATGATATTGTCGATTTAACTGAAGCTACAAATAGATATTATAGTACTGTTTGGACTAATGGTATTTGGGAAAATGGTTATTTTCCAACAGGTATTACTTGGAAAGATGGTAGATTTTTAAATGGTACATTTAGTGGAAATACATGGACTAATGGAACATTTAATAATGGAACATTTGGTAGTAATACATGGACTAATGGAACATTTAATAATGGGACATTTAATGGTAAAATTTGGACTAATGGTATATTTAATAACGGAAATATAAATGATATTACCTGGTATAATGGTACATTTAATAATGGTACAGCAACAAATATTTCTTGGGAAACTGGTATTTTTAATAATGGTACACTTAATAATAGTATTTGGAAAGCGGGTACTTTTAATAATGGTACAATAATTTCAGGTTGTACTTGGAATAATGGTAAATTTATAAACGGAATATTTGAAAGTTCCACGTGGAACAATGGAAATTTTTATAACGGTATTTTTAACAATTCTGATTGGAATAATGGAAATTTTTATAATGGGACAATATTTAATTCTAACTGGACAAAAGGAAATATGTTCTTTGGAAAAATAAATTTATTAAATTGGTCTGGTGGTACTTGGTATAATGGTGTAGCTAATAATATAGATTTTTATGACGGAACTTGGAAAAATGGTGTTTTTAATTTTGGAACATTCTATAACGGTACTTGGAAAAACGGTTCATTTAATAGTGGAGAATTTAAAAATGGTACTTGGGAAAATGGAAATTTTTATTTTGGTGATTTTTATCTTGCTGCTACTTGGGTAAAAGGAACATTTCATAATGGTAGATTTGATGTCGATAATATACCAGCTAAAGATGTAATAGGTAAAAAATTCGTTCAATATAATAAAAAAGGTTTAGTTAAAAAGTTAAATGTTGTTAAAAAAATACCAAAATTGAAAAAGTTTTAATTTGTATTTTTAAAAATATTAATCTTGTATTTTTA
>Ga0208375_1004886_pt1 | contig 10249 bp, 14 predicted proteins | sample RifOxyD1_FD_184038 | JGI IMG/M metagenome (GOLD analysis project Ga0208375, IMG submission 184038) | Soil microbial communities from Rifle, Colorado - Rifle Oxygen_injection D1 (SPAdes) | ecosystem: Environmental > Terrestrial > Deep subsurface > Rock core/Sediment | place: Rifle, Colorado...
CGAAATCCACTATATTTCTAATTGAGTCATCAATTCCTAATGTTTTAAGAATTCTTTTTGGTTTGAAAAACTCACCCCACATTTCTTCATTGGGCATACCACTATCTCTTACTTTCATGCTTTTACCTCCACTAAGATTTTTCTATTTTTTTCTAATCTTTCAGTTAGAACTTCTTTAATAATATCAAATGCCTTGAGTATCTTTGGATTTGATAATTTGTAATAAATCATCTTGCCATCTCTTTTAGAGATAACAATTCCTTTAGACTTCATTATTGACAAATGTTGAGAAATATTCGCTTGGCTTAGTTTAGATGTATTGATTATTTCAGTTACAGACATCTTTTTGTCCCTAAGAAGGTTAAGAATCTCCAATCTTATTGGATTTGAGAATACTTTACACATTTCTGCATGCAGATTATATATCTCTTTCATTAACATATTAGAATATTCTAATATATAAATCTTATGAATTATTGTATTTACTTAGTATTATGAAGCTCAGCGATGAGAAAGAAATTTAAGCAATTTTTCATCACTGATGGACAACTTCAGAAACCTAAGCAATTACGAATTATTAATCCTCTACTTTGAATTTCTGGTCACCACAAAAGTATATCTTTTCATTAATAATTTTATCATCTTTCCAATGCTGAATATTTACACGATAAATTATTTTCTTTTCTCCTTTTTTATTTTCAATATTTATCTCCCATTCAGTTACTGAAACATCATTATCAATTCCTCCAAAAGCAACTAATTTTATTTCAGCATTGTTTAATTTTTCTATTTCTTGAAGAAATATCATTTCTCTTTTTTGTTCTTTCCCAGTTATAGGAGGATTTCCGTCAATATGTATGGTTACATCAATATTGTAATATTTCTCAAATGCTTCTGCGATTTTTCCTTCTTTAAGTAAGGCGTTTAATCTATTTACATTCTCTTTTAATTTTGTCATCTTTAATAACAAAGGCATTAATTATAAGGTATATAGGTTTATGCTGTATTAGAGCATACTGCTTTTTTCTTTTTATTTATCAAGAACTCTTTTAATTTTACTAAGGTTAAATATATGGGCCCAGGCAGGATCGAACTGCCGATTGGTCGGTGTAAACGACCTGTTTTGCCACTAGACTATGGGCCCATTAAGATTATTTAATAATCCTAAAAATATAATAAACCTGTGCCTTTTAAAGTTTATTAATGCTCAAATACCATTTTGCTAAAATTAATAAATAATGTCATGTTTGAATTTTAATGAAATGTGATAAATGCAACGCTGAAATTCCAGAAGATAATAAATTCTGTGGAGAATGTGGTGAGAAAGTGAAAATCCAACCAAAGCCGCTTTCTGATGTAAATACACTTACAATGTCCTCAAGAGTATGGTTTATGTTAGGATATATGAAAGGACAAAAAGATAATAAAGAATTTGAAAAACTCCTAAAGAAAAAACATAGATACATTTATGATTGGTATAATGAAGTTTGGGAATTTTGGAAAAATTATGCAATAGATAATGATGAGGAATTAAAGAAGATGGTGGAAGCACATAAAAAATCAAGTTGAAATGATTAATTAATAATTTTATTTTTTATTTTATTCTTAAGTCTATTCTATAGAACCAAAATATGTACCAAAATAAAACTCCAAGTTCTAAATAGCTCAGAAGAGAAAATAAATATGTATCAAGAAAGATATTCAACCCAAGTGTTCCAACATTAATGACTGCAGTCAAACCTGAGAAAGCATAACCAAAAATAAATATTCCCAGTAAAATCCAAAGTCTAGCAAAGGTAGATTTAGGATTGTCATACAAAGAGTGTCCAGCTGGAATTAAAAAAACACCCATAAGAAAGATAGAAAGAGAAAAATACCATATTATGATATAGTTAGTTAAATCCATGGAAGGAATTGTTTGTTTTGCTAATAGAAGATATGCACTAAATAAGGCAAATACTGCAAAAAAATACTTTGCATATAAATCAGTTCTCTTATTGAATTTGTCTAAGATTTTTTTATCCTTTACATCGGAAATAGCAAAAACCATATAAGAAGCAATAAGTAAAAAAATAGTATAACAAAGAAATTCCCAACTAAACCAAACACTAAAAAATAAAATCATTATTGCCAACCAAATAAAGAAGTGGGTCTTTTTCATTTTATCTCCTTTTTTTCTTGCCTAACTCGGCCACAGCAACATATAACTGGTTAACAATATGAAATGCAAGGAAAGCATATGCACCAGTAACAACCTTTTCAGGTATTTCTGGCACCCATTGAGATAAATAAATAAAACCTAAAACAATTATACTAACAATTCCGGAGGTTATCCTAGCTGTAGTTGTCATAGTTGAACCAAATAAAGAACTAAGACTCATTCTAATTTTCCTCCACACTTTTTGCAATGAGAACTGTTTTTGGAATTTGGTTCATTACACCATTTACAATTTTTAGTTTCTAATATCTTGGCTAGAGCAACAAGCCCCAATACTCCCAATAATATTGCAATCCATGAGTCTGAATCATCTGCCATTTTAAACCTCTAACTCCTTCAACCCTTTCAAAATATCTTCTTCTAATTGTATTATCTTCTTTTTTATCACAGATGGTTTTTCATATTCCACCTCTTCATATTCAATTTCTCTATATTTTGATATACTCAAATCCCAGTCTTTATCTTTAATCTCTTTTATTGGAACAAAGAAATACTTCTTCTTTCTATCTATTGGATTTTCCTTTTCTCTATTGTTAAAATGTTCTAAGATGTCTGGAATATCTCCTTTTCCGTCAATGAAAGTCCTTTTATCATCTAAGCTAAATCCGTCAGACTCCATCTTATAGAACCAGACTTTTTGTGTTGGTTCTCCTTTTGTAAAGAATAAAACAGCAGTAGAAACACCAGCATAAGGTTTGAACACTCCTGAAGGCATAGAGATAACAGCATCTAGTCTACACTCTGTTAATAATATTTCTCTTATTCTTTTATGTGCTTTTGAGTTTCCAAATAAAACTCCTTCAGGAACAATTACAGCACATCTTCCTTGACCAGATGGAGCTAAAGCTAAATACATTAATTCTAAAAATAAAAGTTCGGTTTTTGTTGTTTTAATTCTAAATCTCTGACTTATCTCTGCTTCATTCAAACTCCCTTTAAATGGTGGATTTGCAAGTATCACGTCATAAGTATTATCTGATACTCTTGGAATGTTATTTGGATAAGAATCAGTTAGAGTATTGACCTGAAAAATATTTGGTTTTTTGATTCCATGCATCATTAAGTTCATTATGGATATTCTTCTCATTGTTTCATCAAAATCATAACCAAAGATAGACTCCTCATCTAATATCTTTTTTTTAGTTGGAGTTAATGTACTTATTCCATCTTTTTTATTTGCTTCTAAAATATGATGATAAGCATTAACCAAAAAACCAGCTGTTCCACATGCAGGGTCTAAAATTTTATCATCTGCCTTAGGGTCTGCTAAATCCACCATCATGTTAATTATATGTCTTGGTGTTCTGAACTGTCCATTTTTTCCTGCTGTTGATAATTCCCCTAATAGATATTCATAAATGTCTCCCTGTGTATCTTGATTTTGTTCTTTGATATGCATATCATTAATAATATTTACAGCTTCAATTAACAGAGATGCTGTTGGGATTCCAAAATTAGCCCCTTTCATATATTCTTTATATAATGAACTTCCATTTCCTCCAAGATTTCTCATAAATGGAAATACTTCATCTCTAACATGGTCAAGTATTGTTTCAGCAGGTTTAGTTATCCACTTGCTCCATTTACAATCTTCATGTCCTTTAAAGATTGAAACATATTTCTCTCCTGTAAATCCGGCTTCTCTAATTCTTTTCTCATCTTCATCTTCTAATTTCTTCATAAAGATTAAGAAAGACATCTGTTCAATTGCAGTGATAGGATTACTAAGCCCACCACTCCAAAACTTATCCCAAAGTTTATTTATTTTTGATTTTAGGTTTGAGTCTAACATTTTATTTTTTAACTCCTTTTTCTTTGTTCACATAAGAAAAATGATGTTTAAATAACTCATCATAATCTTTCCTCATCTTTTCTCTTTCTATATCAAGGTTATTTTGAACCGTCTTTAATTTTCTAACATAAAAAATCAAACCCAATAAAGATAATATCGCATAAGGAACAATCACCCACAAAAGTTTTGTTTGATAAACTACTGCAAATGTCGATATTAAAATAGCTAATAAAGACAAAGTTATTGCTGTGTTGTGCATTGAACCTTGATGACTTGCGACAGTTTCATTAAAGTATCTACTCATTAAAAATCTTCTATCTTCTTCTTTAATCTTCTTTTTGTCTAATTGTAAATATTCTTTTGATTCCATTTTATATTCCCCCTACATATTCTAATGTAATGTCCTCTTTATTTCCGTCCATGTCTTTAGCTATTATCTTTGATATATTCTTCCCTTCTACCCATTCTCTTTTATTAGTAATAACTTTATTTGCAGAGGGGTCTATAACAATTTTATTGCCATTTTCATCATAATATTCTGCCCAAACATGGTCCCACGATATTGGTTCGGTGTGAACAATTCTTGCTCGATAACCTAACTTATTCATTATGTCTACAAAATAATAAGCACTTTCTCCACATCTTGCTAATTTTGTTTTTATAACCCAAGATGCTGAATTACTTCTAAGAAATAATCTTGTTTTATTATCAACTTCATAAAATCCATTTGACGCAAGAAGTAAATATTTTTTATTATCAATTAGAGGATATTTTACATTTTCTTGATGCCAATTCATTAAAGCTAGTGCTGTTTCATGAATTCCGGTTGTTTCTCCTAAAACTTCTAAGATGTGTGTTTCTACAACTTTTTCCCCTATAAAAAAATTGTATATGTATGGGTAGGAAACAAAAACAAACAAGATTAAAATTCCTAAGAGAATACCTATAATCACAAATAAGTAAGTTTTTAAAAATAAAGAGAAATCAAATTTTTTATTCATGTTTCCTCTCCTTTATTTTTCTTCTTAAGTAAATAGTAAATCCTAATAAACTAAAGAAAGTTACTGAGATGATTGGAATTGATACCTTTAAAGTCAATTTAAGGAAAGATAACTCATTTTTTATATCATTAACCTCTATGTTTAGGTTGTTTACTTGTTGATATAGATTAATTAATTCTCTATTTGTAACATTTATTTCTTTACTTTCATAAAGATTTTTGTAGTATTCCGATAGGTTTTTGTAATACTCTAAATCTTCACTTAAATTAACATTTGTTTGATTTAGAATCGACAAATTGATTAATAATGGATTAGTTTCTTGGGAGCAATCGCAATTTTGTTCTTGTGGAGAAGCCGCATAAGCTAAGTTAGTTAATACTAAAACACCTATTATAAAAATAAATATTTTTTTCATTGTACTAACTCCCCATTAAATGCTTGTTTCATCAAAGAATCAAACATAACATTTAACTCTTCTTTAGATTGTTTTTGTTTTTCTTTTAGTTTTTCAACTTCTTCTACAATGGAAGCGAATTTTTGTTGAAGTTCTATTGGTGGTAAGGAAATGCTCAAACCACGAAGAATAGTTAGATTTAAACCACTTCTGTCATTATCGCCAGTTATGTTTCTTAGCTCTTGGTACCTAAACTTAAGGTTAAAGTGTAGATAGATTGAAGATATCTTTACATGATTAGGTATAATCCCACAAACAGATTGATTGCTACTCGTTTCTATATTTAATATAGCTGTTGTACCTCTAGTCCTGCCCTGGCCATTTAAAGCGATAACTACTGTCCCTGTAGGATACATCTCAGCATTTGAGTTCTTCAAACCCAATTCCGTTATTCGATTAGGAATTGAATAGATAAAATCTCTTTTAATATCTCCAGACTTCATCCAATTTACCTTTCCATTATCCCAATATTCAATTTTAGAAGTAGATGGCGTACCACCCATAGTTAATCTAGCAATGCTACCCAACTCAACTTCTTCAAATCCCTTATTATAAAACATCTCATAAAAAACACTTTGTAAATAATCCTTTGTTAATTTATCGGACTCTTCTCTTTTTTGCTTTAAAGTTTCTGCTTTTCCTAAAATAGAAACTATGGCTTTTTGGATTTGTAATGGGGGAAGTGGAATTTTATGGCTCCTTAGTATAGTTAAATTCAGATTGTCTTGAGTTGCGTGACTCTTTTTAGATAAAATTTTATTTTTTTCTGCTTGAAGACAATAATATAGATATTTGGTAGAAATAATATCTTTTTTTGGGATTATGCCTGCTATTGCTTGATTAGTAGTTGCATCAATCTCTAAAATTCCAATTGTTCCTAAACTAGCGAATATAGAATAGATGAGAGTCCCACTTGGAAAGAAGTTCGCTGAGGAATTTTTTAATCCTTTATCAGTAATTTTTTCTTCTGTTTTAGAAATATATTTTTCTTTCATATCCGAAATTTTAACCCATGGAATTGTGCCGTTTTCCCAATACTCTTTTTTATCTCTTCTTGGAGTCCCACCTGCAGAGATTGATTCAGTTATTTCTCTTAATTCAACTTCTCTCCAACCTTTAGGTAATTGTTTAGTTTTCATTTTGATTTAATATTTTTTAAAATAAAAATTAACCTCAATAAACAATAAGCTACATATATTGTATCTTCTTCGTTAATTCTGTCTGTTGTTAAGAGACCATGAGCTAAATCTTGTCTTAGACTTAATTGATCATTATCAACTAAAAAAACTTTTAATGTTTTCTGAAAATTTTCTCCAATAATATTTTTTACTTCTTCATCAGTTAGAAGTGTTCCTAATTCTATTTTTCTAAAATATTTCTCTTTTTTATTTTCTAAAACAAGGTCTTTTTTTCCTGCTTTAACAAGAATTCTTCTTATTATTTCTTCAAAATAGGGAATTAAAATATGTGTTCCTGCAATTAAATCTTTCTGTTCTGTTAAAACATAAGAAAATCCTTTTTCAAGTATCTCTTTAATATCTTCCAGATCTTTATTATCTAAAAGTAATTCTTTTGATTCTTCAAATGGATTTATACTATATTCTTTTTTTAGTTCTTCTAAGGTCATCTTAATAATAACTCCTCCAATTTTTATCCCCATCAAGATATTTTTTCTTACTTTAAAATCAAAAATGGCTTCTTCTGAATCATGTTTTACTACAGGATAATCTCTTTTAGAGATTGTGTTAGGGATAATAAAACTTAAGGGATTACTTTCTTTTATCTCTTTAGTGAACTCTGTTGTTTGGTCATATTTAGGTATAAAAGAACTATCTTTCAATAGATTATGAAACATATTTTCTCCCTCTAGATTCTTAACAATCTTTTTTATATCCTCTATTTTTATTGTAGTAGAAGATTCAAATCTCTTATATTCCTCTTTGGATTCTTTTTCTAATTCTTTTATTTTAATAGTTAATTCTTCTATTGTTTTGCTGATTTCTTCTTTTTGTTTTAAGTCAGGATATTTATCATTACTCTGCATTGATTTATAATATTTAATAGCATCATTAAGAAAAGATGATTTAACTAAGGGACTTTCTCTTCCTTCTGCTTCATCAATATAAGAGTCTGCAATTTTTTTATCTAATTCATATTCATCTTCTGTTTTATATTTAGAGAGTATCTTTAGGTGATGTCTTAAGAAATGATTGCTCTTATTTTTATCTTCACTTTTTTTAAAATCGCTTTCTAGTCTTTTAATTATCTCCTTGAGTTTATTAACACTCTCTTCTTTTATTCTACTAATATCGTCAAATTTATTGATATAATCCGATTCTACTTCAAAGAATTCTAGATACCATCTATTTTCACCAGATTTTAAAATCTTAATAATATTCTTATGTAAAGATTCTAAAGCATCTCTTTGTAAATCTCCTAAATTGAATAAAGTACTTATTTTTAAAGAGAATGAATAAGCAAATGGGGGCATTTCATAGTATTTTTTATTATATACTCCTTCTTCGATGTATCTCTCTCCTGTTTTGAGCCACCACTCAAAAGACTTTTTAGCATAGTCTAATCTTTCTGACCCATTACTAAATGCCATTATAGCAAAGGCATATCTTGATTTAGATAATTCGCTTTTAGTTTCTTGAAATCTTTTTTTATAATATCCTATCGCTTCTTTTTTCCACTCACAAAAAGGAATATTTGAAAAAGGTTTGGTATCCCCGCTTTCTAAAATATGTTTCCATTTATTACTTATTTCTTCAACTTCTTTTCCTTGAAAATTTCCCTTATGTCCCAATGTTCTATTTAATAAATCAATTTCCCAAAGAATTTCCTGTTTAATTTCTTCATCTTTTTCTTTCTCAACTTCCTTGAATAAACTCCCTAACTCTTGTTCAATTTCAAAAGGATACATCTGCTCATATGGCGAGTCCATTATTTCTTTTATTTTTTCTCTTGCCTTTTGTTTATTATAAATAGTCATCTTCCGCCTCCAGTTATTTTAGAAATAATCGACCCTGCAATATCTCCTATTACTGCCCCAGGTAAAATATTTGTGAAAAATGTTACAATACGATTTATGTTTCCATCCAAATCCTCGGGGTGAATTATCGCTGGAAACATCACAAACATAACTCCAGTTACAAGAACTAATGCACCTATATCGGAGTAAATTTTATATGGATTCAATCCCCAGATTTTTTCAGTAATAAATCCGATAATCCCAAAAATCACAAGAAATATAAGAAAAGTTCCAGGTTCCATTACTTTTCTCCCCCAACCAACTCTTTTGGAATACCCACAGAATCATCTTTTGTTTGATGAACCCATTGGTTTCTTTCTTTAATTGCTTCTTGAATGTCCTGTTGCAGATTTTTCAAAAATTCAAGTGAGAGATTGTTCAGTATTTCCGTTTCTTGTCCAGAATCAAGTTTTACAAGCCATGAAAAAGAATTATTTACTTTGTTGTAAGTTATCTTATTAACACCTGACAAAAAATTGCTTTTTGAGTTGCTCTTTATTTCTTTATTTATGAGTTCTCTTAATTTTGCACTATGAGTATCCTTGCATAGCTTATCAAATTCAATGAATTCTTGACGAGGAAGCCTAACTGAAATAGTCCTATAGTCTGAATCTGTTATATTGACCATAGATTTCTGAGTAGAAAGGGCTTTATAAAGATTTCCGTATTAAAATGTAGACATCATTTTATCTTAATTTTCTCAACTTCTTTGACTATCTTCATAAGTTGCTCTGAACTGAACTTGTCCAAGGGATTCTCATCAGCTAATGGATGATTTGTTAAGTCCTTAGGTGTTAGGTGCTTATTAAAAGCAAAGAACTTCTCTAATAATCTCAAAAACTTAATCTGTTCAGCATTATACTCTTTGTTATTCTCAACTATCAATTTCTCAAACTCATTTTTAATCATCTCTTGTGGGTCTGGTAAATCTTTCAAATCAAGTATATTTCTTAGAAATACAATAAAGTCTATTTTTTTATTGTTTTGAATATTCTCTATTGTCCAAGCAGAGTTCTTTTCTCTTAGTTGTTTTTCTATTTCTAGAAGTTCTTTCCATGTTACTCCTTGGTTAACCATTTTTTGCATTAAAGGATTATTTTTTATTTCTTCTAAAAGAGGGTCTTCTTTTTCAGGCATTTTAAACTGTTCAACACTTCTAGTTAAGTCTGGAGCATCAACTCTAACAATTTTCTTTCTTTCAGGTTCATAGTATTTCATTAGTGGTGCAATCTCTCTAATTAAGAAATCAATATCAGCAAAAGTTAATTCACTCCAAAACTTATCTTGCATTACTCTCATAATCTGCTCATGTTTCTGTCTAACAGCTTGAAGATTTGAACTCCAGACATTTTCAATTCTTTCTAATAAGAAATCCTGTTCTTCTAAGAGTGATTCAGTATCTCCATCTTTAACATAACTAAATAAATCTACACAATGGGAAATAAATGTTTGAACTCTACCATCTCCAAAATCAGAGAATCTAATTAATGGAGCTATTTCTTTTTTCAAATCTTCAATATGTTCTTTTAAATCAAACCTTTTAGAAACAACTTTTTTAATTATTTCAATCTTAGGTTTTACAATAAAAGATTTTCTATCAATCTTATTAACTTCTTCTATAATTCTTGTTTCTATAATCCCTTTTTCATCTTCAGTTAATTTCTTGTTTAACAAATCAACTTCTTTATTGAATATCTTAACTTTTGTGTCTTCTGTTATTCTTGATTTATCTGCTGTTTCTAATTGATGT
>Ga0208375_1004887_pt1 | contig 10248 bp, 21 predicted proteins | sample RifOxyD1_FD_184038 | JGI IMG/M metagenome (GOLD analysis project Ga0208375, IMG submission 184038) | Soil microbial communities from Rifle, Colorado - Rifle Oxygen_injection D1 (SPAdes) | ecosystem: Environmental > Terrestrial > Deep subsurface > Rock core/Sediment | place: Rifle, Colorado...
AAGTTTTGGAGTATGGTGGTGACTGATGGGAGAATATTTTAAGGATGAACATCAAAAGGAAAAGCCTACACAGGAACCCACTCTTATTACAGATTTCAATGTTTTATGCTCAACATATGACATGCTTGCCAATAGGATTCAGGAAACCACAACACAAGGTTATGAAGCAATCCTTCCGATAAGGGCGGAATTGAGTGGAACCGGGAAGAGTCCTGAAGATACCGGACAAGTTGGTGAGCTGAGAAAGAGCATACGAAATTCAAGGATATACAGAACTGATATGGGGATTACAATGTGGAATGCGCTAAAAAATATAGAGGATTTGGACAGATGGTCTGAAAGGTATGCCCAGTATCTCGAAGACCATATGGACGCGCTTAAGCATATTGTAAAAAGCGCGTTCAGCATAATAGACGGCCAAAAGAAAAAAACATCTGAATTGAATCTTGAAATACGCAGGCTGAATGACAGGATTGTAGGGCAGGCAGATGCTCTTCCAATTCCAATGGCTCCTAGTGAATTCGAATCAGACTCAAAAAAATTTCGCATGCAGCTTATAGAATGGCTCAAAAAATATGAGGAAGCAAAGAAAACCAATGACGTGAAGGCTATCCAGCTTGTCAACGCAAAAATATTTGAGATATGTGAAAATGATTATGTAAAATGGGAGATTGCCCAAAAAGAGATGGGGATAGTGGATAAAAGGGTAATCAAACATTCCAAAACAGAGGTACCAACATAAGTATTTCAATATATGTTTGAATATATATACCCCACAGTATATGCTCAAAAAAATGAAACAAAATTTAAAAAAATGATTGTAAAATATAGTTATTGATTAAAGGGTATAATCAAAAAAAGATAGTTTATAGGATTTCAGAACAATCCGAAGCTAACAAGGTTTTATGATACCAAGAAAATATTTTGAAAGGCAGATAAACATCCTTGATAAAATAATGCAACAAATGGAAGCCGCTCCCAACAAGCAGACTGCAAAAATATATGCGATAATGGCAGAAGATAGCTTTGATGATTTACGCTACAATAATGTTGATTTAGATTACAAAGCTTATAAAGAAAGAATTATTAAATATAAATAAAATGTATAGTGTTTGCTTGGACTACCAATTTACTGAAGCTGGAATAGAAGCCGTAAAGAAAGGAATAGACTGGCATACGCTTCTTGAGCCGAAATACAATGGAATTTATTATTGGCTGAAAATCAAGACTTCAGAAGGAAAATATGCGCCTTTAATTGAGCAGATAAAAAAAGAACTTCACAAAGACCAGTTTTTCAATACAAAAAAAGATTTAGAAGAAATAATTAAAATACCAAGAAATAAAAATGGCATCCAAAATAGTGAGAAAAAATATCTGGCTAATAAAATACAGAAATAATTTAAATAGAAATAAGTGTTTAAGTCAAACATTATAAATAAAAGGCATCAGAATAAACAAAACCAACATTTTAAAATTAATTATAATGGATAATAAAAATCTTAAGGAAGATGGTGAAAAAAATTGAGATACACAAAAAATAACTGGAATAAATATTTTGACGGAAGCGGCAAGAAAACAACTATCAGATTAACCCAGCATAAGATAGGAAATCATAAATGCTGGGCCGGAAGTTATTACAAGCCTGAGCTGCTCGGAACTCATGATGTTGTAAAGATTGCGCCAAGCAAGTTTGGAGAGCTTACTGAAGTTGATGCAAAGAATGATGGATTCAAAAATATTGAAGAGTTGAAGGAGGAATTAAAAAGACTAAACCCAAATATTAATCCTAAAAATGATGTGTATATTCACTGGACAGATAATGTGAAGAGGGCATAAATTGAAAGAAGATAATATTGAGCTGCTTGAGTTAAACCAAAAATCAGACCTGATTGCAATCCAGTGCCAATGCCCGCAATGCGGCGACAAATATGTGCATGGCATTCCGTATGTGAATGTTCCGTGCGGCAAGTGCGGGATTACTTATAGAACAGATTTTGCGCAGGATATTTATACAAAAAAAGCCAGGCAGTTATTGTCCAAGATATCGTTCAAGAATGGACTGATAGTGAGGGCTGATGAAAAGTATGAGTCCTCCTTAATTCATATAAGGCAGCATTTTATAGAAATGCACTGCTGGGATGTTTCTGAAATTCAGAAGAGCAACGAGGAATACAGCATGTGCCAGAGCTGCGGGATATGTTTTAACTGCTATGCATGCAGCTCATGCAGTGAGCATTTCCAGAGGAATGTAAACAGGAGAAAACAGGCTTGCCCGAAATGCAAGTCTGATAAATTCAACAAGAGTAATTTCAAGGAAGTTGCAGTAGGCGATAAAAAAGGCAAACTCTGCCCTTATTGCAAGTCAGATAAGATAAAGATGACAAGGACAAGAAACAAGACAATGTGCCATGTATGTAATTCAAAGAATATGACAGACAAAAGGACTAACACAATCTACGAGTTCAGGATAGACAGGAAGAAAGCTTATAGAAGGGAAAATGTATAATCACACAATCTCAGTTGATATAACCAAGGAAGTTATTGGAATTCCTATAGATGAGTGTTTTATGTGTGGAGATAACACAGGTATTACCAGGCATCACGCAATCCCAAAAGAATACAAACCAAAGCGAAATGTAACAATACCTCTTTGTGAGAAGCATAAGAATGTAACACATCATTTAATAAAAGAGTTTTATATTCCAAGAGGCATAAGAAAAAAATTAGGAAGGGGGTTGAAAGAGTTAAACGCTCTAAACCTAATAATAAAAAGCCTAAGAAAAGACTTTGACATAAAGAATATGAGGGAGTATAATGCTCAACAATCAAGTCATGCATAGTGATTTGAATATCAAACTAAATAGTTTATTTAAACTACTTTGGAGGAATTTGGTATACTTACTAAAACAATGAGAAAGTTTGTTGAGGTGTAAGCACAAAAAAGAGATAATCAATGTTCGTCATTGGTTAATTTCAATTTAGTAGGTTGGAATTGGAGTTATTACCTTACCTAACTCCATATCTTCTTATCATATTAAAAATGCAAACCAAAACCTGCGACATATGCGGAAAGGACAAGGGCATGTCAGAGTTCAGCGAAGAGCATAATTTTATTGAAGCAAACACTGAAGACGGAGTAAATATATGCAAGGAGTGTGAGTAAAATTAAGCAGATAAACCTAAACACAACTTTAAGTTCGTTGCAGTCTAATCTAAACAATTTATTAAATAATCTTAATGATTTAGAGATAGGCAAAACATTAGACATCAGAATGAACATTGGCATGCAAAAGATTAGCTTCAAAGTTAAAAAGGTATTTGAAGGGAAGGTAAGCAAATGACAACAGAAAAGATAGAGATGGTAAGATATAGTTGTGACACTAAAACTGCGAGAGTTGATTGTTGGAATACGGATAATTATGAAAGTGAAGAAGACGGTATAAAAGATGGTTGGAAAGAACTCATTGATGGGAAACATTTATGCCCTTACTGCGCTTCAAAAGAAAAAAATAAGTGAGGACCATCGTGATACAAAAATCATTTTATGATGAAGAAGATTATAAGGTAATTATGAAGTTGCTGAATGGAATGCGAGTATCCGAAGAAGATAGAGAAAGGGTATTTACAAGGCAGATGTTTTTGGAAACAATAAAATAAAAATGTTTAGAAGAGACCTTTATGCGGAATGGGTTATATTAATTGTAGTAGGCATAATCTTGGTATTTTTATATAGTTCCCATATAGAAGACTTAATCAAGGATTTGCTGAAGTGGACTTTTATGGTTATGGGATTTAAGTTGGCAATTGATTATGGAGCACTGCCCAAGCTGAGAGAAAGGATGATAAAGAGTGAGAGTGATAATAAAATGTTTGGAGGGAATGTAAGGTAGCAAAGGTTTATGACAAAATCAACAATTGAGCAGGAACTTGAAAAGTCTATCCCAAAGATAGATTTAAGAAAAGAAGAGGGAAGCTATCTATGTGATGGGGATTACGAAGGAAATGGAAATTTGTTTGTGACTGTAGATAATGTGAGGATGGTTATCCAAAAAGCGGTCAAACAAGCACAGAACATAATTAACAAATATTATAACATTGTTGGTGATGAAGATTATGAAACAGGAGAAATTCCTAAAGAAAAAGCAATTCAAATAATCAAAGATTTATTTGGGTGAAAATAATGCCGACCGACGCTGAAGAGAAGAAGAAGGTAGAACAGCTTGTTGAAGAGAAGAAGAAGGTAGTTCCATGGTGGCAGAGGCTAAGCCCATTGGTTTTGGGAGGGGGAGGGATAGTTGGATTTCTTATAATAAGGAATATAATGACTGATGTGGAGAACAGGAACACCTATGTATTCTGGCTGATTGCGCTGCTTGCAGTGTTATATCTTTTGGCGCAAACTCCAAAGACAAAAGAAGAAGAGATGATTACCCCAAAGGAAGCTGAATTGCTGACAGAGAGAGAATGCGAGAGGAAGAGAAGGTGGGAGCAGTTCGAGCCGATGTCAACATACAGGGTAGGCCCCGTCTCCAACCTGCAGCACAGGGATGGGGGGGGTATATATTATGAAGTGTCTGTGGAGGTTGTAAGCCCCTATAACAAGACAATGTATTATGCAGCCACAGTCATGGCAAAGGGAATAGAGAAAGGATTTGTCACTATAAAGGAAAGCATAGGTCCAATAACTGGCAGGGAAAAAGTGGCGGAGAAAACAATGTTTCCTGAATGGTTCAGGAGGGCTGAGAAGTCTCCATTGCTGGAAAAGCTTATGCTGAGGGAGAGGTAAAAAATGCAAGAAACCATATCATTCATTAAGGGATTTATGTTTGCTGGACTGCTGTTTTTGTTCATGTTGTACTTAAACACATTTTGGAGTTTCTTATGACATTCCAAAATATTATAAAGGGGATAGAAAAGGACCTAAAAAAAGATATGAACGCTATTGTATTTTTATTAGCCTTTGCTGCGTTTGTGTATGGACTTTCATTGTTCTGGAACGGGTTTCATTCATTTGACTCTGCGCAGAATATGATATTTATAAGGGATGATATAACTATTGATTTGCTCAAGCAAAATATAAGTTATGATATGGGAATTTATTTTGAAACCACAACGAAAGGAGGTAAGTGGACTCTTGAAGAAACCTATGTAAATGGTGTCAATAAAATTCTAGTCAGCATTAACATAATTGTGATATCAATGTTCGCCGTCGGATATTTCTTCAGCAGGATTGAAGGGAGAGTTAAATCATGAAAACATTAATATTAACTCCAAACAAAAAAGAAATGTGCGGGAGTTGGTATGATAGAATTGAAGAACGAAAGTGATGATAAGATGAAACTAAAACATATCCCATACTTGGTGTATGATTCTCTTAAATCCCTTGTTAGGGAGTTAGTGGAATTGGCGGCTTCACTAAAAAAAGCAAAGACATGGAGCTTCATATTGTACGCAACATTTTTCTTGGCAGTATACTATGAGAAGTATAACATAATGAAAATTGCGCTTCCGCTAATCCTTATATTGTACATTGTAAGGAGGCAGAAAGAACCTGAGTTCAACACAGCCTTGAAAGGGAGGGCATTCCTTAACAACATTGATAGTGAGACACAATTATATTATGAACAGTATAAAAGGCAATGCTCTTTTGTAATCCCGAGAAGAGAGCCCCTAAGCTATGAGGACTATAAGAGAGAAGAGATAGAAAAGTTTAAAGAAAAGGCAGTTACTCAGTAAGCTTGATTCTTGATACAACATAAAGGAGTATTATGAATATCCCTATGTCCACAAATATTATTGGAGAATTTTCCTTAAACATCAGGTCAAATAAGGGGTAGTTCTTCAATCCTATAATCCTGCCAATAACAAATAATGCCCCGATTACATAAACAACAAGATTTATGTTTTGCACAAGTTTTGAGTTGTTTCGCTGATAAAAAACTAAAATTATCATCATCAGAAAAATTATCAATGACAACAATAAAATTTTTAGTGGTATACTGCCAGAAATAATAAAATATAAACCAGATATAATTAGTATTAAGTTTGATAGTGCGTAATACCACCAGAATGAAAGATGATTGGTAATAAAATATATTTTTCCGCTTATCCTTGATTCATAAAAGAAAGATATAAGAACTATAATAACAAGCAAAGCCAAAAAAAGTATTATGATTTCCTGTTCAAGAACTTGGGTTTTTGTGATAATACGGTTGCCCTCTCCCAACCTATACAATTGATATTCATAAATATGGTTACTACCCACTCCTAAAATCCCAACTTTTAATGTGGCGTTCCTGTTGTTATAACTTTCCTCAAATCCTTCTGGGATGATAACTATATTGAACGACTCTGGATTTGTGGTTATGTTATTAAATTTGATGTAAGATGTGAAATTCCTGCTTAACTCGCTGTTGTCATTATCAATAAGGTTGACTGAATTTACTCCAGCAGAAACCTGCTGTTGGATACCAAAAGAAAAAAATATATATAACAAAAATATAATTCCAAGAAATATATAACTGCGCTTAATCTCATACTTGAGGGAGTACCATAAAAAATAGAGTATTCCTTTGTTCATTTTAATAAGTCCAGCATGGTTGCATTGTCTATTAGCCTGTCTATGAACCCCAAGTCACGCGTACTCACTATAATTTGCTTCTTAAGCGCTAGATTAGTACAGAATTTTCTAAACCTGGCATTCATCTCCAGGTCAAGCCCATCTGTTGGCTCGTCAAATATGTATGTTGAAGCAGGCTTTAGCAGGGTACATATTATATATAATTTTGTCTTGCTGCCCTTGCTTAATTCTGAAATGGTTTTGTCCATATGTTGGGACAAAGAGAAATCTTTGATGTATCCGGATGCATCTGTATCATAGAATTTGGATAATAAATTTATTAAATCCTTGACCTTGAAATCATCATCAAATCCCCTCTTCTCAGGAAGGTAGCTTAGCTTGCCATCAATCTTTATACTTCCGGAATATCTTATGTAGTTGGCTATGCAGTTAAGCAATGTAGTCTTGCCGGAACCATTAGGTCCAATGACTAAATAAAAGTTTCCAGAGAATTCATAATTAAAATTCCGGAACACCTCTTCCTTCCCATAGGATTTGGAAAGATTAATACATTCAATCATTGAGTCATGCCCGCTTGCTGCATAAATTTATACCGAACTGGGTACAATCTTCTTTCAACCATGAACTCGCTGCCTTTCAGAGACCTGTTGAAGATAAACGCCAGCTCCCTTGTCGTGAGCCTTTTCCTTATCATCCTTCTGCCATTTATCTCCTTGCACCATTCAGACAGCCCCTTGTCCTCACCTATCTTTCCCTCTAAAAATTCCTTTATCTTGTTTACATCCTCTTTGCACATATTGCCCACCTCTGTTGTTTTATATAAAGTTTAATGTATGAAGTTTTATGAACTTTTGCCCAAAGCAAAAGTTAGGGAAAATGCCAAGATTTTCCCATAAAACTTCTATTGTTCATAGTTTGAAACCCCCAGCTTTAGGTTGATTTATTTTGGAGTATGTCATTTTTGTCCTTCGGACTTTTGGATTTTATAACATCTGTCGCAGGTATCCTGCTGTTTGATGTACTCTCTTTTAGTTTTGAGCCTTCTACCGCATTTCTTGCACCAGCATTTAAGCATTAGTTATCACCACTTTATCATCTTCTTTTAGATTGTTAATTTTCATAAATTCTTGTTTTACAATACTTTCTTTAAAATCAAAATTTATCTCACTCACTTTCTTTATCTCATAAGGCTCATATTCTTTTGGGATTATGTATCCTGTGCCTTTGCAATAATTACAATCAATTGAACCTTTTAATCTTCCTCTTAAAAATGTTGCGTGTTTTCCTTTCCATTGAGGATAATCCAAATGACATATACAATCACATTTCTTAAAATCCCTCAAAGCATAGGTTTTTATTTCCTGCTGTCCTGTGCCTTTGCATCTGCACTCAGCAACAAATTCGTAAATTACAATTCCTTCTTTTTTGTTTCCGATATTCTTGACTCGATTTCTTTGTTCTTTTGTTAAGTTCTCAATTCTACCTAATTTCATAGTTATCTTAGGCATAGGTGGATTTCCCCCACATTCCCTGCATTTCTGCTTGATTGTTAAAAGTGGTTTTAGCATTATACGCTCCAATATTCTATTGCTTCTGAACTTACTTGGTCTTTGCAACCATCACAATCAAATACTAAAGATTTTCCTATATATCTTGGTTGAGCAGTTTCTTTACATTTAGGACAACGAGGTTCTCCTCCCGTTTTGATTTTTTCTATTGTCAGGCGTGGTTTTGTATGTTTCATTTTCTTGCTAAATAACAAAGTTTACATATTCTCCATCCTTCTGGATTATAATATTTTTCTGTTGTTTGTATTTCACTCTTGCAATCATAACAATGCGTTGGCTGTTTCATAATCTTTCACCACATTTTTTCCTTACTTTTTCACTATGTTCAATTTCTTTCCAGCTATATTTCCTGCATTTCTTACATTGCATGATTTTAAATATATTCGCATTAAATCCTCCAAATACAAATCCTACAACTTTCATGTTATGATTTCTTTTTCTCTTTGTGATTGGTTTCATTTTAATCTGAAAATATATTCTCTTTTGCACATCTTTGGCAATCATATCTTGGTATTGTAAGCCAACTTCTTTTAGCTTCCCTATGTCCAAAAATCCAACAAATTACTCTTAATATTTGTTTCATTTTCTCGCTAAATAACAAAGTTTACATATTCTCCATCCTTCAGGATTATAATATTTTTCTGTTGTTTGTATTTCTCTCTTGCAATCATAACAATGAGTTAGTTGTTTCATTTTAATCCTTCAATAAACTGATTTTTTACTTTTCCTTTATTAACAATAAACAATGAACTTGCTTTAAACCCTTCTTGAAAATCTTTATTTAACATAATCTTCAACATATTTTCTTTTGTAAAATATTCAGAAGTTAATTTCAAAGCTACTAAATCATTAGCAAATTTATCTAATGTTATACCACTTCTAGATATTTCCTTAAAAAGTATCCTTATCATTTCATCTAATCCATACCATATTATAGCTATTTCCGCACATTCCTTTGGGTGACATTTTGCAAAATGGAGTTGCCATTTGCTTTTATCTTTTAATTGCACATTTCCTTTACGATATGGACATTTCATTTTTCTGGAAAATTTTATTGCGTTAAATTACTATTAATTGATGTTTTGTTCTTTTAACACTTATTAATTATGTTATTGCGAATATCTCGCATTTCTGCTTCATAATTAAAAGAGGTTTTGCTTGTTTCATTGGCAAGTTTCTCCATCCACATAGCCCGACTGTTCGCCTTTCCAACCTCTAAAGGTGCGTTTTGTGATTGTTAATATTGGTTTTGTATATTTCATTTCATACTCATTTTTATTTTGTAATGAAAATAACCCAATAAATATGCTAATGGCAATAAAACAAAATATTCTGATAATACTCTTGTTCTTGGTATATTTTGAAAATAATTTGTTTGAATTAAACCACCTATTAAATATGTAAAAAATTCTTTTAAATATTCATTCCATGTCCAAGCTAAAATTCCTAGACTTACTACAGCAATTATTAAATCAATATTTTTTAGTTTCAATTTCTTTACTATCCATTTTCCTCCTCTATCTGGTACATCAAATAATATTTTTGATAAAAACTTAAAAAATTTCTTCTTTTTTCCTCGAAAATGGAATTTGGCTTTAAGCATCTTTCTGGAGTTTTTCTATGATTTTGAAAACAATATTTGCACAATCCTGTTATATTATAATCAGGAACATATTCATCACAATATCTTGAATCACCATAGTGTTTGTAATTACAACTACATGGAATATTTTGTTGTATTTTTATTCATTCTCTTTCTGGAGTTCTATCATTCCAATCAATTTTAAAACATCATCTAAAGGTAATACCCTAATATTGTATTGGTCAGCTTTAGTTTTTCTATTTGGGTTTTTAACTACTAAAACCTTTTCTGAAAAATATTTATTGTATATATTGTTTGGCTTCATTGTTGATTTCATTTGAACACTCTCTGCATCATTATTCCTATAATTATTCCCATAAAAAATGATATAAAAATTAGAATACCCCAAAAACCTTTATTTTCTTCTCCAACTCTATTATTAACTTCTTTGTCAAATCTTTCCAATAAGTTGTCATATTCCTCTTTCTCCGATTCAGTTAGTATATATTTCATTGTTT
>Ga0208375_1004890_pt1 | contig 10244 bp, 10 predicted proteins | sample RifOxyD1_FD_184038 | JGI IMG/M metagenome (GOLD analysis project Ga0208375, IMG submission 184038) | Soil microbial communities from Rifle, Colorado - Rifle Oxygen_injection D1 (SPAdes) | ecosystem: Environmental > Terrestrial > Deep subsurface > Rock core/Sediment | place: Rifle, Colorado...
AATATCTTTCATGAAAGAATCCAAAATCTTATTCCCATTTGTGCGCGCCATGTAACCTCTATTTATATCTTCTAATATATATTTTGGTTTTTAAATATTTTTGAATCTGCACACTTTTAAATTGTTAACAAAGAATTAACATTTTAGAAGATAGTCATAAAGTTCGTCGAACAGTTTTTTGTTTGGTTCAGCATTTCTTAAGTCTTCTCTAAACCTTTTTGAAGGAACGATTAGCACATCAAATTTTTTAACACCTATATTAAATATTCTTGGTCTGCGTCCCTGCACCATTATTTTGTCAGTATCTAATCTGGCTATCATTGTGTATCTTGCTTGAGGGTGCATTACATCTTCAAGATTCCCTTTGTTAGGATATCCTTTATCAGAAATTGTATATCGTGATTCCACTATTCCGAAATAATCTTGCATGACAAGAAAATAAACTTTAAGTTTTTAAAAATTTAGGTAATTCACTCCATGGGGTTCCCGGACATTCTTCCGCGTCCGCCTTGACGCTGTCCTCCAAGTTCTGTCGGCAAAGTCGAAAACCCCGCACCAAATGTTTCATAATTGATTTGCGGGAAAGATGTTCCATAACCGCCAAAATATCCTTGCTGGAAGCCTGCAACTTGGTTAATGTAAGGCCCCATTCCCGACGAGTATAGTGGACTTCCGAGCATTTCAAAAGTAGGACCGACAGGAGATGACTGATTGAACTGCCACCAATGCGCAGCCTCGATAATTTTTTTTGCTTCTTTCCCCCTTTTCCCAAGTTTTTCCATGACTGCCTTCAAATCAACATTTCCCATACCCATCGGCATTTCAATATTGTCCATGCCAAAATTGTCTGACAAGTGAATGTGCTTGACGAGATGCTTTACTTTCTCCGCTTCTTTAACAACATCTTTTCCTTCGAAACCATACTTTCGCAGTTGGTTTATGTGACCGACGTCCCAGGTTACTCCTATCATTTTTTCCGCGAGTTCATTTGCATTTTTTTTAGACATCTTTTTTTCTTCCATCATCTTATTAGCAAAAACCTCTCTTGCTTTTTCAACGACATTTTTCACGTCCTCACCGCGTGAAAGTCCTCCTCCTGCAGGAGGGTTTTCAATATTTATTATCGGGGCTTTTTTTCCAAACTTATCGTAAGAGGCAAATGCGACATTTCCGTAGCTCAACGCTGTTTTTTCAAGGGCATATTCTTCAGCAGGTTTGAAAATCTGAGGGGTTTCCAGTTTATTGTGTCTTAACGAGTCCATTCTCATGCTCTCCATAAGATTCTGAACTGCATGGGATTCTGCGAGGGCGTTTCCTCCTGTTTTTTTTATCTGATCTCCAAATTGCTTTGCAACCTCTTCAAAATATTTCTTTGTTTTTTCGTCGCCGTACTTGTAACCTTTGCTAAATACCGAGTTTAAATGACTGTGTATGTCTCTCAGCTGCTCGTGCGCATTTTGAAATCTCGAGATTATTTCTCTTTTTGTTCCGTCTATTTCTTTACCTTGCTGAATGTCTTTCATTATCGCTTGCGCCAGTGGTGCTGTTTCCCTAAGAATTCTGTCTGCATGCTCCTTTGGAACAATCAACTCTTGGAGTTCTCTATCCCATTGCGTGTCGTTCATGATGTTCAATTGGCGTTTAACACCATATTTCTCCAGAGTTACACCTGGAATTAACTCTCCTTTTTTTTCATCATATCCGTATGGCCGAAATTTTTCATCTTTTCTTACTATATTCAACTGCCCTGTTTCCTGATTCACTATGGGCATCGCTTCAATCTCTTCTTTTTTATCTTTGGATTTGCCCCATATTGGTCCTGGAAGCCGATTTGAGGTGTGGAATGTCACAGAAATGTTCCCGTTTTCGTTGACCTCATTTGCTCTTTCAATCGAGTTGATAAGTTTTCTTTCAACCATTTCTCTTTGCGTATCGTCAAAACCGCCTTGTTCCGTTATTCCGGAAGCGTCCGTGATGGGGCCGTGGACAGTTAATTCAACTCCTGTAAGTTTGCTCAATCTTCTTACTTCTTCCATCTGCTGTTTTGTAATTGTATCCAGCGGCGCCCCGAGATCAATCAACGAAAGTTCGATGATTTTCTGGCCTGGCGCAATTTTGTCAGAAACTTCCTTAAGAATATTTGCCGTTCGCGGGTCTGTTGAAACACCTATGTTTTTTATCGCCTCATGATAGCCCGGAAATGCACTTCCATAATCCGGGTTCAAACTTGAAAATCCTCCTTGATAAATGTCCTCAATCACATAATTTGTTTTGTATCCATCACCCATCTTTTTTTTAATCAACAATTGTTTTTAATTTTATCTATTTGTAATCTCCCTTAACCAAATATTTTTTACCTTGTACTTCAGTTTCAATGTCGACATGTGAGGATTCCATTTCGGAGATATTTTTCCCCTCGTTTCTGAATTCTCCGGAAGTATCAACCAGTAATTTTTTTGCCTTTTCAATCTCTTCTCTTACTGCTACACTATAATCTGAAGATGCCTCTTTAATTCCCCTATTAACATCATCTACAATTAAGTTTGCTCTTGGATTTTCATTTATCGGAGAGTAGTCAACTTTTTTCCCACCGTAATCAATTTGATTTTCATCATTGTTTACATTTTGATTCGTAGGCACCACTTCAATACCTGCAGGATTTCCAGATATAGCAATTTTCTCCAGCGAAGGATTGCTCCTCAGATCAATATCTTCTTCGATAAAATCTTGGAAATCTTTTTTCTCGGAAGTTTTTAAAAATTTCCCGGATATTTTTTTGGATTCATCACTTTCTTTGGTTTTTTTTATCTCAACTCTTTTCCCAACTTCCCTAATCTTCACACCTGATTTTTTCTTTTTTATTTTTACTTTCTTACCCATTTATTAAAAAATGCGAACAAATATTTAAACTTATACAAAATTAAGTATAACTCGGCATTCCGTGTGCTTGCTTGTATACATCAAAGAGATTAAATGCGGTTTCCTTAGCCCTTTTTGCGGCCCTTTCCCTGAAGTATGTTTTTTCGATCCAGGTTTCCGGTTTGAGAATTTTTTTCTTTTCTGTGTTTTTAGTTTCCTTTTTACCCTCTTTTTTTTCCGACTCAGAATTTTTGTTGTAATATCCAAATAATGCTAGAAATGGATTTGACTCATCTTTCTTTTTCTTGCCTTCCTCCGAATTTTTTTCATCAAGAAAATAATCAATATCTGATTGTATCTGTTCCAAACTTTCGCTGGTAATTCCTTCCACAACTTTTAGCATGTCATTAATGTCATCTTTTTCCAGTTCCCTGTTAAATAATTCAATTTCGTCGCTGTTTAATGCATATGCCGTAAATTTTACCTCTGCTTTTCCGCCGAAAGAATAATGTGCCTGTCCTCCCTGCGAGATTCTTTGGGGAATTCCGCGAAATTTGAAATCAACGAGGACACATGCGTGGTAATCTCTGCTTGTTTTCAATTTTTCAAAATCTCTAGGAAATTCTCCGCTTACTGCCTCTGCTCTTACGTCTATTTTTGATTTTCCGAAAAGTGTCAGTTCCAGGATTAACGTATTGAATGTTTTTACGAGCGCTGGTTCTCTGTCATTTGATTTCATTTCAAGTTGCTGCGCCGCCTTGAGATAAGGTTTTGCCCATCGCGAGTATATCTTGAGTGAATTAACCTGACTTTTCAAATATGTTTTTTCAAGCTCGTATCTTTTTCTCAGCTCCCTCTCTGATTCCCTAACCCAAATGTTAAATTCGTGGACTCGCGGTTTCAGGATTCTTTTTACCCTTTCATTCAAATCCATTTTGTCTACATCTTTCTCATCTTTAGCGACGAGAAATGCATCAATAAGTGTTTGAAATCCTCCTTGTCCGAGAGCCATTGCTTTTATGCTTGAATTTTGTTTTTGTATGTCTACCCGGTCCATCCATATCTGCTTCAAAACCAGCCAGGCAGACTCCTTGTTCTCGGAATTAAGATCATCATAAGTTTTTAATCGAGTCCTGAATTCTTTCAAATCATAGATTATGTTTAATACACTCCTCAAAACAGTATTCACGTCGCCGAGAAGTTTTGATCCTTGCTGCTGCATTATCGACGCTCTTTGCCCCATCTCCCCGAAGTATCCTCCTCCGGGAGTTGCCGAGAAATTATCGACTATTTTCTCTGTTTCTATTCCAAGGTTGTTCATCAGGTCAATTGTAAAAAAATAAATGGGTTCAAGCGCTTCCGTTGGAGAGTCATAAATAAGTGAATGTTCTGCAAGTGGTTTTGGTTTTACTTCTCCGACAGGGATGTTTTCAACAGTTTTGTATTTTTTTAAGAGTTCTCCTCCATTTTCCGCGTGAAGCATGGGAGAAACCTTTCCTATAATCTGCTGTATCGAAGCCATACAAGTATAAAGAAAACGTTTTTAAAAATTCTTTGTTCAAAAAGTCATTGAGTTTTGTTCAGGACTTTTGGATGCTCAGTTATGTCAAGATTGCCGGTTTAGAAAGATGTACTTAAATCCCGGGATGAATGCAATCAAGAAAATTCAGAAATTCTTAAAAAGATCACAATCATTTATTTTTATGGCATTATTTTGGAAAAAGAAAGACAAGGAGATTGTTGACCTTACAGAAAGTGGAGATAATGAAGATCCTTATTCCGGCAGGAAGGCAGGTCTTTTTGACAACTTAAATGTTTCCGGCAATTCAAGAGAGACTGGTGAGGAAAGAAGAAAAAAACTTGCCAAAAGAATTGCAGATATTACCGACAAGCTTGATGGCTTGGGAAATCAAATTTATCTTCTTCAGCAACGGATTGAAGTTCTTGAAAGAAAACTTAACATCAACAAAGATTTGAGCGATTAAGTACAATAATCTTTTTAAGTCCCAAAAATCTTTTTCAGCGATGTTCATTGATTCTCACGTTCATCTAAGAGATTTTAATCAGCAGTACAAGGAAACAATCAAGCATGGCTTATCGGTTGCGCGAGATTCCGGTATTGACGCTGTTTTTGACATGCCGAATACAAATCCTCCAATAACTTCCAGGGATTTGGTTTTAGAAAGATTGAGAATTGCAAAAGATGCAAATGTCCCAGAAGTTTTTTATGGATTATATCTGGGCTTAACAGGGAATACTGAACAAATAAAACAATCTGTTGATGTTTATAGAGAATTTTTTCCGCGTGTTGTTGGAATGAAACTTTATGCAGGACATTCTGTGGGTGATTTGGGTGTTGTGAATGAAGAAAGTCAAAGAATTGTTTACGAAACTCTTGCGAAAGAAGGTTACGACGGATTTCTTGCAGTTCACTGTGAAAAAGAGTCACTTATCAATAGAAGTTGGTTTAATCCTCTCCAAGCAATAACTCATTGTCATGCACAGCCAGAAGAAGCAGAAATGGAATCTGTAATCGATCAAATAAGTTTTACACGAGAATACAAATTTCCCGGGAAACTTCATGTTGCACATATTTCTTCTCCTGGTGCTGTTGAATTAGTTTACAGGGCGAAACAAGAAGGAATTAATATTTCATCAGGAATTTGTCCCCATCATTTCATATACGATTGGGGGCAAATGCATAATCGAGACGGAGTTTTGTGGAAAATGAATCCTCCTTTAAGAAGTCCTGAATCAAAAGAAAAAATCTTCAATTTTTTGAAGGAAGGAAAAATTGATTGGATAGAAACAGACCATGCACCGCACACCTTGGATGAAAAAATAAAAAAGCCATGGATGTCTGGCATTCCTGGGCTTGCATGGTGGCCTTTGTTTGATGAAATATTAAGGAAGAATGAGTTTTCCGACGCTGAGGTAATCAAATTAACACATTCAAATGTTGCTCAAAGATTTAACATTGACATTAAAAAAACAAAAAGAAAAATGATTGATAGGAGAAAAGATTATCCCTTCGATCCATACAGACATTTCTCAGAAGATTTAAAATGGTGATAAAATGAAAGCACAAACTTTCTCACGAATTGAGAGAATTTCCAGACCCATTACGCATTTACTTTTGCCCAAAAGTATTGTGAGGATACACTCTTCAGGAAGAATAAAATTTCTTGAGGCGCTGAAAGATGAAATCCCTTCTGAACCTTATGTTCCTCCAAAAACTTTGGAGACTACTCTTTGGAATTTGAAATTCAGAACACCCATAGGAAATGCTGCCGGAATGTTCAAGAATGGCGAATGCTCAAAAATGATTGAGATGCAAGGAGCAGGATTTTATCTTGGAGGAACAGGAACATACTTTCCGAGAGAAGGAAATACTGAAGAAGATATACACCTGCCTGTAGTCATGCTCCCAAAATCCGAAGCTGCAATAAACAAACTTGGACTGAATAATTATGGAGATGAAGCAAATTCCAGACAGGCGAGATTCATAAAGGACACCTTAAAAATTCCTGTCGGCTGGAGCGTCGCAGCACCTGAAGCAGAAGACCTAATAAGAAATGGGAAATTAAAAAACAAATCCGACATCACTGAAGAACAAATGGCCGGAATCAGATTGGAATATTTAGTAAAATCCATGAGGTTGTATGGGGAGGCAGGTGTTGATTTTTTGGAGATAAATGAGAGCTGTCCAAATACACACTCAAAAATTCCTGAAGGAAGCGATTTGGAAAACAGATTAAAATATGTCCGGCAAAATTTTCTTAATAAGAGGAAGAGGCGTTTGCCAGTTATCGTAAAACTGTCAAATGATACAAATTTAATTCATGTTCCGCAAGTCATGGACTTGCTTTTTGAATTAGGTTATGACGGAGTGAATTTTGGGAACACTTCCACTGATTATAAAACGATTAAGGACTCCATAAATGTTTTTGAAAGAGAAACTTACGATTATTTCACAAAAACTTTTGGCGGAGGAGTAAGTGGCGACCCTCTGTTGGAAAAATCTTTTGACCTGGTTTGTAAAGCATCTGAACACCTAAAGTCCAATCCTCCAAAACAGGAATTTCACATCATCAGGACAGGAGGTATCAGATTTATGTCCAATGTTGAAAATTCATTAGATATCGGAGCATCGCTTGTTCAATGGTACACTGGATATTTTAAGAATTTCAGAAAACATAGCCATGATGTTTATCGCAAGATGTTTAAAGATTTAGAATAATTTATTAATCCTTTTTCTTTTTTCATGTTATGAAAAATCTTCAAAAACTTGCACGTGCCTATGCCCTAAAAAATGCACTTGCTCACGACGGAAAAGCGAAGGCAGGAAATGTAATTTCATCTTTGTTCAACGAGGGACTAAAAAAATCTGACATCCCTAAATATTCGGGAGAAATATCAAAGATTGTTAATGAAGTTAATTCTCTTAAATTTGATGAACAGGAAAAAGAATTTGAGAAATTGAAGGATCTGGTTGGTGAACGCCCTCACAGGGAAGGATTGTCGGAATTCCCTGGAGTTGGAAAGAAAGGAGTTATAATGAGATTTGCGCCGTCGGCATCAGGACCCCTCCATATAGGACATGCAATGACATCAAGCATTTCGTATCTCTATGTAAAAAAATACGGCGGGAAATTTTATGTTCGCATAGAGGACACAAATCCCGAGAATATTTTCCCAAAATCATACAAGATGATTGAGTCAGAGGCAAACTGGCTTTTTGAAAACAATGCCGAGATAATGATTCAATCTTATAGAATGGAAATATACTACAAATACGCCGAAAAGCTCATTAAAAAAAATGCAGTTTACGTTTGCACATGCCTCGCTGAAGATTTTAGAAAATATTCAGAAGAAAAAGAAGATTGTCCGTGCCGAAATATTTCGGCAATTGAAAATATGTCTAGATGGAAAAAAATGCTCGACAAATCCAAAAAAGGCTTTTTACAAGGAGAAGCTGTCTTGAGATTTAAATCCAAAAAAGGAATGAAAGACCCAAATCCTGCAATGAGAGATTTTCCTTTGGCAAGAATAAACACGGAAAATCATCCTCTGCAAAAGAGCAAGTACAGAGTTTGGCCATTAATGAACTTTGCAGTAACAGTTGATGACATTGAAACAAAAGTCACGCACGTAATTCGCGGAAAAGACCACCTAGACAATGCAAAAAGACAGGAAATGATGTTTGAGGTATTGGGGAAAAAATTTCCATGGACATTTTTTCTTGGCAGATTCAAATTCAACGACATGGAACTTTCAACAACAAAATTCAGAGAGGAAATCTCCAAAGGAAAATATTCTGGGTGGGCTGACAAAAATCTTCCAACAATTGCCTCGTTAATGAAGCAAGGATACAAGCCGAGCGCATTCTGGAAATTTGCAGAACACATTGGGTTGTCTGAAAATGACAAAGTCATGGACAGAAAAGAGTATTTTACTCTTTTGGATTCATTTAACAGGTAGAAATATTTTTAAACATTGGCTATTTATTCGTTAAATGAACATGAACAAAAGAGGTATCTCCGAGATTATTATAACATTGATTATGGTTATCATTGTTCTGGGCATAATAACTATTTTGTGGGTTGTTCTCCGTGGATTCATCGGGGAAGGAACAGAACAAATCACCGTCGGAAAAGAGTGTCTTGATGTAAATATAAAGGTGACAAAATTTTCATGCTCTGGAACAAGCAATGATGTTTGTAGCGTGACATTTACAAGAAGTCCTGGAGGAAATGATATCGGAGGAATAAAACTGGTATTCACGAACTCATCGGCAACGGAAACTTTTGTGCATGATTACTCTGGAAATCTAACTGCACTGGAAACAAAAACAATAAACAGCATTTCAACAGGAATTACAAAGACAAACAAGGTTGACCTTACTGTGTACTTCATTGATTCAGAAGGAAACGAGAAGTTGTGCTCTTCACCTGTGGCAACTTACTCTATCTAATCAGATTTTTTGTTGTCTCTTATCTTGTTCCACGCACAAACAGCTGAAATTTGGGGCTGAGTAATCAATGTTTGTGAATACATCACTTCATATATCTCTTTAGGAGACGATCCGTTTCTGTGCAATTCTCTTATTGCTTCTTTTTCTTCATCTGGAATTTCTCGACAAATTTTTCTTAAATTATTCACACTAAATCCTTGTCCAATATCACTTTCATGAATCTCCTCAAGAGATTTTCCCGATATGTGCATTTGCCAAATTTTAGAAGTGTCAATTTGTATTGGTTCTGGAGATTCAGTTGATTTTGGAATCTCTACATGTATTTGCTTTTTAGAAGAACCTTCAGATGCTTCAATTTTCTGTTTCATTTCTCGAATTTTATCCAGCAGCTCATTTTTAAAATCAACAAAACCAGGCCTCATAAATTCTATTTCCCTCTCGCGCATTTGAAAATTGTAAAATTCTCTATTAAGATAGTTCATTGAATTTATTATTCTTTGTCCTCCCCTAAAACCCTGCAATACCTTCTTTGGCATTTTATCCAGATTAAAGAAAAAGGCGAAATCCGAATCTTTAGTTATTTTTTCCAAAAAACCGCGAGGAAAATTTGTATTTGATACTTCTTTTAAAAATCTTTCATATCCTTCCATAATCTTATCAGCATTTTCTTTTAAAGAATCCAACCAAAACATTTGATTTATCATGGGATTACCGCTTGCGCTTACATATCTGTTTGTTTCATAACCTGTAATCTTTTTTGACACCATATATTCGGCCATGATTGACATATTGAACGGACCTATTTTTTTTACAATTTCTTCATTAAATGAAACATGTTTTCTTAAGATATTAATTAAATTTGAAGGATATTTTTCTAAATTCAGATGCCTGCCCGCTTCAGAAAGAATTTCTCCAAACTCAAAATATATTTTTTTGAGATTATCCAGCATAATGGTTTCATTATCTTGGAAATTTTCCCCTCTGTAAACCTCTCTTAAGATATCAAGAACATTGGATTCATAATTTTTTGATGCATCAAAAAGAGTGGTTAAGAATTCATCTTTCTCCTGACAGACTATTTCTTCTAATTTTCCTTCTTCCTTTAATCTTTTTAATGGTTTATGAATAAATAACACAGGGCATTATTGCCGTGAAGATGGTTCATTGATTAATCCTTACATGAAACATGATAAAGACTTGTTGGTTCAAGATGCTTATAGAAGATGGCTTTTGAATTCCATCAAACCAAACCCTCTTTCTTTTGATTAATTCTTTATCAAAAAGTTTTTTATATTGAAAATTTTTAGTTGTCTTGGAAACACGGTTTCCTTTTTGGCGGTTGTAGTTCAGTGGCTAGAACGTTCGGTTGTGGTCCGAGAAACGGGAGTTCGATTCTCCCCTTCCGCCCTTT
>Ga0208375_1004892_pt1 | contig 10242 bp, 9 predicted proteins | sample RifOxyD1_FD_184038 | JGI IMG/M metagenome (GOLD analysis project Ga0208375, IMG submission 184038) | Soil microbial communities from Rifle, Colorado - Rifle Oxygen_injection D1 (SPAdes) | ecosystem: Environmental > Terrestrial > Deep subsurface > Rock core/Sediment | place: Rifle, Colorado...
GCGGCAAAGCGAAGTCAAACTTTAAAGAAAGAAATATAAAAGAAGCAAATTGTCCTTTTTTTAATATCCATGACATAATTGAAAATATCTTTCCTTTTCCCCTATATCCTCTAAGCTCTTTTACTAATTCAATCCCAAACCAATCTTTTTTAGTTTTGTTGTAAACAACTAAAATGGCATAACAAACAATCAGAGAAAGCAATGCCATAATCACTCCCCCTTTTAATAATCCGAATTTCCAAATTATAAAGGGATAAAGCGCATAGTCAAAAACATTGGCAATTATTTCTTCAGCAATTATTCCTATAAAAAGAAACAAAGCTCTGCCTCTTAATTTTATTGCCTTCTGCAAGGTGGCTCTTATTATTCTTTTTAGCATTGCATGCTCCTTTTAAAAATTTCAATGAACAATATCGGCGCTACAGCTTTTCTAATACTTTAAGTTCAAGATTGTCTGTTTCTGTGTCGTAAACCGCAAAGGTGGGTTTATTAAACTGGCCGGCAAGCTCGCCCGGATTTATCATTCTGCATTCATTTATTTTTTCTTCCCAGGGTCTGTGCGTGTGTCCATAAAAAACCACGTCAAATTTTTCTGACTGCGCCAATTTTTTTGCTGTTTGCGGAAAATGTGTAAAAGCGATTCTCTTATTTCCTATTTCTGTTTCAAAAATATCTTCTTTTATTTCAACACCGGGTATTTTATTATATTCTTCAATTTTCCAGCCCGAGGCTGGTCCGCCTTGGGCGGAAAAATCTTTATCCATGTTTCCAAACACTCCAAAAAATTCTCCTTTAAAATCTGCCAGCGATTCTTTCAAACTTTCCGGGTTTCCAATATCCCCGCAATGCAAAATCGTCTGGATATTTTCTTTATTCAGCCAGCCAACTGCCTTTCTAAAATTCGCCACATTTCCGTGCGTGTCTGAAACAATTGCAATTTTCACCCCGTTAGAAGTCTGTTTTATATAGTTTTGTAACTAACTTAAACAGAACTTTATCAATTTAATATTCCCCGTTGGTACAAGTTTAAGACTTCTAACGGGGTTCATATTTTTATTCACCCGTGACGCACTGGTTAAAAATATTTACCTGGTTGTTGTAATTTGAAATAAGCTGTTTTGTTTGTTCAGCTAAAAAATTATAATTTTCAACTAATCTGTTGTAGTCATCTATCACCTGGCTGTAGCGCGCAGATTTTGGGTTTATATTATCAATTTCTTGTTTTTTAGCGTCAATTTGCAAAGATAAACTATCTAATTCTGTTTTATTAAATTCTATATTATTTTTTAAGATTTCATTTGGCTGACTGCATTCAGACAAAGGAAGCCCAAATTCCTGCACGCCTATCCAGACAGTTTCACCCTCATATGCGCCCTTTATAATAGATACTCCAATTTCTGTATATCTATTGTTCAAAATATTTGCTCTGTGGCCTGGGCTCGCCATCCAATTTGCAACAACTTCCCTCTCATTTTTAAAATTTCCGAGTATCAAATTTTCTCCGGTAACTATATAATCATATCCAAAACTCTGTACTAATGAGGCGGGTCCTGTTCCGTCGGGAGATATGTGCTCAAAATATTCTTTCAAAAACATATCACTGGCTTTAGCAGAGGCAGCTAAACTAAGCTGTTGGTTTTCAGTTAAAGGCGGGAGATTATTTTCTTTTCTTTGCAGGTTTGTTTCTTCAATAATTTTACTTTTTATTAAAACAGCATTATTGCTTTCGCCTCCAATTTTTAAGGGCGAGGGAGTAAAAATTTCTCTGCCGGCTTCAGCCACCACAGAACCGATATCTGTTTGCTGAAAATTTTGCACTTGTTTGTTAATTTGGTCTCCAGCTGAATTAAAAAATTTTAGAGCATCTTCCCTAAAATAGATTCCAACTGAAAAAACTGCAACCAGCAAAATTAAAATTATTATTGGTCTAAGCTTTCCCATGGCATTTAATGTTTGTATTTTTTAACCTGCTTCTTGGCTGTTTTTATAAACTTTCCGAATTGGCGGTCTTTCTCTTTTCTTTCAAGCCCCGTCATCTCGTAATATTCGGTTTCTTTTTTCAAATTAATATAATTAGAATACTTGTCTTTATCCAGTTTGCCGGATTCTAAAGCAGACAAAACTTCGCACCCGGATTCGTGAATGTGCGTACAATCTGTATACTTGCATTTTTTAGCCAAAACAGTTATTTCATCAAACAAATCATTTATGCCGGCGCTATTGTCGGTCATTCCAACTTCTCTCATTCCCGGATTATCTACAACAATGCCTTTGTTTTCTAAAAAATACATTTCCCTGCCGGTTGTAGCGTGTTTTCCTTTGCCGGTGCTAATGCTGATATTCTCTGTTTTAATAACGTTTTTCCCAAGCAATTTATTAATTAAAGAAGATTTTCCCACTCCGGAAGAGCCAAGAAAACAATGTGTTTTTCCTTTTAATATATAATTTTTCAATTTATTTAATCCCTCATCAGTTATGGCGCTGGTCAAAATAACATCAGTATTATTAAATCTGCTATTAATTTCAGCCAATTTTAAATCCAGTTCTTCTTTAGAAATTAAATCTGTCTTATTCAATATAATAGCCGGCTTTACGAGGCCGTCATTTGCTATGGCAAAATATCTTTCAAAACGGTTTAAATTATAATCTCTGCCAACCGACTCAACAACAAATGCCACATCAATATTTGTTGCTATAATTTGTGTCTCGTTTTTATTGCTGTATTTTCTTTTTATTATTGTTTTTCTTGGCAATACTCCCCTGATTACAGCTTTTTTCGCATCAAGTTCTTCAATTGCCACCCAATCTCCTACAGCAGGATAATCCTCTCTTGATTGAGCATTAAACATTTGTTTCCCAGTTATCTTTGCTAAATATTCACCAGCCGAATTTTTTACTCTGTAAATTTCTCTATGCTCGGCAATAACTCTAGCAATTGAAAAATTATCTAACTTTAATTTTTTCCACCCCGATTCAAAAAATTCATCGTAGCCCAAATCTTCATTTTTTTTATTTTCCATGACATTTTTTATACTTTTTGCCCGAACCGCAGGGGCACGGGTCGTTGCGTCCGACTTCTTTTTTACCGGTTTCAACCGGTTCAAAATTTTGCATTGGCTTTTGACGAGAAGGCGGGCCTGACTTCAAAATATTTTCTGCTATGTTGGCGTCAATAGTGGCTAACAATTGCGAAAATGCTTTATGGCCTTCATTTTTATATTCTATTAAAGGATCTCTGCCAGCGTAAGCGCGCAATCTTACAGAATCTCTTATGTGGTCCATATAAGACAAATGTTCCTGCCAGGCTAAATCCAAAACCCTTAAACTGACAAACTTTTCTGCCTGGCGCATATTTTCCTGACCTAATTCTTTTTCTTTTTTTAAATAATCTTCTTGCGAAAGCCCGGCTTTCGCAAACATCTCTGAAATCTTGCTTTTTAAATCTGGCGTTTCCAAAAATTCCATACGTTTTTTGTATATTATTTCTCTGTGCTTGTTTATAACGTCGTCGTATTCTAACAGATGTTTTCTGGCGTCAAAGTTAAACCCTTCAATTTTTGACTGGGCAGATTCAATTGCCCCTGAAATCATACCTGCTTGTATGGGCTCGTCTTCTGGCACCTTTAAAGCTGTCATTAAATTTTTTATTTTTTCTCCGCCAAAAATACGCATTAAGTCATCTTCCAAAGACACAAAAAATTGAGTAGAACCCGAATCTCCCTGTCTACCCGACCTTCCTCTTAACTGGTTGTCAATTCTTCTTGCTTCATGTCTTTCGGTTCCCATGACATGCAACCCTCCCAGTTCTTTTACTCTTTCTGCTTCCTCTTGGCTTGGCGGATTTCCTCCCAAAATAATATCCACTCCCCTACCTGCCATATTTGTTGCAATTGTTACACCTCCTTTTTTTCCTGCCTGAGCTATTATTTCTCCTTCCCTTTCGTGATTTTTGGCATTTAAAATATTATGTGGGATGCCTTTTGATTCTAAAAGTTTTCCTAAATACTCGTTTCTTTCAACAGACCTTGTGCCCACTAAAATCGGCTGGCCTTTTTTATGCAGTTCTTCTATTTCTTTTATCACGGCAGTAAATTTTCCGTTTTCTGTTTTGTAAACTTTGTCAGCAGAATCTTTTCTTACCATTGGCATGTTAGTAGGAATTGAAACTACTTCTAATTTATAAACCTTATCAAACTCTTCAGCTGAAGTTAAAGCGGTGCCCGTCATTCCGGAAATTTTTTTGTACATTCTAAAATAATTCTGAAAAGTAATTGTTGCCATTGTTATTGATTCTGGCTTTACCTGCAAATTTTCTTTTGCTTCCACTGCCTGGTGAAGCCCGGCAGACCATCTTCTGCCCGGCAAAATTCTGCCGGTAAATTCGTCTATAATTAAAATCTCCCCGTTTTTTACAGTATAATCCCTGTCTTTTAAAAATAATGTTTTTGCCCGCAAGGCAGATTCTAACTGGTGGGTTGAAGCAATATCGTTGTCCAGCCACGGGTCTTGGCCCAAACTTTTTACAATTTTATTCTGGCCCTCTTCTGTAAAGTTTACTGTTTTTAATTTTTCATCAATTTCATAATCTGTATCTTTTTGCAGGGGAGAAACAATTTTTGCAAAATTATAATATTTTTCTGTTGCTTCTTCTGCCTGGCCTGAAATAATTAAAGGTACTCGGGCCTCATCAATTAAAATTGAATCTACCTCGTCAACAACTACAAAATTTCCGCCGAAGGCGGACCCGCCTTTGGCGGGAAATTGCCTTTGCGCCCGCTGTTCTAACTCGTAAACCATATTATCTCTTAAATAATCAAAACCGAATTCGTTGTTGGTTCCGTAAGTAATGTCAGCTGAATAAGCATCTCTTCTTGAACAGGGCTTTAAAAAATCCTGCACTATTTTAAAACTTCCTTCTTCGTCCCTTTCTTTATCTTTTTCTTCATTTTTATAATCTTTGTCATAAACATATCCTGATTCGTTTACTATGCATCCTGAAGACAATCCTAAAGCATCATAAACCTGTCCCATCCAAACCATATCTCTTTTTGCCAAATAATCGTTGACCGTAACAATATGCACTCCTTTGCCTTCTAACGCATTTAAGTAAGCAGGCAAAGTGGCGGCCAAGGTTTTTCCTTCGCCTGTTTTCATTTCAGCAATTTTACCCTGATGCAAAACAATTCCGCCAATTAACTGACTGTCAAAATGCCTTTGGTTCAAAGTTCTTTTTGAGGCTTCACGCACCAACGCAAAAGCCTCTCCAAGAATATCGTCTAGAGTTTCGCCCTTATTGATTCTTTCTTTAAATTCTTTTGTTTTTTCTTTTATCTGTTCTTCTGAAAACTTTTTGAATTCGAGCTCAAAAGAATTTATTTTATCAATTAAAGACTGAAGGCTTTTTATAAACTTTTCATTAGGGTCTCCAAAAAATTTAGAAAAAATTGACATATTCGTATTAATTATTGTATAGCAAAAACCCTCTTTTGTAAATGACATTATCATTTCCGTATTACATGAAATCATCCTTGCCCTATGCTCTGCTACAGACTAGGTTTTTTTGGTAAGATAATAAAAAGAGCCCCTCTTTGCACATGCATTGAGGGGCTTATTGCCAAGGGACCAAGAGACCGAGCTCTACCAAGAGCCGAGACTCCAAGAGTCCAAGGGCAATTACTGACACTTGCGGGGACGGACGAACACCCACCGGTCGTCGGCACCCCAGATGCAGTCGGGATAGCCGTGATAGCCGTAGAGCCAGACGCCATCGGCACGGTGCTCGACGCAGAACACGCAGAGGGCGCCGACCGAAGCGCGAATGTATAAAGCGTCATCTGTGCCACTGCCCTTCGAATACTCTCCGGGCTGTATCTTATTCGGTATCTAAATATACCCTAACGCCTTACACCAAGTGTCTTTATTTTTTTCGAAAATCAGGAGCGACTCTCACAGAAGCCGTGACCGCTGTGACTCTGCGCTTTCCTGAAATTCAGAATTCGGCCGCCTGAAGCCTTAACCTCAGGCAGGTTTGCCTACTATCCGGTTACAATTTTACCATATTAAAATTAAAAAGTTAAACCAAAAATAAAAGCAAGATCGAACCCTGCTTTTTTACTTAATTTGTTCGCGAATTATTATGTTAAAAAGAAAATTCCATACTCTCGCCTGTTTTTATGCCTAATTCTTCTACAATTCCAGCATTTATTTCCAAAATATACTTTGCTAAAACTCTAGGGTTTATTGGAGGACAATCTGATGATAAGCATGGCTGATTGTTTAAACTTACAAAAACAACTTTTCCAGAGCTGTCCAACCATATCATATCTAAAGGAATTAATGTATTTTTCATCCAAAAAGTATATATGGCTTCTTTTTCAAAAATAAACAGCATACCATTGTTCTCAGCCAAAAAAGTTCTATACATTAAACCCTTTTCTCTTTCAACTGCTGTTTTAGCTAATTCTACTAAAAAACAATCATTTTTATAACAAACTTCGGGATTAAACCCTTCTTCTGAACTGGGAGCTAACAAAATATTTGCTGAAAAGAAAAATATATAAACTAAGCAAAATAATGCTGCAATAAAAATTAAAATTTTAAAAACAATTTTTATCATAATCTTCTTTGCGCAGCTTCGCTCTGCAGTTCAGTCAAAGCATTGTTTGCAACCCATTTAGCTGACTTTGAATTAATTTTTTGGATTTCTTTGGCTAGCTTTATTGTCTCTTTATTTAACTTTTTGTTTCTTTTGCCAATTTGGCGCAAAGCCCAGTTAACAGCTTTTTTAACAAAATTTCTTTCATCAATTGAGGCTTTTTTAATCAAAGGAAAAAATTTTAAAAAATCTTTATCTTTCATTTTTTTATCGTGTACAGCCAGACATGCCATTAAAGTAAACGCTGTTCTTTTTTCAAATTCTTTAGCTCTTTTGCTTAACTCAAAAACCAGAGCACTCAAATTTTCAATTTGAGTGCTTGGCCGAGCACCTTTCACAAAAGGTGCTCTGGTTTTTTTCGGAACAAAATTCACCTTCCAAAGCACGCTATTACAAACCTGATCAACAACATCCCACGAATCAAAAGTTTTTATCCATTTTTCAAATTGTTTTTTAGTTATTTTTTCTGGCTCTTCTATAAAACTAGCTAAAATTCTTGCCTCGTGAATTCCGGAATCAAAAATCCTTAAGGCTAATTCGTGGTTCTTGCCAATTTGTTTTGCTAATTTTCTGGCTTCTGGAATTGGAATTCCATAAACTTTTGTTTTTGGCCTTATACCAAACCGCGCCATGCCTTCAACATTGCGCGGATTTTTTAATGATTCTAATTTTTTAATAACTTCCTGATATTGCATTGCTATTGGCTTGGGATTACGTAACAGGTAACGTTACCCCTAACGTTACCCCTAACGTTACCTACTGCCAAACCGTATCTATTTTTACTCGTTCCATGGATTTGATAATCCATTTTTTGCCCTCCTGAACCACAATAGCTTTTTGGGCAGTCCAGATATCGTCTGGCATTAAATCCCCCATCAAAACAATCTGCTCTCCGTCATTATTTGACTTACATCCATAATAAGCAATTTGATCTTCGCCAAAAAACGGCCTTGTGCCTGTAAAAGGAGAACAATATGTTCCGTCTTCTAATTTAACGAACCATGCCCAACTATCCTGTGTAAATTCCAATAATGAAGCTTTTGGTAAAGGTTTTTCAAGTTTTATTAAAAAAGCTTCGGGAGCTAAAGGATTTATCTGGCAAAAAACTACACTCGGCTCTTCTGTGGTAAAACAAGGGTCGTAAATTTCATTTTCAACCTGGCATCTAAAAGCGTCCTGCCTAAAGGGATCAGCAACAGATGAAGAAAAACAATTCCCTTCTTTCTGCTGTTGAGGCAGAACTTCAGGAAGAGCAAAAGTTATTACATTTGTCTGTGGTTCAGCGGATTCTTTTTTATTAAAATTTCTTGCAAAACCGGAAAAAGATGCTGTTTCTTTTTCTGAAATCTCCTCTAATTTAGTTGCATAATAAAAAAACAAAAAACTGAGAACTAAAATAATCAGTATTGCAAATACAGTGATAATAATTGTTAATTTAGATTCGCCTTTTTTGCTCATTTTTATTTATAACTTTGAATTATAATATATATTATATTATTTTATTACTTTTATAAAATCAAAACAAGCCCGCAATTAAAAACCCCGGAGATAAACTCCGGGGTTTTTAATTTTGTTATTTTTGTTTTTGCTATTCTTGCGTTTTGTCTTCCTTTTTTGAAGAAAGCCACCAAACAATAGCTACCAATAAAATTATAATTATAAGCCATACTATCCAATTAGAAAAAAATGAAGAAAGCCCTGTTTCTGCCAAAGCAGCCGGCTGTTCAGCTGAATTTTTTTCTTCCTCTGAAGTTAGAGAATTTTCTGTTTCTTCTGTAGAAATTGTTTCTCCGTTTGTTATTTCTCCATTTGTTGTTTTCTGTTCATCTCCAACTGTTATTTTTGGCTCTGCGGGCGCTATAACAGTAGATGCTCCTGAAATTGCTGTTATGTTATAGGTCCCGTTATTACTGCTAGAATCCAGTGTTGCATTTGAGGACAAAACGCTTACATCTGCAAAAGATAAATCTGCTGTGCCAGGACTAATTCCTTTTACTGATACAGCCATAATATCCTGCAAAGCTGTAGTGCATTTTGGAATCCCTAAAACAAAAGCCGGGCTGTTACAGGTAGGAGCGGTTTGAGCTGCTACTCCTGTGGCAAGTGTAATATTTTGGCAAGCTAAATTATTAAGGTTTAAAGTGCCTTTTGCCACACAAGCTTCATTTCCTGCCGGGTCTAACTGGACTAAAACGTCAAATGACGAACCAATATCTTTATTGCCGGTTGAAGGCGTAACAACTATTATACTGGTGTCGGCTAAAACAGACTGGCCAGCTAACATACAACCTGCAATAATAAATAACGATAATATAATTATTTTTTTCATATTTTTTTATTTTATTTTTTTACTCACCCCAATGAAGCATTAAAATTGCTAAGTCGTATTCATCAATTATTCCGTCATTATTTAAATCAGCTGGCACAGGACTATCTGTCTGACCCCAGACACTTAGCATTAAAGCAAGGTCTTGGTCATCTACGTTTCCATCGCGGTTAATATCGCCTATTTTAGCTACCAAAAAACTTGCTGAAATTGAATGGTCTTCGCCTACATAGCTAAAAGTATAAGATTCTACAGCTCCCGCAGAAACGCCGTCAACCAATACATCTTCAATTTTATAAGCAATATCATGTTTGATAGAAAATGACTGGCTGCCTAAAAAAGAAACAGATATCTTACCTGATGGAGTTATTGACCCGCCCTCGCCAGCCGAAACTGAAATTATTGAATAATAAGAACCCCCGCCTCCGCCACTTACTCCGCCACCCAATGGTGTTTCTGTTTGGCAGGTTGAAGAGCATCCGTCGCCATTTGCTGTATTTCCGTCATCGCATTGCTCGCCTTCTTCAACAACGCTGTTTCCGCAAACTGGCTCTTGCTGTTGAGGCTCTGCGTGGCAGACATCGTCATACCAGTAAAAACCAGCTCCCTCGCAATCTTCTTGGTTGCCAAAGTCACCAGGTTGAGGTGGTGTCTCTGTTTGGCAGGTTGAAGAGCATCCGTCGTCGTCTGATGTGTTCCCGTCATCGCACTGCTCGCCTGATTCCACTATATTATTTCCGCAGACCGGTTCAAACCCACAGCTGTCATTTAAACTGCCGGGTGTCCCAAGGTCGCTTAACCCATAAGGAGTTGTTGAGATACACCAATTAGCGCCCACATTATTATCTAACGCAGGATTTCCTAAAATCATTGAGGCGCCAGTTGGATCAGGAAATTCTGTACCTCCGTCATATTCTACTCTGTCAATTTCCACGCTATTACATTCAAGTATCACAGAGTCATTTGCATTTCCAAGGGTTGTATTAGAATAAACATAATCTGGGCTTAGCCCTCCATTTTTATTCGTATCGCCATTTTTGGCTAAAACAGTGTAGCCATGAGCTGGCAAAATAAGAGAAGTTATTGTATGTAAATTTGGGATTGTGGATTCATCTCTAATAACGCATCCTGATAGGTCAATATCATTGTCTGTTGTATTGTATAACTCAAACCATTCTCCATAAGTATCTGAAACAGCGCCTGGATCCTGCATTATTTCGTTTATTACAACGTCCCCTGGCTCTGGAGCTACAGGCTCGCC
>Ga0208375_1004893_pt1 | contig 10242 bp, 12 predicted proteins | sample RifOxyD1_FD_184038 | JGI IMG/M metagenome (GOLD analysis project Ga0208375, IMG submission 184038) | Soil microbial communities from Rifle, Colorado - Rifle Oxygen_injection D1 (SPAdes) | ecosystem: Environmental > Terrestrial > Deep subsurface > Rock core/Sediment | place: Rifle, Colorado...
GTATAAGCTTGTTAAAAAAATCCCTATGGTGTACTAAGTAATGTAGAAATGCGGTTGCAACTCCTCCAGAAGCTCCCAAGATCATTAAGTTTGGTTTTTTCATTTTTTATAATCCCAGTTTGGTTTGTACAATTTAATCATTTTACATAACTCAACTATATTTTTTCCAAGTAAAGATAAATCATTTTTCATCCAGGCATTATCACTTTTTTCTGCAAATCTTTTATTGTAAAAAAACATTGAGTATGGTGGAAATATAATTCCTTGGTGATTTAAAGGACCGGCCATGTTTAATGTTGTCTGCCATCCACCGTCTTCCTCACCAACAGCAATAAAACCCGCAACTTTATTTTCAAGTTTAAAGCCCGATAATTCAAAAAATGTTAATTTATCAATAAAATTTTTCATTAAAGAACTCATATTCATCCAATGTACAGGAGTAGCAAGAATAAAACCATCTGCATTTAGAATTTCTTTTGATAATTTCTTGAAATCTTTTTCCGGAACTTTTTTATAATTACTATGGTAAAATTCCTTTTCTATATCTATTAAATTATAAATTTTTGTTTTAGCACCATTTTCACTTACAGAATTTAGGGCTTTTTTTAATAAACTTGCGCATAGACCATTTTTATTTGAACTTCCATTGATACCTAAAATCAAAATATCTTTTTTCATAGTCTCATAACAGCTTTTCCATTCTTGAATATCGTAACCTTACCACCAGACTGACTAACGACAATACCAACTGAATTTGTTTCTTTTGTTAATGCTACTGTGTTTCTATGCCTTGTTCCATAACCATGATGCAGATTAATATCACGGGTGTCAATATCAAGATATGTTCCGCAAGATACAATCGTGCCGTCTTTATGTATTATAAAAACTCCGTCTAACTGGGAGAATTCTTTTATTGTCTCACGTAAATTAGGATCAAGAATATTTTTTGCTTCATCGGGATATGCTGAGAACGGATTAATAATTAGTTGTTTTGTATACTTCATTATATCACTCTTGTCTCCAACTATAAATCCAGTTCCTATTCTTTTTTCCTCTCTTCCCTCTCTCCCAATCTCCAAGGCAATCTCAATCACTGTTTCAATAACATTTGGATTAATACTTTCTGCAAGATTATGTGTACTAATGTTAAATAATATCTTATCGACTTCAAAAACAAACATCATTGACTTGTATCCCATACCTACGCTTTCATCAACAACGCAAACCATCATATCTCCCTTAGAAATAAATCTTTTCCCAATAGCTTCCATCAACAATTCTTTAATCGGAATAATGCTTCCGTCTGTTGATTTTTTTATTTTTGTAGAATAGCTTTGTTTTGTATATGTATTATCCTTGACTTTTTTAAAAATTGTAACCAAGACATCTAAGTATAAATTATCCTCATCCAATCCCTCATTTATTTTTTTCTGCTCAATTGTAATTATTCCAGAAGCCCCAATATCCTTAGCAATTCTCGTAGCAGCTAAACCAACATGTTCCTCTATTTTTTTATCAACCATACTGTATTTCTAACTAAAGTTTGCTTAAATACTTTTCTAAATCTTTACTTTAATTTCTCTCCCCAAGTTTATTTTCTCAAGAAGTGTTTTTCCAGGGAAGCTTTTCTTGTTGATTTTTATTTCATTTTTATGGCCGACATTAGCCGAGAATATCTTTTCATTGTCTATAAAGAAATCCACTCTTTTTCCAGATTGTTTGTTATCAAAATAAAATATCAAATTTTTCTTGTCCTCTTTTATTGTGAAGTTAACATCGCTTCCAGAATAATTTTCTTTTTTTAATTCATTAACGCTTATGCTTATTCCTAGTCTTTTCTCAATTTCATCTATTGTTCTTCCTTCTTTTCCGATAATATAGGCAATATCTTCTTCAGGAACGAATATGTTAATTCTGTCGTCTGAAATAAATTCTACCCTTATATCATTGGCGTATTTTCTTAGCTCACTTTCGATTTGTTTTGCAGCTAATTTTTTTACAGCAGAAACATTTGAAGCTAAATTAACCGGAACAACTATCGTTTCTTCACCGTAACTATAAATCTCATATTCTAATTTATTTGTTTCAAAATCCATTACATCCACAACCGGACGTGCTAAATCAGCTTCTATCATCCCGCTAGGCACTTTGACGCTCATTTTTAAGCTCAATATTTTATTCACGTTTCCATTTTTTATAAATAATACCGTATCTATGATATGCGGAATTAATCCCAACTCAGTTTTTCCAATAAATCTTTGAATGGCATCTATTGGATCATTTGCATGTATAACCCCAACTAAACCAATTCCAGCCAATCTTAAATCTGCGAATAACCTGAAGTCTTCCAGATTTCTCATTTCATCAAAAATTGTATAATCCGGCCTTGATAATAATAAAACATCATGAATTTCCTGAGAGCTTCCATATGATATTGAATATTGTGTTACATTTTCGCTTAACTGCAAATCTCTTGGAGCTTCGATTGTCTTGACTGTTTTTCTTTTGTCAACATAAAATTCTGCAAGTGCTTGTGCAAATGTACTTTTACCCATGCCTGGCGAACCTGCAACTAAAATACCTTCTGCCTGACCAATTCTTTTCTTTAATTTTTCACTCAAGCTATATTCCTCCAAAACAGTTTTCTTTATAGGATGTACACAGGTTATTTCCCATGCATCTGAAAATGGCGGTCTTGTAATAACTATTCTGTAATTTCCTAATTGAATTATTGTTGAGCCGCGTCTTTCAGTTTCAATAAAACCATCTCTTCTTGATTTTGTTTCTTCCATAATTTCTTTTGTGATATCTTGTATTTCTTCTTGTTTTAATACTTCTTCGGATAAATCTACAGACTCCCAATTTCCAGGAAAACCTCTTTTAGCGTATGGTTTTATATTTTCTCTAAGGTGCACACTCATAGTTGTTTTATCAAAATATTTTTCAATTGTTAATTTTCTTTGCTTTATTACTGGTTCAACATAAATTACATTAATTCCTTTTGCTTCACCAACTCTGCTTTGAATTTTATCCCCTGTTAATAATGTAGCCCCTTCATCATAAGCCAAATCTCTTATTAACGAATCTACTTCACCAAGACTAGCATGCCTTATCTCAGCCGCACTTGGTCTTCTGCCTGCATATCTTATCTGAAATAATCCCTCTTCAGACATGTTTCTTAGTTTTTTTAATTCATCTAATCCGACTAACCCTATAGAACGTCCTTGATTAGCCTGGTGTTCCAATTCTGCCAAGATAGCTTCATGTATTATAATTTCACCTACATTAATCTCTCTATTTTCAATTTTCTTTGATAATGTACCTTCAATTATTATGCTTGTATCCGGCACTAATTTTTCTATTTCTTTCATTTTCAAAACCTTTTTAAATCCTTGAATATTTATTCTGCTTGCTAGGCTAGAAGTTTAGAATTCGCAATCAATAACTTCTGGCTTAGTAAAGAATTAAGAGTTTTTAAATATTTTGTTTTAAAATTTTTTGTTAAAGAAATCTAATACTTTTCTATCTAAGTCATCAAAGACGATACCTAATAAATTGTCCTCTAATTTTATTCCTTCTTTTAATGCCTCTTCCTTTAACAATTGCCTATAGCCTCGTTGATAACTAGTGTCTTCTGAAGCCTTAATATCACTAACTAATTTTCCATTTTGAACTATTAAGAAATAAGACTTACCATCTTCTATCGGCCATTCTGTATCAAAATTCCAAATTTTCTTTTTATAGGATTTTTCAAATTTTTCCATTGATAAAGAAGGTGGAAAGATTTTATTTATTCTAATTTTAGATTTTTTCTTAACTAATGATTCAAATTTATCTAAAGAAGCGTTACAATAAATTGCGTTACCCTCATTGTTAAAATGAATCTCGTACAAGACACCATTAAAGGTTATATTACCATTACTATAAGAATTTGATAAGGTTTCGAGCAATGTCAACTTTCCTGTAAAACTTTCTCTTGTCGAGGTATTACTTTCTTGATACATATTTATTAATCACACCAGAAATTATTTAAATCTTTCTGGCAAATAATATAAAAGCAGTGTGTGCTAAATTCCAATTCTCTGGTCTTAAAACTAATCCCTTGTTTATCCAGTTTTCTTCCTTGACACTAATAATCCTTTCAACAATAAACTCTTTAAGATTTTTCAGTAAATCTATAACTTGGTTAATATTTGTAAGATAAGAAACCAAATAACCAGATCTTTTTAAAGATTTATTTGCAATATGAGCATAATTGTATGAATCAAGTAAATCAAGAACAAATAAATCAATATTTTTTTCTTCGGCATACTTTACATCCTTATTTTTTAATTCAACATTTTTTATATTTAAAAATTCCAGATTCCTCTTTGTTAAATTATAAGAATCCTTGTTTATTTCATAGCTGTAAACTTTTTTAACAAATCTTGATAAGAAGGCTGTTAATTGTCCGCTTCCGCTACCAGCTTCTAATACAACTGAATCTTTATTTATTCCTGTATAGGTTAATATTACCCCGATATCTTTTAAATTAACAGTTGCAGGCCCTCTTTTCATTCCGTTTAGATCATCCAAAAAGTTTGCTTCAAGAACCAAAAATCTTTTTCCAACATTGCTTTTAACTTCTGATTTTGCTCTTTTTATCCAGGCTTCTTTAATTATACCGAGATTAGTATTCAAATCACCCTGTTTCCAATAATATCTATTTCCACTTTCATCCATTAATACTTTCTTTATCATTTTCTTGTTAGTGTGGGAGACAGGATTCGAACCTGTGAAGGCACTAAGCCAACAGATCTTGAGTCTGGACATTACTTTTTTGTAATTCTGTCCCGTTTGGCCACTTCGGTACTCCCACTTGGAATTTATTAATAAAAAGCCTTATATAAATTTAATCTTAATCAGTTTTATGAGATATTTATTGATCTTAAACAAGTTTGAATTAAATAACGAAGTATTAAAAAACAAAATTAAGGCTAGATTAAACGATGCTAGATTTTATGAGGATAATGGTTTAATTTTAGAAACTAGTAAGGATATTAAAGAAATATTATATTTTGAGGAAATTGAGAAGATTCTTTCGATGTATAAAGATTGGCAGAGACTGGATTTCAAGACGTTTAAGGATAATTTTAATAATTTAAATCTTAGCTCACATTTGGTTAAAGTAAAATTCATAAGCAAAATTCCAATTTCTAGTAAATCAATAATAAAAAAAGTTAATTCTGCTTTAAAAGAAAGTAAATATTCGGAAAATCCTGAAAAGATAATTTATGTTGAGGTAATTAAAAAAGAAAAACCTTATTATAGGATATTTGTTGTTCCATCTATGTACTGGGAGAAATTTAAAATGCTTAAAAAAGATTCAAACATTGAAGTCGTTTTGGAAAATCCAGAAGATAAAGAAGAGATTAAAGATTTTTTAAGATTGTGCTATATTTTCAGTTTATCTTTAAATATTTTGACGAATAAAAATATTACAGATTTAATTAATAAGGCAAAGCAAGAAGCGAAGGGAATCCCATATGAAAATTTTAAATTAGATATAAATAAAAAATTGGATGGAATAAAGGTTGGATTTTCAATTAATTCAAAATTAGATGAAAATAATTTTAGAGAATTTTATAATAAAAACAGGAATAAAAAAATAAATTTAATATTTGGCAATGAAAAATTTGGATTAACCCAGAATTTAAGAGATAAATTAGATTATAGCTTTAGATTGACAAAAGAAACTAAAAAACCATTAAGATCAAGTCAATCGTTAAGTTATATTTTAGGATTGATAAACTAATGTTTGTTCTCAGTCATATGGACTATTAAGCCATTTTCTCCTAGATAATAATTTACTTCGTCCATATAAGCATGAATAAAGGATGTTCCAGTTCCATTGTTTGATTGAGGTTTTTCTTTATTGGCAAATTCATAAAAATTAATGAATTTTCTTCTAACATCTCTTTCCCTATGTTTTAAAATAAAAGGTACAAACACCCCCTCTATTACCCCTCCTTCATCTTCAACAATTATATCTAAACTAGTTTCGCCAATTTTATGTGCAAAAATTATTTTCTTATTTGGATCACGTTTATTTCCGTGCTGATATGCGTTTAATATGGCCTCGTAAATGGGTGTATAAATATTTTCAGGATAGCCAGCTTCTTTGAATTTTTTTATTTCCTCATTAATTAAGGAATTTATTTCTTTACCATTCCCAGATTTAAGATGCAATTCTTTTAATTCATATCCGATAGGAATAGAAACCTTTCTTTGTGCGATTTCAGCTAGAATAATCTCTTCTTCCCCATTAATTATCTTTCTTATTATAGAATTTGGGTCTTCTAAATTGAACAAATCAATCTCATTTACCATGTTTTTAACATAATTTTCATATTTTTAAACCTTTCTATATGTTACTACTTAAAAATGCTAATATAACAAAACATTTAAATACCCTAAAAATCCCAAAAGAGCCATGACAACTTTAATTAAGCTTGAGGATGTACATAAGATTTACCAGCTAGATAAGGTTGAAATCCCGGCTATAAATGGAATTAGTTTAAATGTTAATAAGGGTGATTTTGTTGCCTTAATGGGTCCTTCTGGTTCAGGTAAATCAACAGCAATGAACTTGGTTGGCTGTTTAGATACCCCAACAAAGGGCGAAATTTTCCTTGATAAATATAATATTGCACATTTGCATGAAAGTGATTTGGCCCAGATAAGGGGAAAGAAAATCGGATTTATATTCCAGACTTTTAATTTAATTCCAAGTTTAACAGCACTGGAAAATGTAGCTTTGCCAATGACATTCCAAGGTGCTTCAAGAAAACAAAAGATTCAAAAAGCAAAGGAATTGCTCGAGTTAGTCGGATTAAAAGACAGAATGAATCATTTGCCTGGTGAATTATCAGGTGGACAAAAACAAAGAGTTGCAATCGCTCGTGCTTTGATAAATGATCCTGAAATAATTTTAGCGGATGAACCTACAGGAAATTTGGATACTAAAACGGGGGATGAAATAATGAAAGTTTTAAAAGACCTAAATAAGAAAGGAAAAACAATAATCTTAGTTACACATAATCCGGAATTAACAAAGTTATCAAATAAAGTCATCAATTTAAGGGACGGGAAATTATACAAAGGTGGATAAAATGAATGAAAGATATCACATTATAATATATAAAAATGAGATTTGGGATTATATTATGGATTTTAATCCTTCGATTGTTCATTTAATGGATGCGGAACAGGTAATTACACGTAATTTTGATATAAAGAATTTTGGTTATCTTAGAGAAAATGCAAAGAAATTGGTGAAGAAACTTAATGCTGATAAAGTGGAAAAAATAGAAAATGAAACCACAATAGACCATTATTTAGATCCCTTGGCGTTGGAGGAAGATTTATGAAAAAATTAATTTTATTATTAATGTTTTTTCTTGTAATTAATTTAGTTAGTGCGCAGATTGGGGTTAGAGAAGTATTAACACAGCCGGAAAAAGTTGCTCCCGGAGAAAGATTTACTGTAAGGATATTTTTAGAAAACGTAGGAGACGATGATATTAATGATGTTTCTGTAAAGCTTGTTTTAAATGATCTTCCCTTTGCTCCCGTAGATTCTTCAAGCGAGAAATTAATCGATGAAATAAGAGACGGTGATTCAGAGCAAATAACTTTTAGTCTGGTTGCATTGCCTGAAGCAGAACCAAGAATATACAAGATTCCATTAAAAATAAGCTATAACAATACAGTTAATGATGCATTGATAAGTGTAAATATAGAATCAAATCCAAATATAGATATGGTTTTGGAGAGTTCTGAAGTTGTAAAGGTAGGAGATAATGGAAAGATAATCATAAAAATAATAAACTTGGGATTAAGCGAGATAAAGACATTCAGACTTACATTATTGCAGACTCAAGATTATGAAATTTTATCAAGCAATGTTATTTACATAGGAGATATTGATTCAGAAGATTTTGAAACAGCCGAATTTACCATAATTCCGAAAGTAAGCAATCCTAAGTTATTATTTAATTTTAATTACAGGGATATCAATAATATAGAATATGCCGAGAATAATGAATTAACTCTAAGTGTTTATACTTTAGAGGAAGCAAAACAGCTCGGTTTGGTTAAAAATAATATCTTCTTTACCATTTTAATACCAATACTAATTTTACTAATCGCATATTTTATTTATAAAAGGTTAAGAAAAAGAAAAATATGATTTCAGAATATTTTTTACTTGCAATAAACAGTATTATTCACAGAAAATTAAGATCTTGGTTGACTATAATAGGAATAATTATAGGGGTTGCTGCTATTATTTCTTTAATTACAATCTCTAGAGGTTTGGAGAGTACAATACAGGAACAATTTGAAACTTTTGGGGCTAATAAAATTTTAATTTCTTCTCGTGGTTTTCAAGGTCCAGGAACACTTTCACAGGGATTAACTATAGACGATGTTGATACAATAGAAAAAATTTCTGGATTTGAATACGTTATTCCGGCTATTTTCAGGCAAGCAGAGATAGTACATAACAAAGAAACCGGATTTACATTTATTAGTTCAATACCCTCTGAAAATTATGAGGAATTCTATGAAGATTCCGGGATTGAATTAAGGGAAGGGAGGGTTATAAAAGATAATGAGAAATTTTCTGCTATTATTGGTTCTAGAGCTGCAGAGGAAATGTTTTCAAAGGAATTAAGAATTGGGAGCAAGATTGAAATTAACAAGCAGGAATTCAAGATTGTTGGTATATTAAAAGAAATCGGAAATTCTCAGGATGATAACCAGATAAATATTCCTTTAGAAACTGCCCGTGAAATATTTAATGAACCAGATCACGTTGACACAATTATAGCACAGGCAAAATCAAGCACAGAGATTCCAGAATTGCAAAGAAGAATTGAAAGGGAACTTGAGCAAAAAAGAGATGACACGAACTTTCAGGTATTAACCGCTACACAGATTGCGGAACAAATAGGAGAGGTCCTTGGGATTATTCAGATTGTTTTGGTTGGAATTGCAGCTATCTCATTGATTGTTGGAGCAATTGGAATAATGAATTCAATGTACACAAGCGTTTTAGAAAGAACAAAAGATATTGGAATAATGAAAGCTGTTGGTGCAAGAAATTCAGACATTATAAAGATATTTTTAATTGAATCGGGATTAATGGGCTTTGTTGGAGGAATTTTTGGGACTGCTTTAGGAACAATAGTTGCATTAATTGTAGAACAGATATCATCTCAGGCTGGATTTTTATTAATTATTAGAATTGAATTTGGATTATTATTATTTGGATTATTTTTTGCATTTTTAATCGGTATGATATCCGGAGCACTTCCCGCATACCAAGCTTCAAAGTTAAAACCAGTTGATGCATTGAGGTATGAATAAATTTATATACTAAATTTTATTGTTTTTATTAGAGGTGATATATATTAAAACTAAAGCACAGATTGCTACAGAGTATTTGGTAATTGTCGGATTAGTCTTAATTCTTCTTGTTCCCCTTACAATACTTTATGCTAAATATTCAAGTGAAAGCAGCCATACTATTTCAATCTCAAAAGTAGATTCTATTACAAACCAGATTGTGGCTACGGTAAACCAGGTTAATGTTTATGGAGAAGATACTAAATTGACATTGGATATAAATTTTCCTAGCGATATAAGCGAAATAAATTTTGATGGCAATGAAATAAATATTAAAGTTATTGGGTCTGGAAATGAGATTAATGAAATTGTCAAGGTTGCAGATACTTTTTTGGTTGATCCGGGCAATCCTATACCAAAAGTATATTCTTCAATAGCCCCCGGAAGGAAAGAGGTTCAGGTGATATCTAGGGGCAATTATGTTGAAGTAATAATTATGTGCGGTTTATCTGAATGTATATAAAATGAGAAAGTCTCAAGTAGGGATAGAATTTTTATATTTTGTTAGCATAGCCCTTATACTTTTGTTAGTATATCTATCTTTATCTTCCACTTATCTTTCATTTGCAACTTCGAAAAGTGATTATCTAGCTGCACAAAATTTACTGGAGCAAATGAGGAATGAGGTTAATTTAGCAGGGAGAGTTGAGGATGGATATTCAAGAACAGTAAAACTTCCTAATAATCTTAATGGAAAACCATATACAATATTTATAAGCAGCAAAGAAATTTCAATAATTTTTGGAGGCAACGACTATTCAAAGGTTTTTTCTACAGACATTATTATTACCG
>Ga0208375_1004896_pt1 | contig 10236 bp, 12 predicted proteins | sample RifOxyD1_FD_184038 | JGI IMG/M metagenome (GOLD analysis project Ga0208375, IMG submission 184038) | Soil microbial communities from Rifle, Colorado - Rifle Oxygen_injection D1 (SPAdes) | ecosystem: Environmental > Terrestrial > Deep subsurface > Rock core/Sediment | place: Rifle, Colorado...
TATCACGAGCACATTGAATCAAAGCAGAAGGAAATTCAGGAAAATCTTTTCGAATCTTGGAATACAAAGAATGATGAAGTTGAGATTTGGAAATTGTTTGGGTACACAAACATTCACAAATATGCATGTTGACAAGAGAGTTATAACTATGAATGGTTTCACAAAGTTCTTTATATTTAGGAAGCACTAGGCTAATAGTACGTTGCATTAAAAAATCTAACAAAAATTTATTTATATAGTCTACGCGAGCAAATATCATGTCCGGGGCTTAATTACGAACCCCACCGCAGAGCAATGGGATATTTAGGATAAATAAATCTATTTAACTAAAATACCTTGTAATACACCAACTTGTCCAGGTCTAGAAGTAATCTTAACCTTTCCTTTTGCGGTTTCTACAACAGCACCCTTAGTCATAATGTTCCTTCTTACAAAGTGCCTATTAGCATTATTCTCAACAATAGTTTTAATTTTCTCTTTAGAATGTTTCTTTGATTTCGGATCATAAACATTAATTTCATCAGCGGAGAAAATCTTCTGCTTTGTATTCGCACCAACTCCTCTAACCACTTTTGTTTTCTTTGGTGCCAATTTAGTCAATGTAGGTTGTCTCATTAACTCAAAGACTCTTTTCTTTCTATAACTCTTATAGATTCCACCAGTAGCTTTTCTTTTTGATCTTAGTGATGTAACTGCCATAGACGAATGAAAAAAATTGTACCTTTAAATATGTTTCCTTTTGCCATTAGAAAGCTTTAAATACTGTTTTACGTTTTTCAAGATTACAAATTTTTTTATTTGGAGGAAATAAATATGGAACCAGAAAGACCGTTAGATGCACTAAACGATGCAAGAAATCAAAGAGTTATAGTCGAACTTAAAAACAAAATCCAGATCACTGGAAAACTAAAAGCATTTGACATTCATATTAATGTAGTTTTAGAAGATGCAGAGGAATGGGAAGAAGGAACAATGCGCCGAAAGGTTGGTAAAGCTTTCATCAGAGGCGATATGATTGTTTTGATCTCACCAGCTTAATACCATGACAAAAGGAACAGCATCAATGGGTAAGAAGTCCGGTAAGGACGTTCATATTAGATGTAGACGATGCGGAAAGGCTTCTTATCATAAAATTAACGGGATTTGTGCTAGTTGTGGTTACGGTAAATCTGCTAAATTAAGATCTTATTCCTGGCAAAAACCGGACAAAAAATAATTTTTTTCTTTTAGATACTTTTTTAAATAATTTGTAATACAACATAATTAGATTTTTGACCAAATATTGCACGGGTACCAAAGTGGTCAAATGGGTTGGGCTTAGGACCCAATAGCTTAGTGCTTTCGCAGGTTCGAATCCTGTCCCGTGCACTCATAATCATGCCATGCACAAACAAAATTGATTGTCCTTGTACTTATTCTGATTGCGACAAACACGGAAAATGTTGCGAGTGTATAAACTTCCACAAAAAGAATAAAGAACTTCCTGCATGTTATTTTTCAAAAGAAGATGAAAAAAACTTATGATAGAAGTATTAAATATTTCATAAAAAGAGATATAAACTAAAAGACCTAAAAACAATTAATGAAAAATTGGAAAAATAATATCCTATTTATTTTAGGAATTGGAATAATCGGACATGAAGTAGGCAATAAATTAGAATATTTCACAGGTCTAACAACAAACCCAACAATTATCAATAATATTAATTTTTGTCAACAAGAAACAGAACTAGCAACGATTAATATCCAAGAAGCAGAAGAATTAATAAAAAAAGCAAAAAAAGAAACAGATTTAGAAAAACAAAAGACTATTCTTTTTGAAGCTCAAAATAAATACTTTTTAGCTAAAACACAAATACAAATAACTATTGATTCATTAGACGCTGTTGCACCAATACAAGGTGAAATGTTAAAATTACATAATGAAGATTTAGAATTATTAGATTTAATGGAGGATATAATAAATAAAAATATACAGAAAATCTTTGATTATAAAAATTTTAATGAAGGTAGTTTAGAAGACATAGAAACAATTCAAATAACAAAAGGAGATTTAAGAAATAAAAAAAGAATTTTAATAATTAAATAATTTGTTCAACAGCTTCATCAACTAAAACAAACTTCTCTTCACCAGTCTTCATATTTTTCAATTTTAATTTTCCCTGTTCAAGTTCAGTCGAACCAATAAACGCAACGAATGGAATCCCATAGGCATTTGCATAATTCAAATTCTTAGAAACCCCACGACGTAACAAATCAAAATCAACCTTCACACCTTTTTGTCTAAAGGAACTAACAATATCAAAACATTCCTCAAACACTCCAATCGGAATAACATATAGTTCAGTTACAGTTCTCTTCTCTATTTTATTTTTTTCTTTGTAAGCTTCAAATAAAACTTCTACACCGAATGAAAACCCAACAGCAGGATACTCTTCAGTAGACCCTAAAAAATCCCCAATCATCTTATCATATCTTCCACCACCAGCAGCAGACCCAGTCATTGACGAATTCTTCAAGAACACTTCAAATATCGGCCCTGTATAATATCCTAATCCACGAGCAAGCGACGGTTCAAATATAACACTCTCGACACCAAACTTTTTCAAATACTTCAAAATTTCTTCAATCTCTTTAATCCCTTCTTGCCCTTCAAAACTTTTTACATTCTTCTTAAGTTTTTCAAGAGTTTCTTCATTAGAACTTTCTTTCTTCAATAAATCCAAAATAAAATTAATTTCTTTATCCTCATACTTCTTCTCTTTCAACTCTTGTTTAACACCATTAGCACCAATCTTCTTCAATTTATCAACAGAAACCAACACAGAAAATCTTTCACCTTCATCAATCCCAGCATCCTGCAAAACACCCAATAATATTTTTTTATTATTCAATTCAATCTCAAATTCAAATCCTAATTTATTAAAAGCATAATCCGCCAAAGCTAAAACTTCAGCATCCGCAACCATTTCTTTACACCCAACAATATCCGGATCAAACTGTGTAAACTGCCTATACCTTCCAGCTTTTAAAGGCCCGTCCCTAAAAACTTCACCGACTATATACTTCTTGAACGGCATCTTCAACACATTTTTATTCATTGCGATAAACCTAGAGAACGGCACTGTCAAATCAAACCTTAAACCTAATGATCTTTCACCTTGATCTTGAAACTTAAAAGTTTCTTTCATAGCATCCGATTCTTCACCAGCAGCAAACTTCGCAGTAAGTGTTTCATACCTTTCAATGATCGGAGTCTCAATGGGACTGAATCCAAAGGTCTCACAAGCATCCTTCAGAGTATCCATTATTTTATCCCTAATAATCTTCTCTTCAGGTAAAAAATCTCTAGTCCCTTTAGCTAATTGCAATTCCATTTTTTTAAAATTATCTTCAACATTTAAATAATTTCCCATCTATCCATACCTCACAATATATTCTTCAGCTAATTTAAATGCTAAATCAACAACTTCTTCAGGAGTATCTTTAGCATAAATTTTTCTTCTTTCTCTTGAATCCAAAAAAGTATTCGCTAGTTTTTCAGACCATCCACCAGTATTATTTAACACAACCATGGGTATATCTGCTTGATAAGCAATAGCTAATTCTGTTAAAGTTCCAGAACCACCATTCAAAGCAATGACTACATCACAACTTAATACTAAAGTTAATTCTCTTCCACCACCTCTTTCTAGTCCACTAGCAATGATAACATCTACATTTTTTTCAAAGATATCCTTACCTTTATTATAAGTTACACCAATTACTAGTCCATTCTTTCTCTTTGCTCCTCTGGATGCAGCAGTAGATAATGAATTAAAATCTTTTTCAGCACCAAATAATAAAATTCCATTCCTTTCAGCAATTAATTCTCCAATTCTTTCTGCAGCTTTCTCAATTATTTCACTATAATTCAAATCACTACATGAACCCATAACACCAATTTGTATTTTTCTCATTTTTTACCCCTATAAGTTACACACTCTCCAATTTGACTAATATCATAGCCATTTTGTCTCAATATATTTTTCAATCTCTTATTAAATTCCATACAAAAATTTCTAGCTTCTTTGCAATCCTTCTCTTGAATACTAGCCCAATCAGATAAATTTTCCCAATAAGGAATAAATTTTCTTTTACTTCTCGAAGCAACACTTCTTCCATCAATTCCAAAAAGATCTCTAAGCTCAATCCATTCATAGAAATCAAAAATTCTTCCCACACCAACAGTTCTTAAACTATTAACTTTCTTAAATCCCTTCTCACTTGCAACACCCAAAACAACTCTTTCAATATCAACACCAAACCTTTCAAGTAAAGAATACGTTTTAAGCAAAGTATCTCCATCAAACACACCAACATCAACAAGAGTAACAGGCTTTTCCCCATTTATATTTCCTATTTGTTGCTCTAATGGACTCGAACCAAATCGAGAATCAATAGAAATTTTTCCACTAATAGAATCTGTTTGTCTAGTTATATCCAAATAAAAATCAGCTTCTTCAAAATAAATTCTATCCAAACTCAAAATAGAACCACCATTAAGCATCCGATTAATACTTTCTCTAATTTGTACTACTGTTAACACTTCTAACCTAACATTAGAAGGAATAAACATAGAGAATTCATAAACAAATTCATCTTCTAAAGAAACTATTGCTTCTTTAACTGCGTCTTTTAATGTATATCCAACCTTAACTTCAAGAGTTCTAACTAAATCTTTAGTAATCAAATAAGTCTTTGGTATGAATACAATCAGTACTTTCTTGTACCTTAGCCCCAATTACATTTGTTTTCATTTTTTTATCACCATTATTAAAAATAAATATTCAGCAAGACAACTATTTAAATCTAAAATTTCATCAATGAATATAATCAACTCTTGCCATTTTCTCTTAAAAAGCATATACTAGAGCATCTATTTAAAGGTTTCTAAAGCCCCGGACAGCGGACATGAGTCCACGCAGAATTAATAAATAAAAATGATTAATAAATAAAAATGAATTCTAAAAATCTTGCTTACTGGTTAGGGGTCTGTCAAACAGATGGTTTTCTAAAAAAACAATACGTTAAAAGTAAAAACCAAACTAGATATTACATTTGCTTAACAATAGGACATAGTTCAATAGAAATGCTAGAAAAATTTATGCAAATTTCTAAACAAGAATTCAATCGAGAGGGATCAATATACTATGATCAAAAAAGAGCATCAATACAATATAAATTCAGATGCAATAGATTATTAGAAGAATTTGAAGAAAAAGAGCTTAATTTCAAAGATCCACCGGAACCGCCCAAATGGATATTAAATAATTCCGAACTATTTGGAGCTTACCTTGCAGGAATCATAGATGGAGATGGAAATATTGAAATTACAAGACCAAAATATCCACAATGTAAAGTAAGAATTTATTCTTCAAAACAGCAAATAGCATTATCAAAAGCAATTGAAGATAAATTAAAATGTAAAACGAATTGTTTATTTTTTCAAAGAGAAAGTAAAATTGAAAATAGAAACATTTTTGGTTCTTGGTGGACTTTATACTTTAATATAAGTCCAAAAAATTTCAAATTTGTTTCAAATTACATTCTTAATGAAATAGCTATCAAAAGAAAAGGGAACAAAATTAAAGAATTTTTAAAAAGAAGGGCGGTAGGGGAGAATCGAACGCCCGTTTGAAGATGTCTGCATTAATTTTCCACAGTCTTCAGTACTAACCACTATACGACTACCGCCATACTGATTCCTAGAACAAAACTTTCCTTTAAAAAACTTTTCTACAGCAAGACAACCATTAGAATCTTTAATTACACTGATGAATACAATCAACTCTTGCCATTTTCTTATTTATTCAAAACATTAAATCCTATAAAAACCTTTCTATTAGCAAAAAGAGTAACATTTATATAATACATAGGACATAAATATAATATATGTTACAAAAATATAGTGTATGGAAAACAATGGGAATTTTTTTCGAAAACCCAACAAAAGAACATTACTTAATAGACCTAAGTCGAACTATAAAATTATCCCACACATCAGTAAAAAATAATATAAATCAACTATTAAAAGAAGAATTTATCATAGAAACAATTGAAAAAAAAGGTTCTAGAAAATTTCCCATTTACAAAGCAAATATTAATAACAATAAATACAAGCAATACAAAAGAATATTCAATCAATTAAGCATAATAAATTCTGGCCTAATAGAATATTTAGAACAAGAAATCACCCCTAATAATATTATTTTATTTGGAAGCTATCAAAGGGGAGAAGATATTGAAGATAGTGACATAGATTTATTTATAGAATCCAAAAATAAAGAATTAAATTTAAAAAACTTTGAAAAAACACTAAAAAGAAAAATACAAATTCATTTCAAAGAAAATTTTTCATCATATCCAAAAGAATTAAAGAATAATATTATCAATGGTATTATAATCTATGGATTCCTAGAGGCATTTAAATGATTCTTATTATCACACCTGACAAAGAAAAAGCTAAATCACTGAAGAATATGGCTCAAACAACAATAAAAAGATTAAAAGAAACAAACACTTCTAAATATCCAAGCAATACTCTAAAAGATTATTACGATATAATTCATGAATTAATGGAAGCCATATCATTAACAAAAGGCATTAAGTTTAAAGGAGACGGAGCACATCAAGAATTAATCGAGTATATTGTAAAAGAATATGATTTCTCAGAACAAGAAAGAATCTTGTTACAACAAATTCGAGATTATAGAAATAGAATTTCATACGAAGGATTCATGATAAATGAAAATTTCATTATAAGTAATGATAAGAAAATTCAAGAAATAATAGATAAATTATCAAATTTAATATAATTATTACTCTATTTTCAAATTTCAAAAACCAAAAACAACATAAATAACCTCAAAATTAAAAAAATAAAAATGTCAAGTATACCAGCACAATTTAGAGATAAAATAGGAGAAGTAGCATATACACCAAATCAAATAGTAAGAATGCTTGAAAGAATAAATCAACGAAAGCCTGAAAGTAGAATAAGAAGATATATTCAAGAACAAGGATTAGGTATAACCTTAGAAGAACTAGAAATAAATCCAAAAAAAGAAAATAATACAAAAGCTTGGGTTCCAAAATCAAACCTTCAAAAAATTATTAATGGATTAGAAATCTCTGCAACTATCAATGACCTTGAAAATGCAGCTTATGAATTAGGCTATCAATATTAATTAAACCTCATTTAAACAATATTAAAAAGGGAAATAAGTCAACCTATATTCTTTTGTAACTTCCAAAAGTTCATAATTTTTAATTTCATTAACAAAATCATTTTTTAAATCCTTCATTAAATTATCAATATCATCACTCTCACTTTCAATCTCAAGTTCAACATCATGATCACCAATTGTCTTAATATAAACAATAATATTTTTATTAAACAAGGCTAAAGATTTCATACGATTATATTTACTAAGATTCATTCCTTGTAATTTCAAAAACAAAATCTGATATTTGATTCCGAATTTTTTAAAATTAATTTTTGTTCCAAATCCTGTAATAACTTTTTTCTTCATAAGACTATTAATCCTATAACCAATAGTATCAGGGCTTACATCTAACTTATTTGCTAATTCAACATAACTCATCCTTCCATTCTTATTCATTAATCTAAGCAAACCCTTATCTAAATTATCCAGTTTCACAATATTTTCTTTTCCAGAACCGTAAATAATCTCTTCCGATTTTTTCAACTCTTGTAAATATGCTTTAGTATATGTGGAAGCTTTCTCCAAAATAATAACATTTCTCTCGAGAATATAACTCTTCCATTTTTCAAATATTTTTTCATAAGATTCAGTAAATTCTGAAATATTTTTAACATATATTGAAACAACTAAATCATATTTCCCTCTTAAAGACGCAACCCAAAAAATATTCTTTTGTTCATTCATATCTTTTAATAATTCTTCTTCTTTCTCAGAGATAATATTTTGTAACCTCAAATAAATCTTAACATGCATATAACCCAAAAGATACGGATTTATTCTAACATAGAAATAATCAATAATATTTTTTTCAACAAGATTTTTTATTCTATTACCAATAACTTGCTCTGATAATCTAACCTTCTTGGCTATTTGCTTATTGGACTGCCTACTATCTCTATCTAGTTCATAAAGTATTTTTTTATCACATAAATCCATAAATTGAGAAAACCTTAAGTGTTATATAAATATTACGTTTTTATAAAATAAATTGAAAATAAGTTTTATATAGCTTACATTCACAACTAAATAGTAAAAAATGGAAATAAGCCTAATATTTCCACCAAATTCAATAGAATACAAGGATATAGTTTGGAGTGATAAAGAAATACCTCAACCTCCACAAACAGCACCTGTTGAACTCGCAGCTTACATTAATCAATATTCTCCTAAAACTGAAATATTAAGTATATCCCCAGAAAAACCAACAAGACAAGGTTTTGAACAAAGAACAGATGAAGAAATATTAGCATTTTGTGAAAATTCAGATATAGTTGGTTTCACTTGTTTATTTACAAATCAAGAATACGCACAAAATTTAGCTAAAAGACTAAAAGAAATAAATCCCGCAATACAAATTGTTCTAGGCGGCCCAAATGTTTCAAATAGATATATGGCAAAAAGAGTCTTAGAAAAAACTTCAATTGACTATGTAGTCATAGGTGATGGTGAAGAAGCTTTACTTGCCCTAGTAGAAGAAAAACAATTAAAATCAATTCCAAATTTAGCCTATAGAAGAGATAATAAAATTATTTTTAATCCTAATAAAAATGTAAATTTAAATTCAATCCCAATATGGGATCCAGGAGATTCTTTAGATGGAAGAGTTATTCTTGAAACATACTATAATAGAAATTCAGAATTATATAGAAGATTAATTAAAACAGAAGGTAGAACTCCAGGAGAAATAGGAGTTTTCTCAAGAAGAGGTTGCGCAAAAGCTTCAGGTGAATTAGGAAATAAACCAGGATTATGTAATTTTTGTACAAGCGGAAGAAATCCAAAAAGTAGAGTCATGAATCCTAGAAATTTCTGGAGACAAATCCTATTTCTTTATGATAAATATGGGCTACAAGACTTTTTCATAGCTGATAATATTTTTGGTGTTAATTTAGAAGAAGTAATAGGCTTCGAAAACGTAAAAAGAGATATGGGAATAAGCGATGACATAAACTTTAGAGCATATTCTTATCCTTCAGTTTTGTTAGGAGAAAACGGAATACAAATTGCACAGAGTTTAAGAAGAATAGGAATAACAAATATTTTCTTAGGTGTTGAAAATTTTGACAAGAATATTTTAGCTAGAGCAAATAAAGAATATGTTTCTCCTGAACAAGTTAGCAAGTCTATCGAAATATTAGGAAACTCCGGAATAGACACCTACCTTCCACTATTGTTAGGTCTCCTTGGAGAATCAAATGAAAGTTTGGAACTAAACAAAAAAGAATTTAAAAAATTAATTAAAAAATATGGAAAAACCAAAACAGGTTTAGGTGGCCTAGTAAGACTTGATATCTCACCAGCAATGCCTACAGTAGGGACTAGTTGGTTTATGAAATTACTTCAAAACATAAAAATTCAAGAAGAATACTTGAAAAAAACAGGAAAAACATTAACAGAAGATTTATTCCCAGATTTTGATGAATTAAGAAAATTAAGCATAAAATATTTTAGTAGTACCGACGAAGAAGAACTCAATTCTACCAAAGACTATTTAACAAAAATAGCATTAGAATATCTTCCAAAAACAATAGCATGCGGTAGCTTTAATAAAAGAAAAAAAAGAGACTAATACCTTTTCCAAAGCTCCCCCCAAGGAGTTTTCATAAACTTATTCACCCTCGATCTCCCTACGGTAGGATACCACAAATAATCATGATAAAAAGCACTACCGAATACTGCTGACTTAAACAATCCTGTATGAAATAATAACGGCTCAACAAACGACAACGCCCCTTTCCTAAACATCTGATCCCAAAAAATTACTGGACTCTTATTCGTAGAAAAATGAAAATTAACCTTTGAAATATCCTCACCTACTATATCAATTTGCGAAACATCCGCACAACCAAGTCCTAAATCATGCGCTTTCTTAAGGAACTTAATTTTCATCGGATCAAACCCCATCATTTTTGCAGATATAGCATCAATCGCAACTTGATCTCCAGAAGCTAAGATATAATTTTTTATT
>Ga0208375_1004899_pt1 | contig 10227 bp, 11 predicted proteins | sample RifOxyD1_FD_184038 | JGI IMG/M metagenome (GOLD analysis project Ga0208375, IMG submission 184038) | Soil microbial communities from Rifle, Colorado - Rifle Oxygen_injection D1 (SPAdes) | ecosystem: Environmental > Terrestrial > Deep subsurface > Rock core/Sediment | place: Rifle, Colorado...
CGAAGGCGGTATGCTCGAAGACGCTGCTGATGAATATCTTGCCACGCGCAATATTAAAGACCGCCATTCAACTAGCTACGATTCTATTCAAATCTATCTCCGCGAGATCGGACAGTACCCGCTTCTGACCGCCGCCGAAGAGCGCGAACTCGCGAAGCGTATCGAGAAAGGGGATTCTGAAGCGCGCAATATTCTCGCGCGCAGCAACCTTCGTCTCGTGGTCTCTATCGCGAAGAAATATGTCGGGCGCTCGCCAGACCTCACCCTGCTCGACCTTATTCAAGAAGGGAATCTCGGCCTCTTCCGTGCGGTCGACAAGTTTGATTGGAAGAAAGGATTTAAGTTCTCGACCTATGCAACCTGGTGGATTCGTCAGGCGATTACGCGTGCGCTCGCCGACCAATCGCGCACTATCCGCATTCCCGTCCATATGGTGGAGACGATCGCGAAGTATAAGCAGGTCTCGCGCCGTCTCTCACAGATGCTCGGGCGCGATCCGCAGGCAGAGGAAATCGCGGTAGAAATGGGTGTTGAGCCGGAGAAGGTGTACCAAATAGAAAAGATAAATCAGGATACGCTTTCACTCGAAAATCCTGTCGGCTCGGGCGATGATGACGATCATTCAACACTCGGCGACTTTATTCCTGATGACAAGATTCCTTCTCCCGTACAAGAATCCTCCGAGCGCATTCTTACCGAGCAGGTGCGCGCGATCTTAAACGATCTCTCGCCGAAAGAGCGAAAGATTTTGGAAATGCGTCATGGCCTTATGGATGGCATCTATCACACCCTCGAAGAAGTGGGTCGCGAATTCGGCGTCACGCGCGAACGCATTCGCCAGATTGAAGCAAAAGCGCTTGAAAAAATCCGGACACATGATAAGGCTCGACATCTGAAGTCGTATTGAAAATAAAAAACTACGCCGTTCGTAAGAATGGCGCAGTTTCAGTTGCCACGGGACTTTATTAGTTCTTGATGGTTCTTGCAAATTCTTTGGCTTCATCATCGTGGAATCCGACTTCTTTGGCGAGTCTCCAGATGTTAAGACTGTGTGGCGCCATATGCGGGTAGCAGCGCAGAATCTGCCGGAGCACATCAAAAGCAATTTCGCCCTGACGTTCTTTGGTCATTTCGGCCATAAAAACCTCCTTTTCGTTCAATTTGGGAATCGCCCGGTCGGGAATCGTTGCGAACCAAACTTCCGCCTTTGTTTATACACCGCTTAACACTTGTCGTCAACTATCCACAAGATGTAGCTATAGCGACAAGTTATTGATAGTAGGAGACGGTAGAATGTGAATATGGGAATGATGGAACAAAACACGAAGCGCGAGCGGAAATGGGGTGCATTTCAGCAATCATTACTTGCTGCTGCAGCTGTTGGTGGCGTGGTACTTATTGCTGCGACAATACCGAATGCTGTACAACTTCTGAAGTATTTCCCCGGGTACAAAAAAGGTGCGAGGTTTAACTATCAAACGAAGTCAGCACTCGGACGACTTGTGACGAAAGGATGCATTGTGTTTGTTGAAGAAAACGGCAAACGCTATGCGCGTATTACTGAAAAAGGGCAACGCATGCTTCAGATGGAAACAGAGAAAACAACTATTGCAAAAAAGAGAAAATGGGATCGACGATGGCGTGTCGTTATCTTCGATATTCCCGAACGGCGTAAGAATGTGCGCACTCGCTTGCGGCGTTTTATGAATGAGTATGGATTTGTGCGGCTTCAAGACAGTGTGTGGATTTATCCGTATGATTGCGAAGACCTTGTTGCACTTGTGAAAGCGGATTTCCGCATTGGAGTCGATGTGCTCTATATGATTGTTGAACGACTCGAGCATGACAAATATTTGAGAGAACACTTCACACTTCCTGCTGAATAATCGAATAGCAAGGTATCAAAGAGTTGTCACTATAGTTACAAGTTGTTGATAGTTCGTGTATATACGACGACAAAACGCGGCATCTGAAGTCGTATTAAACAGAGTGGCTGGTATACTGCCTCTATGAAGCAGAAAAAGAAACCGACAAACAAACTGCCGATTAAACACTGGAGCCATTCAAGCTTGATGGCGTTTTTGCGTAACCCACTCGCGTGGCATAAGCGCTATGTCGAAGAGATATATGACACGCCGCGGACACTCGCTTCTATCATAGGAAGTGCAGGACATATCGCGCTTGAGAATTTTTATTCTGATATTCAGAAAGACATCGCGGTACAGATGGGTCTCGAGTATCTGCGCGCAATTGGGGACTCTGATATTGACTTCGGTAAAGCCAAGACACTTCGGGCGAAGCGAGAGAAACGCGCAGAAATGGAACGGGACTATCTGCAAGTGATTTCCTTTTATCTCGCGAAACCGCCGAAGCACACGGTGCTCGGCGTTGAAGTGAAAGGCGTGGTGAAAGTGAAAGAGCTTCCGCTTCCGATTAAAGCCATCTCGGACTTAGTGGTTGTTTCAAGGATTGATAAAAACGCGATTGATATTGTAGACCATAAATTCGTTGCATCATTTACTAAAGGTGGCGCACAGAAGCCGATCTTCGCTATCCAGGCCATTTTTAATTACTACACCGTGAGCGTGCTTTTCAATAAACCGGTGCGGCGCTTCATTGTGTATGAATGTAAGAAATCAAAGAACGCTGACGGCTCGAAACAATTACGGCGCTATGTGCTCGATTTCAGCTCATTGCAAGATGAGTTCGCGGTATTTCATCGGCTCATTAAAGATGCAACTGCGGAAATCGCTCGTCGGCGAATCTACTTGCCGAATCCGTCCGATATGTTCGAGGGCGATAATTCTTTTGATATTTATCGGCTCGGGCTGGTGGATTAGTGCGCGAGTGCTTTATCGACTAACTGCTTCACGGCGTCATACGGATACGCGCCGTCCATAACGATCGGCGCGCGACCCTTCACGAGAATGAGCGAATAAGGCGTGCCCTGCGCGCCGACGGCGAGTGCGTTTTGGCGATCGGCATTAATGCGCGCATCAATCGTTGAAGATGCTGTGGCGACACAGGTGGCGAATGCATCACTTGAAATACCTGCTGAAGCGGCGAGCGTACCATAGCTCGCTGGATCGACTGGCTGGTTCATGAAGAGCGCATTCGAGAATTTCCAGAATGCGTCATTATCCACAATTTGTGCAGCACATTCAGCGGCTCGAGCATGCGAGAATGCGTTTGGGTAGATCTCGGCAAGAGGGAACTCACGGAAGACCCAGGCGACTTCGCCACTCGCGCCTTCGTTCGCAATAATCTGGCGGAGTGTCTCATCAAAACTTTTGCAATAATCGCAATCAAAGTCAGAGTATTCTACAATGACGACTGGCGCTGCCGGATTTCCAAGGATATGATCACTACTCGACACCGGCCGTACGAGTGCGGGGTTGCCGGTGCCGGAACTTGTCGAAGGCGTCCGTAAGGAGAAATACACCGCTCCTGCGACGACGATGCCGCCGAGAACAATCGCGATAGGAATCGTAAAAGATGACTTCATATCTTCAAGCTTATCACTAAATAAAAAACGCGCGGAAAGGTCTCCGCGCGTTTATTTTTGTGCTGGCGATGAGATTATTTCCTGAGGGTTTTCTCATAGAACCAGTCACATGCAAAAATCAACACCTTACTGATTTTATTGACGATACTCCGAGTATACGGAAGGACAATTATAATGCCCATAACAATACCGACGGCGGTCATCAATAAAATATCAATTTGATCTTTGCCCATGATGATTCTCCTTTTAGGACTTTCTGTGAACCCGCAGAGACGGGAGGCGGGGAATCCGCCAAGATCAACTAACTCTGGTGATAGTATACACGAACAGTGTTATCTGTCAATACCCCTCAAAAAGACCTAAATTTAGAGCTGAAACGCGTGCGTCATCGCGGGCATTGCGGTTGCAGCAGTGTTCCAGCCCGAAGTATCAATTTTAATATCGCGAATGTCGCGCAGATCTTTATATTTGAGGATACCGTGCTCGATCGCATAGTCGTAGAGGTCGCGTGTGAGACGGACATCTTCAATACAGTATTTCGCTACTTCATCTTTTCGTCCTTCCTTCCACCATTCGCCCGCTTTCGAGCCCTCGCCCGTTTTCCCTCTGCCTAGCGTCGCTTCAGCGAGCGATTGGAGTCGGATGCGCCGCCCGAGAACTTTCTGCACTTCAGAAAGCAAATCGAGCGAGCGGATGTGTAAGAGATTTCCCGGGTAGTAGCGATTTAGGAGCGGAATATCGAACGAATCAGAATTGAATCCAATGAGCATATCAGCGCGTTCGAGAATCGGCCAAAGTTTCGGAAGGTCTTCTCTGAAATAGGAGGAGTATTCGCCCGTTTCTGAATCGTGAATAGCGACGACGGTGAGTTCTTGTTCATTTACATCGATGTGTCCGCGCACGACAGAATCAGAGATTGATTCAATATCAAAGGTGATAGCGCGCATAATTACGAGTGAAGGCGTGTAGAAAGTTCAGCAACAGGTATTTCTTCTTCCGCGCCAGTAGCGAGTATCTTCATACGAACCACATTATTTTTGACCTCGTCTGCGCCATAAGCAGCGAAGAATGGGATATCTCGCTTCACTGCATCTTTTATTTGGTCGCCAAGCGCGCGGTCGGTCAGATTAACGAAAACCCGGCAATCCTCTTTGTGTAAAATGTCGGCGAACGCCTGTGCAACAGGGATGTCATTCATTGTTGGCGTGCCGAGATAGAGTTGCGGTTTACCGAAGTCAGACTTCGGTATGAGATTATGTGCTTCGAGGAAATCAGCGAGAGTGACATCGCCCATACCGAAACCAATCGCCGGAATAGGGTCGCCGCCGAAGAGTCCGACGAGGCCGTCGTAGCGCCCGCCACCGAAGAGAGATCGTGGATTCGAGGGATTGGTATCGAAGACCTCGAAGACCATACCGGTGTAATAATCGAAACCGCGCGTGAGTGTCGGGTCGAAGACGACATTGTTCACTCCGCGCAATTTGAGAGTATCAACAAATGCCTCCATCACTTCTGATTTCATAAAAGAAAGCGGATCTTTTTCGGTAATGGCGCTTTGCGCTGCCGCGAATGCTTCCGGAGTCATCTTCGATTTTTTATCGAGCAAGCGGAGATACGCACGCGTCGCATCACTCGAAAGTCCAGCTTCAGCGCAGGCAGAAGTAAGGAGTGCGCGCGAGTTTACACGGATGATGAAATCGTTTTCTTTCGCCCCGAACGCTTTCAGAAGATCAGAAGCAATTTTTATAATCTCGATGTCTATTTCGCCTTCGGCGAGACCGACCACATCGACATTGAGCTGGTAGTGTTCGCGCAGTCGTCCGCGCTGGGGTCGTTCATAGCGGAATACATTTGGAATAGAAAACCAGCGAAATGGAAATGGCAGTTCTCGGCGCTTCGCTGCTACCATGCGCGCCAAGGTTGGTGTCATCTCGGGGCGAAGCGTCACGCGCCGGTCGCCGCGGTCGACGAATGTGTAGGTCTGTTCATTCACAATTTCTTCAGAGGTCTTCGCTTCGTAGAGTTCGGCGCGTTCGAGTGGCGACGCATTGTATTCTTCATACCCCCAGAGCGCCAATGTTTGGCGAATGCGCGCGAATAGTGCTTCCATCCGCGCCCAATCAGCAGGATAGAAGTCGCGAACACCCTTGTAAGGATCGGTCGAAAGCGGTTCAGACATACAACAATTTTATCACGGACAGCTCATTAGTGTGCATTTCGCGTGCATTATGTATAGAGTTATCCCCTATATAAATACTTGACATATTTGCAAGGGTAGAATACCCTTGCACTATGGATAAAAATCATAAAAACGAACACCCGCGAGATCGCTTCAAACGACTCGCTACCGCTCGTACAAATATAGTCCTAAAACGCTTAAAGGTTCTAGGCAACTGTTCCAATCGCCAAATCTACGAATATGAAGAGGCAGACATTGATAAGGTTTTTTCCGAGATTGAGCGCAAGGTTAAGGAATCTAAGGCAAAATTCCACTTTCCAAAAAAGAAAGATTTTAGATTATGAATTTCTTTAATATAAAAAATAAGAATGATCCATGGGATTTCCAACAGAAAGCCATCTCTTCTATAGTTAGCGATTTCAGACGAAATAAATCTGGAAGATTTTTGCTTGTTTTACCTACAGGAGGAGGGAAAACACTCACCGCAATGAGAGCCGTAAATGAAATGATTAAACAGGGGATAATTTCAAAACAAGATAAAATTTTGTGGGTTGTCCACACATTATCTTTATATTCTCACGCGAAAAGAAATTTGGAAGATAAAAATAATTACACAAAGTTTTTGCTATATTCTGATCTCGCTTCAATTATCAATGTGAGAATGAAATCTAATGCTGTAAAAGAACTGGGAAATGGTTCAAAATATAAGTTAATTATTATCGATGAAGCACATCACACCGTAGCCAGTACATATGAATCATTTTTTGAATATCCAATAGGGATTCTTGGGTTAACTGCAACTCCTCGCAGAATGGATCAACGCGAATTACCTTTTGATAAAGTTTCGTACTCAACAACCTTTCGTGATCTTGTACATCGTAAGGTTGTTTTATTGCCAAAATTTTTACCAGAACTAAATACATCAATTACTATTGATACCAATTCACTTCAAGATGAAGGGCAACTTGAAAGATTTAATCTTGAGGAAAGAAATAAATTGATTACACATTATATTTTCCGTGAGGCTGAGAAGCATAAGTTTAAAAAAGTCATTGTCTTTGTGGGAACAAATTCTCATGTTAAGAGTCTTTATGAAACGCTAAAGAGAAATAATGAATTATCAAAGAACAAATTTGAGCACATCGGATACATATTCGGTGGAGATAATAATGAAAAACTTATTCCGAACGAAAAATATTTGGAATGGCACCACTCACAAAATTCTTCAATTTTAGTTAACTGTAAGATTTTGAATGAAGGATATGATGACCCAAACATAGATGCTGTTGTGATGGCAACACCAACCAATTCTATTTTATATTATATGCAATGTATTGGTCGAGTCGTTAGAGCACCTGAAAATAATGCAAATGCCAATGCGTATGTTATAGAGATTGTAGATAAATTGCCGAACATTTCTTACAGAATAGATAACCGGTGGTTATTTGCAGAAATATCAGATTTCCTTGAACCGACAATTGTAGACATAAAAAATTCTTGGCCACTCTATGTAATTCGCGTCTTTATGCTACTAAGAAAGCTTAATGCTAAGTTATCAGATTTATCAAGAAACGAATTCTGTTCTCTACTTATTGGAAAGAAAATAAACTTACTTCTTTTTAATGATGTTCCACAAAACAATCTTGGGAAATGGAGAATATTAAGTTTATCGGAAAACGAAAGAGAGAAGATAAAATTCTTTAATGAATTATCAGAAAACATTGAAGAGTATCATAATAAAAACCATGATTATTTATTTCAACAAAGATATAATGATATTTTAAACAAAATGCCGATTAATAGTCGAGTATATCGTTCAAGTATAATGGCTGCCTTGTATCGTGCTCTCAAACATAAACAAGAAAAGAAAAAAGTCGATTCATTAATTTATTTATCACTTAATTAATATAATATGACAATCAATAATTTGCTAAAAGAAAAGGAAATTGATATTGAAGACCTTCTTTTGGATCCAAACAATCCTCGTTTTTCTAAACATCACGATGAAATTACACCTCTAGAAAAATTTGAGGACGAAAACATACAAGAAGATGCTTATAAAAGAATGACCGATACAAAGAGCAATTTCGAAATCGATGCACTTTTGGCGGCAATCAAGGCAGATGGTTTTATCCCTGTAGATAAAATTTTTGTCAGAAAAATAAATAGAAAATATCTCGTTATAGAAGGTAATCGAAGAATCACGGCGATTAAAAAACTTCTTAAGAATCACAAAAATCATGTAAAGGGTTACGAGGCAACAGATGGTGTAGATGCTGTGTTGTTAAAACAAATCACAAAATTACCTTGCGTTTTAATTGATATTGATGGTCCGGAAGCAGAAGAACAAGTTCAGAAAATTCTAGGTCTTCGCCACCACGGTTCTATCTTGCCGTGGAAACCTCTCCCGGCAGCATTTAATCTGTATCAAAAATATTTGGCTGAATATTGTTTACAATATAAAGATCATCCGAAAGATCCCGATAATTTTATCTATGATGTATCTGTTACAAAAAAAGTGGCGGCTACATTTTCAGTAGATTGGACCGAAGTTCGCAAACAGATAAAACTTTATAGAATCTATCGACAATTGCTAGAAGCATCTCATCGTCATCCTGATGTTGAAAATCCTGATTCATTTTCAATGATTGAGGAGACATTAAGTAAAGCAATTCTTCGGGAACGTTTCGGGTATGATGAAAATAGGTCAATGTTTTCTGATGAAGGAATAGAAGAAATTCTCGATATTTATTTTGGACTAAAAGGTAAACCGGCGGTTATTACTGGAGCATCCACTGGAAAATCAAATATTCGAGATCTAGCTTATATTTTAGCCGAAGGAACAAAAGAAGATATAAATAGAATTATTGAGAATAGAGAGATGACTGGAGCAGTGAGAGCCATTGTTGAAGCAAAGAGCTATCACGAGTCTCTACAAAATACTCTTGAATTAGTCATGAGAAAATTAGATCAGATTGAGTTAGGTGACATTAAATCAGAGGGATTCGCTCCAAATGAAAAAGAGTTTATTAGTCGTATAGATAAGAAAATGTCGCAACTTAAAAGAGCTGCTAGCATATAGAAATAGCTTGGAACTCAATGTTTCCGACCAGAGTACAATAGAAGACATGCAAAGGCAAAAGAATTACATTTTGTTCATTGATGAATCGGGTAAGTCAAAATTATCTGATAACCACGCGGGTTTCCTGCTCTCTGGCCTCATCATTGACAAGGATTTACATGCTGCACTTTCTAATTATATGGTCTCGCTCAAGGAAAAATCAGACATTCCGACCGATGAAAATATTCACGCCTTTGACCTTTTTGAGAGCGAGCGCGAAAGAATGTATGACGAAGATGGAGGAACACTTAAAAATCATGATGGAACGCGAAGACACAGGCGGATTCCATTCACAAGAATAGATACATTCTTTAAACGGTTAACAGGATTAATTGAGGGAGCGGATATTTTCTGTTTTGTATATAGAATTGATAAAAGCTGGTATCGTGATCAAATCGTGCGTGTGGCTCGAAAACGCAATGTACCTTATCAATTGGTAATGAATTTCATAAAAAGGAAAGATCTTAATGATTTCATCTACGAAGCACTTGCTCGGAAACTCATTCTTGAATTCGGATATTTTTTAGAGACTAAAGATGCACATGGGGAAGTAGTAGCCGAATCGCGTCGACAAGAAGATGATGCTGTCCTTGCGGCGTTCCTGTCCGCAAGTCACAAATCGACATTCGATCACGCGCCGCGTTATCAAGCATGGTCAAGGTATTGTTTGAAGCGAATACACAGCCTAACATTTCAGAATAAAAAAGGGTTAAGTTTTGGTCTAGAAGTTGCAGATCTGTTTGGTTGGGCACATTTTAATCATACTTACGGGCGAGCATTCCCTATAGCATCAGCGACAAAAGTCCGGCGTGTCGAGGCGCGTATTAGTCGAGTGAATATACTAATGCGAGATCTTTACAAAAAGAGAGGCCCAGAATCAATTTCAAGAAACACATTGGCCACTATTGCACATGACAAGGTCTCCGAATTTACGAAAGTTCTTGATGAATACCGCGCGCCTTCTGTCCCTTCGGGGACCCCACCAGGTAACCCTGGAGGGCCTTGATAACAAGGATATCAAATTAAGATTAAAATTCAACAACTGTGGATAACGGTTGCCTAATACCCCCTAGGGGTATATACTATCGCGTATGAACCATCCACAACAAAAATCAAAGCTTATTCGCCGGTTGAAGATTATCGAAGGGCAGGTGCGCGGGCTCCAAGATATGATTGAGAAAGATACCTATTGTATCGATGTTATTACGCAGACCTCGGCGGTGAAGCAAGCACTTTCCGGTATTGAAGACGCGTTGATGGAGAGCCATCTCGGCACCTGCGTGGTGCATCAGATACAAAAAGGGAAAGAGCGCACCGCGATAGACGAGATACTAAAAGTATATAATTTGAAACGAAAATAATTTATTTCTACTATGAACCACACAGAAACCTATCGAATACGAGGTATGCATTGCGCTTCCT
>Ga0208375_1004900_pt1 | contig 10225 bp, 10 predicted proteins | sample RifOxyD1_FD_184038 | JGI IMG/M metagenome (GOLD analysis project Ga0208375, IMG submission 184038) | Soil microbial communities from Rifle, Colorado - Rifle Oxygen_injection D1 (SPAdes) | ecosystem: Environmental > Terrestrial > Deep subsurface > Rock core/Sediment | place: Rifle, Colorado...
CTCAGCATTGTTCTTTTTGTTCAATATTTACAGTATGGGGAAGAGTCTGGCGTTCCAGATCTCCAAAAAATGTTGTAGATGAAATAGAGCACATAGTCAAAACTTATAATGTAAGGCAGTTCAGAGTACAGGATGACAACTTAGCAGTTTCAGGACAGAGGATTAAAGATATTTGCAAAGAAATAATAAGAAGGAAGTTAGACATCAAATGGTACACACCAAATGGAGTTGCTATCTGGACTTTAAATGAAGAAATTCTATCTTTAATGAAAAAATCAGGTTATTATTTGGCTATTTTTGGAATTGAATCAGGAAATGAAGAAACTTTGAAATATATTGACAAGCCTATTAATCTAAAATATGCAAGAAAAATAATTGGAATCTGCCATAAACTTGGAATCTGGACATGCTCAACGTTTTTGTTAGGTTTCCCACATGAATCATTGAAACATATCAGGGATACAATAGAGTTTGCTAAAGATTCTGGTTTAGATTTTGCACAGTTTTATATTGCTCAGCCATATGCAGGAACTCCTTTGTATAAAAAATTCCAGGAAGAAGGATTATTAGATGAAGGAATAAAAGAATCAAGCAGTTTAGCAGCTTCTCAATATAGAACACATTACTTTTCAGGAGAAGAGCTGCAAAAACTGCAGCAACAGGCTTATGCAGAATTTATGAAGCATAAAATGAAATCTTTAACAAATCCTAAATTTTTAATTAAAACTGTTCTTCCTAAGAATAAATCATTTGAGGAAATCAGATATAGTGCTAAGATCGTTAAAAATTTAGTTGGTCAAAAAGTTAGTTCTGTATTTATTAAAGATGAAGAAGATTTAGCTTAACAAGGATATTGTTTTTCTCTTCTCGGGACCCAGTATCCTTCGTTTCTATCCCCAACCAATTCAACCCTAGCCTCCCTTGGGATAGTTCCATTAAAATGCCCTCTTGCAGTACATCCGCTACTATCAACCCACTTAACAACACCTTCTACAGTAACAGATCCATCTGGATTTTCTCTTTTGTTAGGATAAAGAATTTTAAAAGAACCATCAGTAGCATAGATAGCTCCCCCTCTCTCTTCAACAGTTGCGTCATTTGGGAAATCGTTCCTTACAATATCTTCAACGCGAGGCTCATCTCCCCTTCTTCCATTATTTTGTTCATTCATTTTAATTAACAGAATAAACAGCTTTTTAAACCTTTTCATTTATACTACTTATAAGAGAGAAAAAATGTTTGAGAGACAAATAGATGCATTACACACTGAATTCCAAGAAGCCTTAGCTAGGGAGAATAAGCCAAGTGTAAGACAATACTTGGAGGCAGTTTTTGAATTAAGGAGCAGACTAGATAGATTAGTTCTTCCACAATTGGGAGTAGACCCAGCTAAATTAGCTGCACATAATATTCTAAGATTCAAGGGATATGGTCCAGGAGCTTTAATGCCTACTAGTGGTGTTAGGGGCATGATACCTCTAAAAGTTGATACTGCTAATGGGCCAGAGTATGATCCATACTGGGTATTACTACAACGCAGAGGAGATAGTGGAGAGTGGGGGATTCCTTCAGGGTTTGTAAATGCAAATGACCCAGATGAAGCAACAGCATTTATAAGAGAAGCCAGAGAAGAAGCAGGAATAGAAGTTACTAAATTAGACCTTGTAGCGAGAACTAGTAGATTGGACAGATGTTTACATACTTACCCAAATGGGGACAGGATAGTAGGAAGAGATAATCTTTATAGGGTACATGAATATGACGGAGTACCTAATTTAGGCAAAGACACAGAAAGAGAAAGTTTAAAATTAGAATTTTTTCACATAGACCACTTGCCAGAACCATTTGTAGGAATGCACAGGTATCCTGTAGAGTTATACACAACCCATCTAGAAACTGGAGAGTTCATTATGGGTTAAATCCCATTTTTTTAATATTTAACTTCATAAGCTCTAAGCAAGGCTAATTGATTTTTATCATACAAAATATTTCCTGAATTGTCATATCCAAAGATAAATACAAAAACTTCAGGATTGTTTAATGGAACTTCATAAGCCCACTCAGGAGATCTTTCAGACTTACTTAATAACACATACCTCGGTTTTCTCTCATTTATTAATTCATTAAAATCTTCTTTATCCCCCCAGCCAATAACCTCTCTCTCAGAGTAATAAGCTAACTGAGCTGCTCCATCTGATAATATTACATCATCAGAATCTGAATTATCTTTTATCCATTTTCCGGCAAACTTATACTCAAGATAACTATCTTTCCTTGTGCTAATTTCATCATCTGCAAATCTAATCTGGTAAACTGCAGAGAAAGTTAAAAGCAGAACAATAGCTACAATAGCTATATGTTTATTATGCTCTTCAATATAATTATATACAGAAGAAACAATAAATGAAATAATTAGAAATGCCGAGGGAAATGTATAAAATAAATACCTTGGCTCTAATTGATTAACAAATCCAAAATAAGCAAAAGGCACGATAAATAACAATAGAATAAACAATTTCTTCTGCAAACTGGAATTCTTCCTGATTAAGTCAAGTCCTATAACTAACTTAAATAAAAATGCCCCTAACCCAATCAAGAATAATAAAAACAAAACATAAGCAGGGCTATAAAAATAAGTATAATAAACCTTAACATAATCCCACAATAAAAACACATAATCATAATATCCTCCAGTGGAAATTATCGCTATTTTGTTAAACTTCAGGTAGAACCATAGGAAATAAGGAACTAATACAAGAAATACAACTGCAATAGAGGTCCAGATTTCTTTGATCTTTAAAAATTTTAATCCTTTTACGATTAGCAAATAGAGGAAAAATGCAATTATTATAAGTCCAAAAGGAAACCTCATTAATATACCTAATCCGATCACTAGGGCAGCTAAATGAATGTGGAAAACAGATTTATCCTTGTGCCATTTCCAGAATAAATATGCAGCCAATGTCCATAAAGTTGTTGTTGGCATATCAGTCAATATCCTTGTTGTAAATATTATGTGCAGGTAAAAAATTGACATAAAAAAAGCAGAAAGCAGTCCAATCTGCTTATTGTATATTTCTTTTCCAAGTAGATAGCCAAGGTAAACACCCCCAATAGAAAATATTAACTCTATGATTCTCAATGGCATTTCTGGACTAACGCCTATCTTGTAGAAGATAAAAGCAAAAAACGGAAGTAGAATAGGTCTAACATCAGGTATATTAAAAGGGATACCAAATGCCCAATTTTTAGCCATAGCAAGGTACTCAGCTTCGTCAAACCACAGAGCAGAGTTTATAGTAAGATATTTCAGCCTTAAGACGAGTGCAAATATCAAGATAAGAGCAATTATAGATTTGGAGTGTTCATAAAAAAAAATTTGCTTTTTCTCTAACCCTTGTTCCATGATCTCAATAAATGCAATAAATACTTAAATATTAACTCTGTATACAACAATTGTAGGATTCTGCTCAGCGCTGACTAATGGTTTTCCATAAATATCAAATGCAGCAACCGGTGTAAGCAAATCCGTATGTTTTGATGGAAGCTCATAAGTCCAGTCCAGAGAATTGAAATAGCTGGTAGTGACTAAAAATACAGGCTTTATCTCTTCAATCACTTTTAATGTATCTTCTTCGTCTCTCCCAAATCCTCTTGTTGGTCTATCTGCCCAATAAGTCATTTCAGCATGGATATTATTACTTAAAATCCAGTCTCCTTTCTCGCTGTTTTGTTTTATCCACTCAGCAGCACTCTTAATTCCTGCTTCTCCAGTCATCTTGCCCTTTAACAAAGAGTCATTCTGTGTTATTTGTGAAATAGATCCTATAAACAATAAGATAAATAATAGAATGATAGTTCCGGCTTTGGAATATTTTTTAAAGTAATCATAAAGCCAAATAACTCCCCTTCCAATTATTAAAAACATACCAGAAGCAGCAAACATCTGCCATCTCGGGTCTCCAAGATCTCTTTGTATCACAACAAAGAACATAAATGTTATCAGCACAATTAAACAAGTCATTAAATCAGCATTCAAATTCTTATCTTTATTCTTAATAATCACATCTATTCCAAGTAAGAACCTCAAGGTAACTAATAGTCCGACAAAAAACAATGCATATAATATAAAATCATGTTTTATAGACGCCAACTTGCCCAGCCAAGGCCACATTGCAGGAACTAAATACATCTCAGTGACAGTGAATACGTTCCATGCTAAAGGTCTTGCAACTGCATCTCCTGCACCTGCCCCATACTGGGCTGCCCAAGGGATATAGCTGCCATAATGGAAGTGGCCCCATATCATATAAGGCAATGAAATCAAAACAAGTGCAATCAAAGCATACCATAATCCATTTCTTTTCAAAAATTTATGCTGCTCCGTTATTATTAAATAAAAACCAATAATCCCAAGAACTAATAAGTTTGATAGTCTAGTTAAATATCCTAATCCTAAAAATAAACCCATTAAAATCAAATAAAAAGTATTGTTTTTCTCCGGGGTAACATATCCTTTCCAGAAAAAATAAATAGCCCCCAAGCCAAAAACAACAGCCAATAGATCTGAATGCACCCTTGATATATTAAACAAAAACATCCAGGAAACACTTGCTAATAATGCAGCAATCAATCCAACTTTCTCATTGTAAAATTCTTTTCCCAATAAATAAGTAAAGAACACAATAAACAAAGAGGGTATAACCACTGTAAAAAATCTAATTCCTATCTCCCCCAATCCTAATTTATAGAATAATGCAATTAACAGCATAAAAAAAGGAGGTCTGGCAGCTTCAACAGCCCATAATGTTTCTCCAAAAGCCCAGTATCTACCAGTTGCTAGATAAGTAGCTTCATCCCACCATAATGATAAGTGGTTAATATCAAAATATTTTAACCTCAAAAATAATGCAAATAAGATTATCACAACCAGAATAAGGTTATACCTATTATCCAACCACTTTTTTGTTTTCTCGATAAAAGACATAGGATTATTACAGGTTATATTTTTAAAAATCTTTGCTATTACTAATAATATACCTTGCGGCATCCAACAGATTGTCCGCAGTATATTCTGGTGTCACCTTAAAATTGCCGTCTTTGCCGCCTTTCCCTGTCCTAACCAAAACAGTTCTACAATTAGCTCTCCTTCCCATCTCTATGTCATCTGTCTTATCTCCAACAACCCAGCATCTTGATAAATCTAAACCAAAATCAGAAGCAGCCATTTTCAGCATTCTTATTTTTGGCTTTCTGCATTCGCAATCTACCCTATATTTTCCTTTCCCTTTTTCAGGGTGATGAGGACAAAAATAATCTCGTTCTATGTTAACCCCTTTTCTTCTTAACTCAGAGCGCATATGTTGCATAAACCTGTGGTAATCCTCTTCTGTATAATACCCTCTCCCGATTCCAGACTGTCCTGTAACAATTATTAGTTTAAATCCAGACCCCTGTAACAGCTTTAGTCCCTCTACTGCTCCTTCTTCAAATTTTAGGTCTTCAATTTTATAGGTATACCCAGTATCAACATTAATTGTTCCATCTCTATCTAAAAATATTGCTTTATGCATTTAGTATTGCCTTCTCAATTTCTCTCTTCCATTGTTCATGCTCTCCCTTGCTGCTTTGAGTTAACCTGTAATTATCCTCATCTGAATGATGTGTAGAAAATTCAAAGAAGGTAGTATCTTCTAAAGCTCTAAAGCTGTGATATTCTTCTGGCTTGACATGGAATGTCTCCCCACTTTTAACAACGTAATAGGTTTTTTCCTTAATTATTTCTAGCTTTCCATTAAGAACGTAAAAAGTTTCTTCTTTTATCTTATGTTTGTGGTATGAAGAATAAAATCCCCCTCTTATGAGCATTCTTTTCCCACAATATTTTTCATTGTTTACTAACCATTCTTCCTCCCCCCATTTTTTTGGAACAATTTTAGTATTACCAGAGCTTTCTTTTTTTAAATCATCTAAAAAGATAGGAACAACCCCTGGTTTCTCAATCACTATTGCAGCAGCCCTATTTGAAAGTTCAGCAGCTTCTTGCAAACTTGCACCACAGACCAATGCTAAAGTTAATGTAGCTAACACCGTATCTCCTGCACCAGAGACATCATACACCTGCTTTGCTTTGGAAGGAATATTTACTATCTCATCTCCTAAAAACAGGCTCATCCCTTCCCCCCCTCTTGTTATTAGGATATTTGCATTGGTCATCTCAACAAGCTTCTTCCCAGCTTCATCTAGATTACTTTTCAAAGTCATTTCAATTGCTTCTTTTTTATTTGGTTTTAATAAATCTACATTTTTGTAAAATTCTATATTTATAGGTTTACAATCAGCAGTAACTAACTTATTGTTTTGTTTGGCTAAAGAAATAACTTGTCTTACTAAATCCCCTGTTAAAGTTCCCTTTGCATAATCACTCAGGATTACTGCATCAACCTCTGAAATTCTTTCCTTTATCTTGATTAGTAGTACACTCTCTTCTTCTTCTGTAATCTTTGAAGAATCTTCATAATCTATCCTGAAGATATGCTGCTTTGATATTCCCCTAACTTTTTGTATTGTTGGCTTATTTGTTTTAATTATGCTGCTAACATCAACCCCTAATTTCTCAAGTTCATTAAACAGTATCTTTTGAGCGTCATCATTTCCCACTGTTCCAGACAGATACACCTTTGCTCCCAATGCTGCAAGATTATTTGCAACATTTGCAGCCCCGCCTGGGTTGAATACCTCTTTTTCTGCTTTCAATACAGGCACTGGAGCTTCTGGAGATATTCTGGATACATTTCCGTGGATATGCTTATCAAGCATTAGATCCCCAACTACCAATATCTTTTTATCCTTAAAACCCTCAAGCACCTCTGAGAAGTTCATAGAATTAGTTCTATAGGAAATCTATTTAAAATTAACCTGAAAATGATTTTACAGCCTCTAAAACCTCATTTGAGCTTATTGAACTAACCAACTCTTCAATATACCTGTCATCCATGAAATATTTTTCTAGTAAAGGAGATTTAACTTTCCTTAGGTAATCATAATCCTCTACCTGCCAGTCAGGAGTACAGAAGAATAAAGCAACTGTATTCTTCTTCAAACCCAAGGCCAAGTGCAAAGCTAAACTATCTCCAGTAATAATAACATCACAGTTGTTTAAAACACCAATAAACTCTCTAACGGAATTTTCAGTATCATTCTTCATCACTTTAACACTCCCAAGACCTTCTTCAATTTCTTTTATCAACTCAGTTTCTCTTCTGCCACCAAGTAAAATAACATTGTAATCTCTTAATTTCCTAATCAACTCAATTATCTTAGAAGAGTGCCAGGCTTTTGAAGGCCATCTTCCAGCACTTCCAACATTGATCCCAACAACTTTTTTATTTTTATTAGTAACAATCTTTTCTCCATAATCACCTTCCCATCCTTCTAAATTCAAAACATAATCCTCTTTGTTATACTCCAACTCAGAAATTTCAAACATCATTCTTTGGTAGGTTTTCCTGCACCCTTTGTTCAACTTATTTGAAAATGCAGTCTCCAAATACTCAACAGCAGATTCATTGAATGGGGAAGGATGTCCATCTTCATCAAGGTGATATCCATACTTTTCATCTGCTTTAATTATATTAGCAACTAAAGTGATTGGAGGAGAAATTTCTAAACTCAAAAGAACATCAAACTTCTCTTGGCTCAGCAACAATGCTGTCTCAGGGTTATAAGGTAAAATTCTGTCAATATCTGGATTGTTATATAAAATCTCTTTGCTATTTTCTTCAACAACCCAGGTTATGTGAGAATCTCTCCCATACTCTTTCTTTAAACCAGCCAATAAGCTTGTAGTCCTCACTACATCTCCCATGGCTCCGAGTTTAAGTATCAATATCTTTTTTCCTATTCTTTCGTAAAACCCGCATTCAGAGCAGTCCTTATATCCTTCAGCAGTCATTATCTCGCATGAGTAGATTCCGTTAAATTCCTTACAATCCCTGTTCCACTGGTTTTCCATCATAAAGGTATACTAAACGATAATCCTTTTAAAATTAGCCATTAACCTATGTTTATGGCTAAAATCTATGTAGCAGGCAAATTATGGGATAAGGAAGATAGAAATAAAATTGGAGAGGTAGACCGCTTTTTGCAGGATTTAGGGCATAAAACATTCCTCCCTCACAGAGATGCCGGAGTCTATGAAGAGGGAATTGATCCTATACCAATCTTCAAAAAAGACAGGGATATGGTAGATTGGTGTGATGTAATGGTAGCTCTGTTAGACTGGCAGGGCATCAGTTCAGGAACAGCATGGGAATTGGGATATGCTCACGCCAAAAACAAGCCTGTTATAGGTCTGGTAGAGGACAAGGAGACTTTAACAAAAAAATACAGAATCTGTGTGATGTGCTTCAATCCTTCTGTCAAACTTGTTGAAAATTTTAAAGACTTAAAAAAAGAATTAAACAAACTAATCTAATGTTCTTGTTGATTCAACTTCTAAGTTTTCTCTCCATCCATCTGAATACTCTCTTTTCTTAAACTTCAGTTCATAATGCAATGATATCCACATAGCCATTCTTGTTGGAAATAAGAAAACCGTCCATAAAAATTCTTTTGGTGTTTTAGGATATCTCAAAACTTTTCCTAAGCCTACAACTCCCCAAATAATCTCTCCTAAAAAGGATTTAACTTTTGGGAAGTCCTTAACATAATTTGTTAACTTAGTATGGGCGTCAGCAGCTCTTTTTTTCTGTTTCATCCAGTCCTTCATATCAGTAGGCCATTTCACATACACTTTTGCATCTTCTGCATATCCAATCATATAACCTTTGTTGTAAATATAATAAGGAATAATAGTATCCTCCGCCACATCTGTGGGTATTTCTTCCACTAATCCATTCCTAAATGCAAATAAATATCCAGTAGTCTCTAAAAATTTCTCCTGTCTGTATCTTCTTTTCCTTGATATCTCATGCGCCCCAACGTCACATAAGAAATGGCTCCAATATCCGTACATATCATCTCTTGGATTTACAGAAACAGGTCTTCCTGACACACAACCAATATGCGGTTTCTTGAATTCATTTAAGATAGCATTCACCGAATTCTCAGATACATAAACATCTGCATCAGTAGAAATAATTATGTTCTCTTTATTTGTAGACCATATCTCTTTGAAGATCATATTCAGAGCATTACTTTTTCCCTTTCCTGGATCCTCAAAATACCTCACTCTTTTGTCATTTGGAAACTTTTCTTCAATCATCCACTTAGTTTCTGTAAATGGATCAGAAACTATGATTTCAAATTCCTCTTTTATGTCTTGTTTTAAAAATGCGCTAATAGCCCTCTCTGTAGAATTCACTTCTCCACAGGCAGCTATAATAATCTGGATCATAGAGTCTATTATAAGAGAAAATCTTATTAAGCCTATGCTGAAGGAATTTCATCCTCAGACTGGACTATAAAGACCTTTTTTTCATTGTTTTCATTTACGGCTTCAATCCTGCACTTAGCTTTCCCATGCTTGGCTATTTTAGACACTTCTACAGCTCCAACAGCCAGGTTCTGGCCGTCAAAATTAATCCTGTCTCCTTTTTTAAGATTCTTTGCTAATGTCATACAAACTGTTACAAATAGAGATTTTATAAAGATTTTTATCAAGAAGAATATATGAAAAATGCTATAATTGTCATAAGCGGAGGATTAGACAGCACAGTAACTGCATACTATGTCAAAAAGAGGCTGAATTATGATAAGCTCAAATTCCTATTCTTTAACTACAACCAAAGGTCATTAAAGGAAGAGGAAGTTTCCGTGACTAAAACAGCCAGAATCTTAAATGCTGAGCTTAAAAAAGTAAACATCCCTTGGTTAGGGGAAATAAGCACGGCTGTTTTAAACAAAGACAAGGAAATCCCGGAAACTACAAAAAAAGACCTAGAAGAGGAAAACAAAGACCTGATGCCCTGGTGGGTCCCTTGCAGAAATTCTGTTTTTTTAATTAACGCTTTAGCATATGCAGAATCTGAATTCATTAAATCAAAAGAAAAATACGATATTTTCATTGGATTAATCAATGAAGGCAGAGTTCATATGAAAGATACAACTAAAGAATTCATAGAATCAATAAACAATTTACAAAAACATGCAACAAATAATGGAAATTTTAAAATATTTGCTCCTTTAATAGACAAAGATAAAACAGAAATAATAAAGTTAGGAA
>Ga0208375_1004903_pt1 | contig 10223 bp, 14 predicted proteins | sample RifOxyD1_FD_184038 | JGI IMG/M metagenome (GOLD analysis project Ga0208375, IMG submission 184038) | Soil microbial communities from Rifle, Colorado - Rifle Oxygen_injection D1 (SPAdes) | ecosystem: Environmental > Terrestrial > Deep subsurface > Rock core/Sediment | place: Rifle, Colorado...
AAAAATCTTCCGCTTGAAAATTGGTTTGATATAAATAAAATTGTATATGATAACGGTAAGTTACCGGGTAAACCAGCCCCAGATATTTATTTAAAAGCTGCAGAAATAATTAAATTACCTCCGGGAATGTGCATTGTTGTAGAAGATGCTGTATCTGGCATAAGATTAGCTCATAATGCCGGAATTGGTAAGATTATAGCATTGGGTTCTGAAGGAAAAAATAAAAAATTTGAACAGGTAAACGATTTTATAAATCGAATTATCACTAGATTGGATCAGATAACTATTGTAGATTTCGAAAATTAGCTTTGTGTCATCATATAAAGTAGCGTTAACAAAAAAATTTATGCCAAAAATATTAGAAGGATTTAAAAACTTTATTCTAAGAGGAAATGCGGTTGATTTGGCTGTTGGCGTAGTTATCGGAGCTTCCTTTGGAACGGTTGTAAACGCACTTGTAAAAGGCCTGCTTACTCCGTTTATTGGCGCTATTGCAAAAGTGCCAGATTTTTCCGGGCTTACCTTTACATTAAACGGAAGCAAATTTATGTATGGAGAGCTGATTAATGCTTTAATATCTTTTTTGCTGGTTGCTGCCTCAATATATTTTTTTGTTGTTTTACCAATGAATACTTTTATGGAGAAAGTAAGTAGAAAAAAAGACCAGAAACCAACCCACAAAAAATGCCCTGAATGCCTAAGCGAAATTCCAGCAGACGCAAAACGCTGCGCCCATTGCGCCCAAATTATTGTAGATTAAAACTTTAGGTACATTTAAAATAAAAAGGAGGCTTAAATATGGTCGCCTTCACTCAGATTGGCTTTGACGAATTTGTTGTCATTAGATTAAAGCGGGATAAGGCATATCATTCTCGGGTAAACAGTTTTTTAGAAAAGTAAGGAACTGTTCTCTTGGCCCGGCCAGTAAAGAGCTCTTGCCGAATTCCGGAAAAATGTTGGATAATAATGGCAAAAAAAAGCCGGGATCCAATAATTGGAATGATAGGCAAAAATACGGAGTTTTTGCTTGTGTTTACAAGTGAAAAAAAAGCAGAATTATTTTTGCAAAATATCGGCAAAAAACCTAAATATCACATAGTTGCCTGCCTTTTGTGGCGGGAAATTGTGCGAAAGTATAAGGTTTTTTATAAGTGCGCGGCGATAGATGACTCTGGAAAAGGAAGTTCATTCCCAATTGTTCCATTGTCCTAGTCGGCTTTTGTTGGCCGAAAGCCCAGAGCATACAAAGTATGCTCTTTTCTTTTGCATAAAATGTGTTAAAATCACAAAATATGAGTTTATCTATTGGTCAACTCAAGAAGTAACACAACATTTATTTCCATTCGCAATCGGGAAAGTAATCCCATTTGAGTTTAATATAAGAATACCTGCCCCGCAAAAACTCTTTGGCAATCCGTGAGGCGTGAAGTAGCAGAACTATAACAAAACATCTAAAATGAATGCTTTTTAGTTTATGCTCGTTTTTTCAGCGATTTTTTGGTAGAATTAAATAATTATGAAAAATAATTGGTACTCAATTTCGTTAGAAAAAGTTTTTACTGAAACAAAAGGCACAAAAAATGGTCTCACCAGTCCAGAGGTGGCAGAGAGGCTTGAAAAGTTTGGGGGAAATGTTCTTCCACAAGAAAAACCGTATTCCAAAATACGGCTGTTTTTGAGTCAGTTCAATAGTCCGCTGATGTATATTTTACTTGCGACTGTTGTTATTTCTTCCGTATTAAAGCACTACTCAGACGCCATCTTCATTATTGTTGTGTTGCTTATCAACACCACAGTTGGATTTTATCAAGAAAATAAAGCTAATCAGTCGCTTCTTGCTCTTAAAAAAATGGTGAAAGTCAGGACGAAAGTTTTACGGGATGGATATGAAAAAGAAATAGACAGTGAAGAATTAGTTGTTGGCGATGTAGTGTTTTTGAAATCAGGCGATAAGGTGCCAGCAGATGGACGCATTATTGAATCAAAAGGATTAAAAATAAACGAGGCGAGCCTTACGGGAGAATCGCAAGCGGTTGAAAAAGATGCAGAAAGAACGAATATGGTTTTTATGGGAACGATTGTAGAAGAAGGGCGAGCGACAATAATAGTCGTTGCTAATGGCATTAATACGCAAATCGGAGAAGTCGTATCGCTTCTTAAAGAAACAAAAGAACGCAAAACTCCGCTTCAGAAAAAAATCGCAATTCTCTCAAATTGGGTTGGTGTTTTTATTCTGTCTCTTATCGTAGTTATTATTGTTGAGGGATACTTTACCGGAAAGAATTTTATAGATGTTTTTATAGCCTCGCTTGCCCTTGCAGTTTCAGCGATACCCGCCGGGTTGCTTCCAGCCATTACTGTTATATTAGCCTTAGGAATGGGGCGTATTTTCAAACAAAAAGGATTGGTAAGAAAGCTTATTGCCGCAGAAACACTAGGAAGCGTTACGGTTATCTGCACAGATAAAACAGGAACTCTTACCGAAGGAAAAATGCAAGTAAGCCATATTTTGACAAGCACAAAAGAACTGATGGGAGATAGCATTAACGGACTTGCCAAAGGTGAAAATGTTAATGGTATTGAGTCGCACATTTCAGCGTTAAAAATTGCCACTTTGGTAAACGATGCATTTGTGGAAAATCCGGAGGCGGAATTGCAAGAATGGGTAGTTAGGGGCAGACCAACCGATAAAGCATTGCTGTTAGCAGGAATGCAGTCGGGCTTAAACAAGCAAGGGCTTGAAAAACAATATCCCGTGCTAGATAGAGTTAGCTTTGAGTCAGATTACAGGTTTGCCACCACATTCCACAAAAAAGATGAAAGACATAATATACTTTATGTTCTTGGAGCTCCCGAAGAAATTATCAGCCGTTCCGTTAGTTTGGATGTTGATAGCAAAAAAGGGAAATTAGACACAGTTCAGGCTAACGAATTGATAAAAAAATTGGAAGAACTCACGCAGAAAGGTTTGCGAGTTGTTGCCTGCGCCCATAGAGATTATGATGCTAAAACAAAATACCAAAATCTTACAGAATTAGTAAATGGACTTTCGCTTGTCGGTTTTATCGCTCTTAAAGATCCGCTTCGTCAAGACGCAAAGGAGTCAATCGCAATTACCAAGAAAGCTGGCATTCGCACAGTCATTGTTACTGGCGACCATAAGTTCACAGCTAAAGCCATTGCTGAAGAAATTGGTCTTGAAGCAAAAGACGAAAATATAATGGAAGGTAAAGAATTGGAAACAATAAGCGATGACGAGTTAAAGGAAAAATCAGAGACTATTATCATTTACGCCCGTGTGTCTCCACGTCATAAACTGCGTATCGTTGACGCACTGCAAGCCAATGGAGAAGTGGTAGCAATGCTTGGAGATGGCGTTAATGATGCCCCAGCTCTTAAGTCTGCTGATATTGGAGTTGCTGTTGGTTCTGGCACTGATGTGGCAAAAGAGGTGGCTGATTTAGTTTTACTGGATGACAATTTCAAAACGATATTGAAAGCCATTGAGCAGGGCAGAGTGATTTTTCAAAACATTCGCAAGGTGTTTGTTTATCTTGTAGTAAACGATTTTTCAGAACTATTTTTATTCTTGGTAAGTATGGCAATGGGATTTCCGCTTCCATTATTGCCTGCACAGATTCTTTGGATAAACCTTGTTGAAAGTGGGTTTCCAGACATTGCTCTTACCACCGAGCAAGAGACCAAAGGACTGATGGATGAAAAACCAAGAAATCATAAAGAACCGATATTAAACAAACCGATGAGACAATGGATGACCGCCATTTTCTTTATTACTGGAATAGATGCGTTCTTATTTTTTATTTTTTTCTGGAAGTTTACTGGCAACCTTGATAGAACAAGAACGATGGTTTTCGTATTTTTGTGCGTTGCCTCTCTTATCCTCGCTTTCTCGGTTCGCTCGTTTCAAAGAACTATCTTCAGAAAAGACATATTTTCCAACCGCTATCTGGTTGGCGGCGTCGCCCTTGGGTTTGTTTTACTTTTGTTAAGTGTTTATCTTCCGCCACTGCAAAAACTTTTATCCACCCAACCGTTAAGCATAATTGAATGGCTGATTATCTTTGGCGCCGGTCTTATAGAAATTTCTTTAATTGAGTTTTTCAAGAATAAATTTTTTAATAATATTAAAATCGTAAAAATTATAAAATGAAAATTCTTTTTATCAGCCCCAATGCGCCAGGATTAAGCGTTGGCGGAATTGAAAGGCACGTTAAAAATCTGGTAGATTATTGTTGCCAAAATAACAAAGAGGCCGTTTTTTTATTGCCGTCATTCAAACAGGAGAGTCGTGAAAAAATTGGAAACGTAACAATAATAAAAAAAGATTTTTTAAACCTAAGTTATAAAAAGTTTTTTGATAAAAAAGAAATACCAGCCAAGGAGCTTAAAATAAAATCAAGACAATTTTTTGATTTCGTCAAAAATCTTATAAAGGAGGAAAACGTTAAGGTTGTTAGCGCTCAAAATTTTCATTTAAGCCTTCCGCCGGTATACAATATGATGATCCATATGATTTGTTTTCTTGAAAATGTGCCTATGGTCATCCGAATGCATTCTTTTATTAAATCAGAAATGCAAAAATCATTAGTAAATGACCTATCTTGGGAAAGGATATTGTGTGTTAGCAAAAGCGTGACGGGTGATTGTTACCTAAAAGGAATTGGCATAGACAGGTTGCATACTCAATATTTGGGAGTAAACAGAAAAGATTTCCGCCCTTTTTTGAACAAAACATGGCTTAAAAAAAAATTAGGTATCTCAGAAAATTCAAAAGTAATATTGCACGCTTCCCGAATAATCAGCGGCAGAAGGGATATATTAAAAGAAAAAGGCATCACCACGCTTCTTGAAGCTTTTTCGCAAATTGTAAATAAGGATCCCCTTTATCGTCTTGTTTTAGCCGTGGCATCTCCGCCAAGGCATCTTAAGGCAGAATTTCATTACGCATTGGACAAAATAAAAGGGTATATGCAGTTGCATAATATAGGGCAAAAAGTATTTTTAAAAGAATTCTCTCTTGAAGAAATGCCACTGGTTTACAATGGGGCAAGTCTATTTGTTTTGGTATCTGAAAACGAAACATTCGGGCAAGTATATATTGAGGCAATGGCCTGCGGAGTTCCTGTGGTGGGCACTAATGTGGGAGGCGTTCCAGAAATAATCACAGATGGATATAATGGTTTTTTATTGGCGCCCGGCAACCCAAGCAATTTAGCTCAGAAAATAGAAGAGATATTTAATAATGAACAGCTAAAAGCAAGCTTTATTGAAAATGGGTTTAAAATAATAAGAAGGAAATTTTCCTCTGACAGGCAGATATCAAATATGTTTAATTATTTGGAAAGAATAGGTTATATTGAAAAATTATCCTAGCTTAACGGCTCATCACTTTTTAGTGATGAGCCGTTGGCTGATTGGTAAAAATGTGTTAGATTATTATAATGCCAAGTTCAAAACTAGCGATAGGAATTGTGGGGTTGCCGAATGTGGGGAAATCCACACTTTTTAAAACATTAACAAAAAAGGAGATATTAATTGCTAATTATCCTTTTGCTACAATTGACCCAAATGTTGGGGTGGTTTTGGTTCCCGACGAAAGGGTGGACAAATTAGCTGAATTGTCAAAGTCAAAAAAGAAAATTTATGCAACGGTTGACTTTGTTGATATTGCCGGATTGGTAAAAGGGGCCAGCACCGGTGAAGGTTTGGGAAACAAATTTTTGGCAAATATAAGGGAAGTGGACACAGTTTTATATGTCTTGCGCGCGTTTAAAAAAAGTGACATTGTAAACACTCAAAACGAAGTAAACCCCCTAAAAGAAAAAGAAATTTTGGATGTCGAGCTTATTTTAAAAGATTTGGAGACTGTAAATAAAAGAATAGACGGATTGTCCGGTGATTTCCGGCAGAATAAAAAAGAGGCAGTAAAAGAAATGGCTGTTCTGAAAAAAGCTAAAGATTTTTTATCGCAAGAGAAAATTTTGATTGACCAAACCTGGGCAGCCGACGAAACGGAAATCTTGAAAAACTTTCAACTTTTAACTTTTAAACCTCGCTTATATTTGTTAAACGGAAAAGATGAAGATGTTGGTGATGAGATAAAAAATACCCTAAAAAATTATTTAATTGTGGACGTAATTTCAGAATACGAAAGCGAGGGGTTGTCGCAATCAGAAAGAGTTGAGCTCGGTTTGCCGGAATTATCAGAAACAGATATTTTAGTTAAAAAATCCTACGAGCTTTTAAATTTGATTACTTTTTTGACCACGGGGGAAGATGAGACAAGAGCCTGGACAATAAAAAAAGGCGACACTGCTCCAATTGCCGGCGCTGCAATACACACAGATTTTTTAAACAAATTTGTAAAAGCCGAAGTTGTTTTTTGGAAAGACCTGCTTGAAACCCAAGGATATCCAAACGCCAGAGCCACCGGAAAACTACGAACAGAAGGCAAAGAATACGTTGTAAAAGACGGCGACGTAATAGAGTTTAAACACGGTTAATTTTAAAAAATTTGTAAAATAAGAGGCCGCACTATTGGTATTAGTACGGCCCTGGGAGTGATCAACTACTTCTTGTCGATGGTCTCGAGCCATCCGCCCCGATGTCCATCGGTGCGGAACCAGCATTTGATGTAAAGTATCGTTGTCAAGTTTATTACAGCCCTAATTATTGACTGCGTTGGTTATCATATGATAACCTGAAATATATGGAGAAAAATTTGAAGGATATTTTAGTGGAGAAAAGTGAATTCTTGTCGGTGGTCCAATTGGCGAAAATTTTAAAGATAAGCCGGGTGGCTGTATTGAAAAGAATAAACAGGGGAGTAATAAAAGCCGTGAAGGTTGGCAGAAGTTTTGTTATTAAAAAATCAGATATAAAAAATTTATTGAATAAGTAATAAGGTTAGGTTATCAATTGATAACCTGAAGAATTTTATACAAATGGATTTTGAGATAAAAAATGTAAAAGAAAGCATTGTGAGCGTGGCGAGGAGCCTTGGGTATGTTATTATAGATACAAAAGGGAATGAATATAATTTAGTTAGGAAGTTGGATATTAATAATTATCCGAGGTTTCATATTTATTTAAAACAAAACGGCACGGATTTTAATTTTAGTTTGCATTTAGACCAAAAAAAGTCTTCATATGAAGGTTCGCACGCCCATTCGGGCGAATACTTCGGCCCGGTGGTGGAAACCGAAGCCGACAAAATAAAACAGATATTAGTTGGTAACAATAAATGATGAAAATAGCGGTTTTTTGCCTCGAGGCAAAAAACCGCTAAAATTAAAGATTTTGAAATAAAGCAAAAAAAAGGAGCGTTGTGGTTAAACGCTCCATGTGTGCGATTGCCGAAGCAATTGAACTAAAGTTTCGCTAATCGGAGAATTCGCCGGTCCTTTCGATCCACCCCTGCCCAGTCGTGGGGTTATAAGATCCACGAACCAACTCGCAACCGCAGTCGATGAGTCCGGTAAGGGTCCATTCGTCATTGGAGTTGCCACTCACGCGCTCGACGCCGTTGATGCCCGCGCCCGTCGGTTGACCGTCAATGACGAAGCTGACAAGGTGGCGATTGCGTTCGAACACTGCTACACTGAAATCGTACTTGTCCGGTCCAGAGGTAATAATTGAACGTTGAGTCATAACACTAACCTTTCGCAAAAAAGAACCGCGGATTGTTTCTAGACGATATTATATCATATCATAATAGTAATTCTATGTCAATAGTAAAGGTGCTATACGAAGATAATCATATAATTGCGGTTTAATGGATTTTTTATAGACTTTATCGTATTATTTTGATAGAATAGAAATATGACAAGAGAATTTACAGGATTATTTAAAAAAATGGGGAAGTGGTATTTGGGCTGGATTGAAGAAATTCCGGGCGTAAATACACAAGGAAAAACCTTGCAGGAAGCAAAAGAAAACCTTAAAGAGGCCTTGTTTTTGGTTTTGGAATCAAACAGGATTTTAACCAAAAAAGATTTAGATAACGGGAAAACGATAAGAAAAAATATTTCTGTTTCTCTATGAAACGGACAGATTTAATAAAGCATCTTCTGAAGAATAAGTGCGTGTTCGTGAGAGAAGGCGCTCGCCATAGCGTCTTTTTTAATCCTCAGATAAAAAGAATATCTACCGTGCCAAGACATAACGAAATACATAATTTTTTAGCAAAAAAGATTTGTCGGGATTTAGGAATAGAGCCACCGGAATAACACGTAAAAAAAGGGAGCGTTGTGGTTAAACAAACGCTCCATACATCCGGTTGCCGAAGCAGTTTTGCAGCAGACTGCTGCTATTCGAGCAATCGCACTTGAGGGCGAATATCGCTCTCAAATTGCCTTAATTTCGAGGCGAGACCTCTCGCAATGTCTCTGTTCTCTTGGCGGTTCCAGTCCGCCATGGCCAACTTGACGTCGATTTCCGCCAATGTTTGTCCTAGTGAATGTCGGGCGACTTCAAGCTCTTCACTCGACGAAAATCCCATTGAAGGCACTCCTTCCTTAAGATTTATTGGGGCGAATTACTATTTATTATAATAGACTTATTATATTTATATGTCAAGCATAAAAGTCTTATACGAAGATAATCATATAATTGCGGTGGTAAAGCCAGCCGGGGTTTTGACGCAGGGCGATGGCTCGGGTAAAAAAAGTTTATTTGATATGGTAAAGGATTATCTAAAAGAGAAATACAAAAAGCCTGGGAACGTATTCCTTGGGCTAGTGCATAGGTTGGATAAGCCGGTGCAGGGGATTGTTTTGTTTGGGAAAACATCTAAGGGGGCTTCGCGGTTGTCTGAACAATTTAGAAATCATACAATACAAAAAACCTATCACGCAATTGTTGTGGGTAAGCCAAAAGAAAGTAGGGGAGAGATAAAAGAAAAAGTCAGTAAAATATCTTTTTTTGCCGAAGGTTTTACAAATAAGACAGATGAAGAACTTTTGGAAGCAGTTAAAAAGGCCACAAAAACGCGAACAGCCGAATTAAGCTGGGAATTAGTTAAAAGTAACGACAAATATTCTCTTTTGAAAATTTTGCCTAAAACGGGTAGATTTCATCAAATTAGGGTGCAATTGGCAAACATGGGTTGTCCTATTTTGGGCGACGCTAAGTACGGTCACTCCCGTGCGTCGGAGCACAGGAGTGGGTGGCATGATTCTAATAGTATCGCGCTGGCGGCCACAGCAATTTCTTTTAAGCTCGCTACGGAGGATGAAATAATAAATCTGGAAATTTCGCTTCCGCGGGAGTGGAATAATTATATAAAATAATACATAAGGGTCTGGCAGTTATCCACAGGGTAAGCACTTGATTTACTTTCTTGTTAGATGGATAATTAATGAATTATTAATAAAGGTCGAACTAGATCTTTAGGTTTAATTAAAAAATAAATATTAATTAAAAAATAAATACATGACATTTTCAGATTGGTCATTATTGATCATCCAGCCATTTTTGCAACAGCTCATCAGCTTTATTGCAAATTTGGTGTTAGCAATAGTTGTTTTTATAATCGGGTACTTGATTTCTGTTGGAATTGGAAAATTAATAACAGAAATATTGAAATCAATAAGATTCAACAAGCTGTTTGAAAAAGAGGGTTGGAGAAAGGCCCTGCAAAGAGCAAATGTTGAGGTTAATCCCTCGGAATTTATTGGCGCAATTTTCAAATGGGTCTTTGTTATTGTTTCCTTATTGATAGCAGTTGACGCCTTGGGACTGTCCTCATTTGCCGGATTTTTAACTCAGGTTTTAGATTATGTGCCAAATGTAATAGTTGCAGTATTAGTTTTTGTTGTAGCAATTATTATCTCTGATGTTGTTGAAAAAATTGTCAGGGTTTCGGTGGAAAGGCTAAGAGTTGGTTCGGGATATATTGCAGCCTCAATTGTGAAATGGGCAATTTGGGTTTTCACATTCTTTTTGATTTTGGACCAATTGCTGCCCGCATCTCTATTGATTAAAACCCTGTATACTGCAATTGTTTATGGCGCGGTTGGCGCATTGGCATTGGGCGTGGGATTGGCCATCGGACATGGCGGAAAAGAAACAGCAGCGAAAGTGATTGGAGATATGTACAGAAAAATGGAAGAGAGATAAAATTTTGACACTTGACCGCTCCAAATAAGGAGCATGAAAAGTAAATGCAAAAAGACGCGTACGTACCGCGCCTTTTTGTTTAT
>Ga0208375_1004904_pt1 | contig 10219 bp, 10 predicted proteins | sample RifOxyD1_FD_184038 | JGI IMG/M metagenome (GOLD analysis project Ga0208375, IMG submission 184038) | Soil microbial communities from Rifle, Colorado - Rifle Oxygen_injection D1 (SPAdes) | ecosystem: Environmental > Terrestrial > Deep subsurface > Rock core/Sediment | place: Rifle, Colorado...
CGTGTTCGCCCCGCCAACAATATTTTCCAGACCATAAACTACGGGACCATTCCAAGAATTTTGTCCGTTATCATAAACTCCTCGATTTAAAGTTGGAATATCAAGAAAATTATTCCAGATAATTCCAGAAGTTCCATTTGTTATACTTACTAAATAATTAAAATTATTTGTACCAATAATTATATTTTGATTTATTCTAAAATTATTTACTCCAGATAATCTTATACCATTAGATAAATTTGAATATAACTGATTATCACAAATACTCCCCCCATTCAATGAAGATAAATCTATTCCATCCCCTCCAACATTCTCAATAAGATTATTCTCAATCAGAATTGAATCACACCCCTCCGCACAGGCAATTCCATTCCCATTCACATTTCTGATAAAATTATTAAAAATCCTTACATTTTTAGGTTGAAAAGAAAGGTAAACCCCTTCATTGAACCCCCCACTAATAACATTTTCATGAAAATTAATATTTTCTCCACTAACTATTTGAATATTATCCCCATATCCATGATGATCAATCGAAGGATTATTTTTAAGAGTATTATTATAAATTTCTAAATCAAAAGATAAACCAACATTAATCCCAATACAATATTCTTCAATGTTACAATTACGAAGTATAATTCCTGAATTTGCCCCTTCAATAGCTATCCCTACCCCCCCATCAAAACCCTCTCCAGAAGATTTAGGTTTACATAAACCATTTCCTCTAATTGTAGATCCATTGCAATCTAAGATAGTATTATCTCCTACAATATAAATTGCAGCAAAACGATCGTTTGATGGAAGAACATATTCTCCAGGACAAAAAAGAGTATTTTGAGTTATTTGTATACCTGACTCAATTGGTCTAAAACATTCTAAAGTCGTCGTAGTATTTCCCGTCGGAACACTAGTTGTACTTCCTTCCCAGGTTGAACTAGTAGAAGTTGAACTTCCATTCCAAGTTGTCGTCGGAGAAATTGTTGTTGTATTTTCATAAACAGAATCATCATCTTCCCCAGTATCATCAACATAATTTCCATTATCATCATCCCCCGTCGGCTGTGTTGTTTCGGTTCTTGCAACAGGTTCTTCTCCACCGCTGTTACATCCAGATAAAGAATATCCTGTTCCAAAAATTAAAGGCAAAGCTACCGCTCCAACTACTAAAAATTCCAATGTTTTTTTTGTAATATTTCTAATCTCATTTCCAATGTTTCGAAAGTAATTCATCATCAAAATACTTCATAAAATCCATATTTAAATATCTTTCGGTTGTTACTATGTAAGAAAGACAAATCAACGACAAAAATCTCTTGAACATTGAAGAATACAATTTCCTGTTTGAGCACAGATACCATATTCTTCTGGGAAAACTTTTTCACATTCTGTTTGATAAGCCATCATACAATTAGCAAATCTTTCTCCACAATATTCACACCAATCACCTAATTTAGCGTCCATATTATAAAAAGGCATAGCTGTTTGAAAGATACAACCTATCTCCTCACCAAATTCTTTACAATCTTCTATTGGATTATAAGGAATAGAAAAGACTACTCGAATGGGTTCATATTTAGTAATTATTTTTTCATCAGTTTCTTCCCCATAATCACAGGCAATTCCAAAATTTAAAAAGATAGTAAGCAATCCGCCAAGAACGAATTTCTTTGGTTTCCTAAAATAATCAACCAAGCTCATCTTATTTTCAAATGTCCAAACTTTATATAATTAATTATAAAAAACTATTCTAATCAACAACCGCAACCGCCACCCGAATCATCGTCATCGCCATAACCAACTTCGCTATCGTCATCAAAAATATCATCGTCAGCATCGTCATCAACAAGACAATTTTCTGCAACAACACAAGTTTTTCCCATATAAAATAATCCATCAGCAGACCATACAGCCCACGGAAAACCATCGTTGGCTACAACATCCGTCGTCGCTTCAAATCCAAAACCACCCAAACTTGCTCTTTCAGGAATATCTCCCCCAATATAATCTGGTGGATCACGAACATCACCATAATCTGCAGAAGTTGTTAAACCAGAATACATCCAACGAATTCCAGGGTAACCATCGTCGTTAATTTGTTCAGCTTCCCAAACCCCGTCATGAATTGCCTCTGGCGAAAGAACACGCCCATAATTAATTACATATTCCTGACCCGGCATGTACATTTCTAATTGAGTAATCCAATGCGGATTCACTCCCCGAATCGTCGTATTCTCAATGGTAAATTCAAAATCATATGTCGCTAAAGATTCCAAAATATTAGGAGAATCAAAAGAAAGTTTCGCAGTAAATTCATCACCTGTTGTATCATCATCTGCATAAACTGTGTCATCGTCATAAAGCGTATCATCGTCGGCAGCATAAGCATTAGAAACACCAATCATCATCAAAGCACTAAAAGTCGCACCAATAATTTTCTTTCCAAAACCATATCTCTTAGTCATCCTCAAAGAGTCTTCCAATTCACCTTCTTTTTTTCTACCAAAAAAAATCATTCAGATACAAGAGGGATTCTATTTAAATATCTTTATTTTTATTATTAAAAGGTAACACTAAAGTTTCTCAAAAAAATTAGTCAGTTATTTTCCAGTCTCTGCCATTGTAAGGCGGACTATTAATAAAAGACAAAGCACAACAAGATTCTTTTTCATAAACACAAAGTCTAGTCTGATAATATCCTGGTCCTGCCGGAAGAACGTCGTTAAATCTCATAGTGTGTGTTCCCAAAATATCCAAACCAAAACCCGCACCAGCGTCGTTATCAACATCCCGATTACTGCTTCCACGAATAACGGAGTTTATTTCTTTGAGCGGAACATTTTTTGAAGAAGCATAAAAAGTTTCTGAATTGGGTTGGTAAATCGACGGAGAAACAAAAGATTTATACTTAACACCGTCGAGCGCAATATATCCGTAAAGATTATTTAGTGGATATCCATTTGCAATTGCATTACCTGTAGGAATTGTTTGCCCCTCACCATTATAAATTCCATTTGTCATCGGTCCACAATTAGGACTATCTCCCAAATAATTCAAGAACCACTCATTACCTCGAGTGTAAGAATATGCTCTTCCAGTTAGAGTATAATTTGCTATTTTCAAATCACTCACACCATCACCACAAACTTCTGCATCTAAAAATTCCGTTCCACAAACTCCTTTTCCCATACAGTCTAAACAACAATTAGAACAGTCTTCGCCAAAGTTAGTATCACAAATTTGATTTCCACAACAAACACCAACATCTTGAGGACAATTATTGCAATTCTCTCCTGATTGTATTATTCCATCTCCACAATAGCCAACATAAGGATAATGTTTGCACATGCAATTTTCACACTTATCCGTCGTGCTTGCATTTCGGTCGTTGCACCAATAATCCCCGGGATAGCTTAGACCATCAGAGATTATATCTTCGCATTGTTCAGTCCAAGAAATTCCCCCATTATCCCCTCCATTAAATTTTCCATCACCACAATATCCTGTACCAGTATTAATACAAGTACAAATATTTTGACATCTGTCAGTTGTATAATTATTATTATCATTACAAAGATTATTCGCGTTTGGAACGGTAATATCACACGTTTCATCTTTTTCTTTAAGCCCATTCAAACAATAACTACAAAGACAGTCAGTACACTTTCCCACCAAATTCATTCCCTGATAAAATAATATCGGGCAAGAATTGCCTATATCACATTTTTCCTGCGGACTTTGTAATTGCCCGTCGCCACAATATTGTAAATTCGGGGGGATACATCTTCCGTCATCACAAATTTTTCCCTCGATAGAACAGTTATATTCTGCAATCGCGTTAATAATTGAAATACAAATTGTTTCATTTAAAATATTTTCATCCGCACAAATATCTTCGTGGGAAAATTCTGACTCCCCATCCATTCCGATAGTATTTCCCTTAGTGTAATAATTTTTTCCATCTAAAAAATTTGCATTTACATCACTATCAACACAAGAATATTTTCCTAAATTAAACGGAATAGCCTCCAACTCTGATACCTTTTTAGAATTTTTACAAACTGCAAGTTTCAATTCTTCAGAATCTTTAATTGAAGTAAACATAATCGGAACAATTTCAACTTTTGCAAAACTCTCTGGAGAATCAATTCCACTCAAATCAAAAGAAAAAATTTGTTCATCACCGACGCCAAAAAGATTAGCCTTGTCTAATTCAGAACTTGAAATAAAAAACATCCCATTCGGAGAACCAGATAAATCAATTGTTGAAACTCTATTCAAGTCTTTCGAAGCTCTTATCAAAAATCCACTGACGTTAAACAATCCGTTATTCAAAATTTTCACATCGAAAGAATTCGTCGTCGTATTAACAACTGCTTCCCGGACTAAAAAAGAAACATCTGGTGAACATTCAGCAACGTCTTTAGGAATGTAAGTTTTCAGAAAAGCGTAAACTGAAACACTCAAAACTACAACTATACCTATCATAAGCACATAAGAAATAATTGAACTCACCCCTCTTTTTTCAAACATCAAAATAAGAGAATGTCGAGATTTATAAATATTAATCTCCTAATAAACAGATGGCGGGAAAAACAATTAGCGAAGAAAAGTTGAAAAAATATTTTTCGGTTACAGAATCAGCACTAAAAATTGCAAAATCATCCACAATAAAAGGAAAAGAAAAATATTCAAAAGAAATTTTTGAAATGGTTGAGAATTATATTTCCGACGCAAAACACTTTGAAAAAAAGCAAGATTTTGTAAATGCATTCGCAGCATTAAACTATGCTCACGGCTGGCTCGACGCCGGTGTTCGCCTCGATATTTTCGATGTAAAAGACGATAAATTATTTACCATAAAATGAAAAACCAAATTATAATTTCAGAACCAACTTTCGAAAAAGCAAGAAAGTCCATTCGCGAATCTCAAAAAAAAGATAGTGAGTCTCATTCAAATTGTTCACAGCTTAAAGGACAATGGGAGTGGGGCAAAAAAAATTCAGTGCAAGAAATTGGGGGGAATTGTGAACAATTTGCAAAACAAAAATTACAAGTTATCTTTTCTTCCTCGGACGACGACTTAATCAGAAAAGTTTTGGAAAAAGAAAAAATTGACGGAATTTTAATCAATCTTGAAAACCGAAATGATTTTCAAAAACAAAGAAATTCAGGATTTAATCAAGTTATCGCAAAATTGGTAAAAAAACAAAATGCTTTTGTAGGAATAAATCTTGACGAGCTTGTTTCGACGAAATCATTAGAAAAGCAAAAAATTCTAGCAAGGATAAAACAAAACATAAAGCTTTGTAACAAAAACAAAGTCCAAATGAAGTTCATAGCCCAAAACCCAAAAAACGAAAGAAACATCTATGATTTGAAAGCACTGGGGTTAGTTTTGGGAATGCCGACGAATATGATTAAATTCCTTTAACTCAGAAACTAAAAACCTTTTTTAACCTCAAATTCCTAATTAAAAGACTATGGAAATGAAAAAATTAGCTGATTCATTAAGTCCAAGCGAAAGAAAAATTCTCCCTTACCTGAATGAAAAAGAAATTGCGGATATCTGCAAAAAAACCAATCTGGACAAAGTCGCAGTTATGCGTTCTCTTGAATATTTGCAAAATAAAGAAATAATAAAAATCGAATCAGAAAAGAAAAAAAGAGTCGAGCTCGGAGTTAATGGGGCGCTATACCGAAAAAGAGGTTTGCCTGAAAGAGTACTTCTTAATGTAATCGCAGAAAAGATGATTTTAAGTTTAGAAGATGCACAAAAAGAATCAGGTCTTTCCGACGAAGAATTTAAAGCTTCAATCGGCGCACTGAAAAAAAAGGCAATGATTGAATTGAAAAATGGAAAAATTAGTTTAACGTCGACAAAACAGGATGTTGCAAAAAAAATGCTTGAAGAAATTTTTATAGACCTGCTTCCAATAGATTACGCTTCTTTGACCCCCGAACAAAATTATGCTTTCAAATCTTTGCAAAATCGAAAAGAAATAGTTGAAATCGTCGAGGAAAAAGATATAAGAATATTTTTAACCGAATTAGGAAAAGAACTTCAAAAAGTGAAAATGTCACATGAAGAACTAATTGAACAAATAACTCCAGAAATTCTTCGAAGAGAGAATATGTGGAAGTCAAAAAAGTTCAGAAGATACGATGTTTCCTCACCAGTTCCAGCAATTACTGGAGGAAAAAGACATTTTGTAAATCAAGGAATTGATTACGGAAAAAAGATTTGGATTGAAATGGGATTTGAAGAAATGGAAGGACCAAAAGTTGTAAGCAGTTTCTGGAATTTCGACGCATTGTTCACCGCGCAAGATCATCCGGTTAGAGAAATGCAAGATACTTTTTTCATAAACAAAAAAACAGAACTTCCCGACAAAAAAATTGTCAATGCAGTTAGAGAAGCACACGAAAAAGGTGTCAACGGAAGCAAAGGCTGGCAATATAAATGGGATGATGAAACAGCAAAAAAACTTGTCTTGAGAACTCACACAACCTGTATGTCGTCGAAAAAACTTTCTGAACTAAAAGAAAAAGATTTGCCTAAAAAATTCTTCGCGATTGGTTGGAATTTTAGAAATGAGGCAATTGATTGGAACCATGGATTTGAACTCTTGCAAACAGAAGGAATCGTCATCGACAAGAATGCAAATTTATGCAATCTTCTTGGATATTTAAGAGAATTCGCAAAGAAAATGGGCTTTGAAAAAGTCAGGTTCCGTCCGAGTTTTTTCCCGTACACTGAACCAAGTGTCGAGGGAGAAGTTTGGAATGAAGAAAGACAGCAGTGGGTTGAAATTTTCGCGGCAGGAATTTTCCGCCCAGAAGTTACAGAACCACTTTTAGGAAAACCAATCCCAGTTTTAGCTTGGGGACCGGGTTTTGGAAGAATGCTTTTATCAATTTTCAAAATAAAAGATTTACGAGAATTAAATAAAAATGATTTGAGCCAGCTTCGGAAAATGAAGTTTTTAATAAAATGATAAATCCGGGAATTAAAAAAATAATTGAAGAAAACGCCTGTGGGTTGGCAACGGTTGATGAAAAAGGAAATCCACATAATATTGCCGTCGGAGATGTAAAAGTAATTTCAAAAAATCAAATTTTGATAGGAAATAATTATATGACTGAAACTATAAAAAATATTAAAAAGAGTTCAAATGTCGCTTTGGTTGTTTGGTGTTCAAATTGGAAAAAGAGTTGTATTGGTTATGAATTAAAAGGAAAAGCGAAACATTTTACAGAAGGAAAATGGAAAGAGATGATTAAAAAAATTCATAAAGGTTTTCCAGCAAAGGGAGCAATCCTAGTAACGATAAATAAAATAAAGGTGTTAGCATAAAATGAAAAAAATAAATTTAAATTTTTTTGGGCTAATGTTTAATTCGTCGCTAAATTCAAATAAAAAAAGAGCGACGAATTGGGCTGGCGGGTGGGAACTCCGAAAAAGTTTTTCCAAAAATAAAACACCCTCAATAGTGAGTGAGGTGAATTTAAAATGAACAACTCATCATGTATCTTTTGTAAAATCGCGAAAGGAGAAATTCCATCTGTAAAAATTTGGGAAGATAAAAAACATATTGCAATTTTAGATATAAATCCAAATGTTAAAGGAATGACTTTGGTAATACCAAAAAATCATTACGACAGCGACGCTACAGACATGCCTGACGAAGCTTATACTAAAGTAATGTTAGCCACAAAAAAAGTTGCGAAACTTTTGGAGAAAGGACTGAAAGTAAAAAGAGTAGCAATGGTTATGGAAGGTTTAGGAGTAAATCACGTGCACATAAAACTTTATCCAATTTATGGACTTGAGGAAAAATTCAAAGAAATTTGGGCAAAAGATGAAGTATACTTTGAGCATTATCAAGGATATATCTCAACTCAACTTGGTCCTCAAAAATCAGTTGAAGAACTTGAAAAAATAAAAAAGAAGATTTTAAAATAAAATGTCAAACATAAAATTAAATAAAAAAATATTTGAAAAAGAAATCGGAAAGCTCGACGAGAAAATGCAGGAAAGAATTTCGATGATGGGAACTCCAGTGGATAAAATGGGTGATGAAGAAATTGAAATTGAAATTTTTCCAAATCGTCCAGACTTGCTGTCTTATCAGGGATTCAAAAGAGCAATACTCGCTTTTACTGGGAAAAAAACTGGACTGAAAGAATATAAGGTTCATAAACCAGAAAAAGATTACAAGGTAGTTATTGATTCTTCTGTAAAAGATGTTCGCCCATACACTGCTTGTGCTATTGTAAAAAATATTAAATTTAACGACGAAAAAATAAAAGAAATAATTGATATCCAGGAAAAACTTCACATTACTCTCGGAAGAAATAGAAAAAAACTTGCAGTAGGAATTTATCCACTCGAAAAAATAAAATTACCAATAACTTTCAAGGCGCTTGAGCCGGACAAGATTTCATTTATTCCCTTGGAAATGGATAGAGAAATGAATGGTTTGCAAATTCTTCAAAGACATCCAACAGGAAAAGATTATGCTCATTTACTTGCAGGCAAACAAAAATTCCCAATTTTTATCGACGCTGAAAATAAAATTTTAAGTATGCCCCCAATAATTAATTCTCAATTAACTGGAAAAGTTAGTGAAGAAACAAAAGACATTTTTATTGAATGCTCTGGTTTTGATTTTAATTCATTAAAAAAATGTCTGAACATTTTAGTCACTTCTTTAGCCGAAATGGGTGGAGAAATTTATCAAATGGAGTTAAGTTATGGTTTTACAAAAAAAGAAATAACTCCTGATTTAAGGCCAGAAAAAATGAAAATTTCCCTCGACAATACAAATAAATTAATTGGAATAAAAATAAATGAAAAACAAATGAAAACTTGTTTGGAAAAAATGGGATATAATTATTCAAATAAAATAGTTGAAGTTCCTGCCTGGAGAACTGACATTTTGCATGAAGTGGATTTGATTGAAGATATAGCTATTGCTTATGGTTATGAAAATCTTGTTCCAGAAATTCCCTCGATATCCACCGTCGGTGAAGAAAATAAAAAAGAAATAGCAAAGAGAAAAATTTGTGAAATTCTTGCGGGGTTAGGAATGATAGAAGTACTCAATTATCATTTAACAACAAAATCAGACCAGTATGACAATATGGGCAGACCAGACAAAGAAAAAAAAGAAGCCATAGAGGTAGAAAATTCTAAAACAGAATATACTTTGTTGAGAGAAAATTTATCCCATTACTTAATGAAAAATTTATCGGAGAATGTTGATTCAGAATATCCACAGAAAATATTTGAAATGGGAACAGTTTTTGGATTAGACCAGAAGAAAGATATAGTCGAAAAAGAAAATCTCTCGATAGCCTTGACTCCGGGAAATTTTACTGAGTTAAAACAAGTAATTAATTATCTTTCAAGAATGATTGACAAAGAAATTGAAGTTACTGAACCAAAAAAAGAACAAAAAGAAACTGAATGTTTCATTGAAGGAAGAGTAGGAGAGATAAAAATAAATGACAAGACAATTGGATTCTTCGGTGAAGTACACCCAAAAATTCTAAAAAACTGTAAAATAAGAATGCCTGTTGCACTTTTAGAAATTAGGCTTAATGAAATTTTTGAAGTGTTAAAGTAATTTTATAATTTTAGGAATATGTAAGGAGTTTTTATTTCTAACAACTTAAATGTCAAGAGAAGAGGGCGAGAATTTTCGCGAGTGAATTGCGCCGAAGGCGCCAACGGGTGGGTTGGGTTGGGAAAAAAATTCCGAGCGAAAGTTCGAGCAGAGAATTTTCGATTTAAAGTAATTTGGAAATGTAAAAATCAAATTGAAGGTTCGAATAGAGTGGGTAAGACAAATAAAAATGGGGAAAGGTTAGAAATAAAAATACTAGAAATTTAGAAAAGCAAGAAAGAACAAAGCAGTCAATTTTCAAAAATTAAATCAAACCAATTTTAAACAATCCCAAAACTCCTTTGACAATCATTTCTATTGCAACGGCAGTAAGGAACAATCCCAAAACTTTAGACAAAATGTTAATAATTTTCTCATTTATTTTATCAACAGAATAGGAAAGAAGAATAAACAAAACAGCGACAATTAAAAATGCAAAAAACAAATTAGTAAGAATAGCAATCTTTCCAATTTCATAAGTTTTAATCGTGATAAATGAAATCACTGCTGGACCAGTTAAAAGTGGCGTCGCTATAAGGGAAATCATACCA
>Ga0208375_1004905_pt1 | contig 10215 bp, 9 predicted proteins | sample RifOxyD1_FD_184038 | JGI IMG/M metagenome (GOLD analysis project Ga0208375, IMG submission 184038) | Soil microbial communities from Rifle, Colorado - Rifle Oxygen_injection D1 (SPAdes) | ecosystem: Environmental > Terrestrial > Deep subsurface > Rock core/Sediment | place: Rifle, Colorado...
CTGCTGTCTCTGCCTTTTTGCCGGCTTTCATCTCCTCTGCTGCGCCCCTGAAAAGAGAGACAAGCTCATTCATGCTTTCTGTGAGCTTTTCCATAGATTTAAGCATGTCCCTGCCTTCTGCTATATTAGAAAGAGGATTTAATTTTATGTTCTCAACCTCATTCTGAAGCTCAATGATCTTTTTATGGGGGACTAAATCATAATCTTCTGAAGAATCATCTTCCTTTAAATTTTCAAACGGCATATCTGCACCTCTTTTTAAATATCAACATGCTTTAATTGAAGGGTTTTTATTTATAAAGTTTGTGAAAAACTTGAGGCATGTTTCTATTATGAGAACAAAAAGTTTATATACCATAAACTATTTGTTCATAAATCATGAACCTAAATTATATGTTGTCTACAAAAGAAAAGATAAAAATTTTAAAATATATAATCTACAAAACTGAAAATTTAAGAGTAAATATAACGGCTTTTGAATTAAATTTAAGCAAGGGGTTAATTTCAAAGTTTTTTAGTATATTATTAAAAGAGAAAATATTAAAAAAGACAAATAATCATTTACAAGTAGAAAACAATATGGGTGTAAAAGCCATCAAAATTTTATTAAATTTAAATAGGCTTGATATTAAATTATTTAAAAAATATGATTTTGTGAAGTCAGCCGGAATATATGGCAGTTTTGTAAATGGCAAAAATACAGAAAAATCAGATATAGATATGTGGGTTATTTTAAAAAAGACCAATGATAAAAAAATAGCAAAATTTACAAGTGAGTTATTAAAAAAATACAATAATATAAAACCCCTTTACCTTACTGAAGAAAAATTAAGGATATTAAAAAAAGAGGATATATCTTTTTATTACTCCCTTATGTTTGGCTCAATAACTATTTATGGTGAAGACATTGAAACAATATGACTTTTATGACTGTATAGAAAAGGGTTTGCTTAGAAATATGCCTTCTTCAAAAGAGAATGCAGAAAAAAGCATAAAAACAGCCCTTCAATGGATTGGCGAAGGAGAAAAAAATTTAAAAATAAACACATTAAATTCCGCGATAATCGCATTTTATTTAGCAATGTTCCATTCGGCAAGGGCAATTTTATTTTTTGATGGTTATAGGGAAAAGAGCCATTATTGCATTGCAAGATACCTGGAAGAAAAATATGCAAAGAAAAAACTTCTTGAAAATAGATGGATTGAATTATTGGATTATTATAGAGAAATAAGGCATAATGATCAATATAATGTTAATTCGTTTATAACAAAAGAGGAAGCAGAAAATGCGTTTAAATCAGCTAAAGAATTTGTAGAAAGAATGGATAAACTCTTAAATAATCTAAAAAACAGGCATTAATTTTTATGTTCGGCAAAATATTTTTCAAAGAAATTCTTTACTTCCTGACCAGCAATTTGGTTTGCACGGCAATTCCAATGGATGTCATTCTCAAGATACATCTTTCCGTATTTTTTATATCCTTCTCTTAGCGGCGGGAGGAGATCTATGACTGGGATTCCTTCGTCTTCGTAATATAATCTAAGAAGAGTATGTAAATTGTCCATATTTATATCATGTGCTAATAACTTGGGCTCCATATTAATACAAGTTTCATAAACTTCTTTTTCAACTTGGTAAGCACTGGGTATTAAAACTGCAATGATATCTTTATTATTATTTTTTGCAATTTTATTTATTTTATCTAATATTTCCCAATTATATTCAAAAGAACTGAGGGTATCATCCATCTGATTAATCAAAAAAGAAGCTATTTGGTTCTGCCAATAATTTTTGATTTCTGTTTTAGTTTTCTTTCTTTCTGTTGCCAAGATGCATTTATCTATTGTATCAATATCAGAAGAATTATTATAATCTGTAGATGTATCAATGTTTAATGATTTTTCTTCAAATTTTATTTTAAAAAGAGTATAAAAATGATTAAATAATTGGGGTGTGTATAGTTTAATTTTATTTTCTTTATCTTCATAAAATATAAAATCATTTCCTTCATAAAATCCGACTAAAATTGCATCAGGATTATAACTGAGGCCTTCATTAACCAATGTTTCAAGATAATCGGTAGGGTTTGTTCCGGTTATATTCATATTATATATTTCCCATTTACTAGATTCAGCTAAAGTGAGATAATTAAAGTTATAAGGCATAGTGTTGCCAAAACTATCACCAAGTGCGATTATTTTTTTAATATCATCGTGTTTTTTAGTTTCAAATTCTTTATCTAGATAGCCTTTAGAGTTTACTTTAAAATCAAAAACTATACTTCCAGGTATATAACGCCACCTATCACCAAACTTATCTTCTATATTTGGAAAAGAACATATGGGGCTTTTTGAGATGTTGTCACAATAATATCTTATACTTCCTTCTAATAACAATGCACTTGCTGCAATGCTTGCAGTTAAAAGTGCTGCTTTTCCGAACCATCCTTTTAATAAATGAGTAAGTGTTTTTGATTTTTTCATTTTTAATTTACCTTTTATTTAATAAAATACTGATTAAAAAATAATTTAATTTCTTCTGTTTTAATCTGATTTCCCCAATAATTAAAAAAATTATTATTTTTATAAAAAACTCTTAAATATTTTTTATGACCATCTCTTAAACTGTATAATGGATCTATACAGAATATTTTATTTTTTTTGCAATATTCCTTTATTTTAGTATAATCAGTATATCTATTCCTTTTTAATTCAAAAACATCTCTATTAATATCGGCCATATTCATAAATAGATGGTCATCAATCTGATATGGTTTTGGTGTGATAACTATGACCAATCTGCCATGCGCTAATTCCCTCATTCTGTCAAGTACAAGAAAAGTTCCAGGATAAGATTCATCTATATGAATTATTGTTGATAAAAATGAATTTATTTGCTCTTGAATAAATTGATTTTCAGATTTGTATTCTCTCTCATTGTGTATATTACTGTTAAATTCCCTTATTTTTTGTAAGGATTCATAAGAGATTTCCTTTTTTTGTTTCTGCATTTCTTCCATCAATTTTTTATGGATTCTTTTACTTTTTTCAGAATATTTACCTTTTTTATTTTTCTTTTGATTTTCTTTTGTTATCTCTTCTAACTGCCCAAATCCACAAAGAGAGTCTATCATATAATTATAGAAATCTGTTTCAAGATTAAAATTTAATAATACAACATCAGATGAATCAGCATATTTTTTTGCTTCTGTAGAGAGAATATACAATTTCTCGGCAAGATTTAACCCAGGAAGGTTAAAATTATAAATCTCAAGATTATCTGTTTCAATTTCTTTTAAGAAATTAAATTCTATCTTATCAAACACATAAGAAGATTCTCCAAGAGATAATATTCTTTTTTTCTCTGGGGTTTTTGTGACAACAAATTCATCATCACAATAGCCCATAGAATTTACTAAAGTATTATAACTGCATCCTTGACCTAATAAAAAATGTTTTTTTCTAAAATCCTCTTTGTCCAGTTCATGGATATATATTTGGCATGCATTGTCTATTGCACAATATTTTTCAACTGTTGCAACACTTATATGTAAAGTACCATTAAGCAGAAATAAAGCAGCTGATGATACTGCGCTTATCTTAAGACCCTGTTTAACCTTTTTCGGCACCTTCATCCACAACTCATTCACTTTGCTCAACAATCCCATATTGATCATACTCCTAAGCCTATTTCAGCAGCACACCGCAGGCAGATCACTCAGCATCTCACTGTCCTTAAAGCATATTGCTCATTATTGCCTTTATCTCATCAATTTCTCTAGAATAAACACCTTTCCAAGCTTATCTATATTAATCGGTGATTTATAAACCTTTTGGCAGGATTGGATAGGGGTTTATAAACCACAGCTAGGATATGCCCGGTTGGCGGTGGCCGTAAGCGATTGACTATCATTTTCCGCTATGTTGTGAGGATAACAAAGTCTTTGGCAATATTGAATATCTAAATTGCCTAATTTTTTCAGCTGATCTTTCCGCACAATCCAAATATCTGCGTATAAAAGAATGTCGCATTTTTTATGCTTTCCTGCGCTGGCTCTTGGTTTGCCTGAGGCATTCTTCTATAAGTAAATCTTCCCCGCTTGCCTTTCTCCAATTCAAATATATGCAGCAGCGTATCTGCTTTTATCAGTATGTTTTTATAGATTTTCAGCAATTCAACATCTACTACTCCCTTCTCAACGAACCTTGAGAATTCATCAAATGTTTTTTTGTGCTCTTCCGGAGCTTCTGTTTTTATGCCCTTCAGCAAAAGATAAGCTTTGGCTGCATAGAATATTGAATAGTATGCATGAGATATTGCTGCGCTGTAATATGTGTCTTCTTTCATGCCAAATACAGCTATTTGCATATTTTTATCATCACTAATTTTTAATATCATAACAGACAGATTTAATTCATTTTGTGCTCTTGCTAAATATATCTTATATTCGAAATCCATGCTTCATCCCTTCTTTAATTATTTCATAAAATATCTGATGATTATAAACTGCAAGATGTTTTCTTGCAATCTGTTTGCCTAGATTTTCATGCTTTTCTGCAAGCATCTCAATCATTTCTGCCTTTGGAATGACATGAATATCTGTTTCAGCCAATATTTTTAATTTTGCGCTATTAACTGATGCCTCTATTTTTTTTCTTTTTTCTTCGCTTTCAATAAAAACTGCAATATCTAAATCTGATGTTTGTTTTTGTTCGCCCGCAGCATATGACCCAAAAAGAACAATTGAATAAAACTGAGTATCTTCATTGATTTCTTCTTTTAAAGCTTTAACAGCTTGTTTAGCTATATGGGGCATTCTTGCATTGTTGCATAATGCCAGATAATAAAAAGTGAGATCATTATTCAGATTGAGCGTTAAAAGGCCGGATTTTCCTATTTTCTTCTCAATTAATGCCTCTTCTTTTTTTAACATATTGATAGCTAAGGCTAAAGCATTGTTAGACTTCTCTTTTAAGTCTTTCTTTATCTGCTTTCGGGTATATTCTGCAAAAGGTTCCTTTGCAAATGCTTCAAATATTTTGAGTTGTTTTTCAGTAATCATAATAAACCACTTTATTGGTTTATATAAACCAAAATATTGGTTATTTATATATCTTTCGGTTTCAAAAGTGCCATAGGCAGGTTTAATAATCCCAATGAGGTTGGTTATCTTTAAAGTCAGGATTATTTAAGCTTGCGAGTCGGCATTCCCCATAAGGGACACTCACCCACCGCTTAAATATATCTTTAGGTTGTGCTTGCCTAATTGATGGTGGCTATATTTTCTACAGAGCCAAATTTTCAATAATCTTTTTAAATAGCCTATTTCTCTGTATTATCATCATGCCAGCCAAAAAAGCCAAAGCTGATGGGAAAGCCAAAAATAAGGGCGCAAAGCAGGCCAAGCCAAAGGCTGCCAAAAATCATGAAGCAGGCAGCCATGAGATAGGCCCATACAACCCCCTTGTTTTAGAGCCTGAAATACTCCAATTCTGGGAAAAGAACAGGATCTATGCAAAGGCAAAGAAAAACGGCCTGAAAGGGGAGGATTACTATTTCCTTGACGGTCCCCCATATACCTCCGGAAAAGTCCATATAGGGACTGCATGGAACAAGACATTGAAGGACCTTATCCTAAGATACAAGAGGATGCAGGGCTTCAATGTATGGGACAGGGCAGGATATGACATGCACGGCCTTCCGACTGAGCATGCGACTGAAAAAAAATTGGGCATCAAAGGAAAAGAGGATATCCTGAAATTTGGCGTTGATAGATTCACCAGGGAATGCGAGCATCTTTCAGTTGAAAATATGAAAGTCATGAACAGGGATTTCATGCGGCTTGGGGTATGGATGGATTTTGAGAATGCATACCAGTCAATAAAAAAGGAATTCATAGAGGGTGAATGGTGGCTCATAAAAAAAGCCCATGAGAATAACAGGCTGTATGAGGGAAAAAGGACAATGACATGGTGCGCTTCCTGCGCAACAGTTGTCGCAAAGCATGAGCTGGAATACAAGACAGTAAAAGAGAATTCAATCTTCCTGAAATTTGCTGTTGAAGGCAGGGAAAATGAATTCCTCATAATCTGGACAACAACGCCGTGGACAATTCCCTTTAATATGGCAGTGATGGCCAATCCGGAACTGGAATATGTGCGGGCAAAATTAGACAATGGGGAGACATGGATCCTTGCAAAGGCTTTGGCAGGGATGGTCATAAACGCAGTCGCCGGCAAAGATTTTAAGATCACAGAGGAGTTTACAGGAGATAAGCTTGAGGGACTGAAATATATCCATCCGTTGCATGATAAGATAAGATATTTTGATGAGATAAAAGACAACCCAAAGCTGCATACAGTGATCTTATCAGAGGAATATGTTGATACATCTGCAGGCTCCGGGCTGGTGCACTGCGCGTCGGGCTGCGGCCAGGAAGATTATGAAGTCGGCCACAGGAACGGGCTGCCGCCGTTCAACACACTTGATGAGCAGGGGGTATTTGAAAACATCGGAGAATTCAACGGCCTGCGCGCAAAAAAAGATGATAAATCGTTCATAGATGCATTGGAAAAGACAGGCGCATTGATAGCTGTGGCTGAAGTTGAGCATGAATACGCCCACTGCTGGAGATGCAAGAGCCCTGTCATCTTCAGGCCCACAACACAATGGTTCTTCAAAGTTGAGGATCTGAAGGAAGAGATGATAAAAGAGAATGATAAGATAAAGTGGGTTCCGGAATCCGCGTATAATGCATTCAATTCATGGCTGAGGAATCTGAGGGACAATTCAATAACAAAACAGAGATACTGGGGGACTCCGCTGCCTGTCTGGAGATGCAATAAATGCAAAAATTATATTGTTGTTGACAGCGTGAAGGAACTGGAAAAATTAAGCGGGCAGAAAGTAAAAGACCTGCATAAGCCATGGATAGACGAAATAAAAATAAAATGCAGATGCGGCGGGACAAAAGAAAGGATTCCTGATATATTGGATGTATGGGTTGATGCAGGAACTGTCTCCTGGAACTGCCTGGATTACCCGCATACAAAAGAAAATTTTGAAAGGCTGTTTCCGGCGGAATTTATCCTGGAAGGCAAAGACCAGATAAGGGGATGGTTCAATCTTCTCCATGTCGCATCAATGGTCAGCATGAAAAAGCCTTCATTCAGGAATGTATACATGCACGGCTTTGTCCAGGATGCGCAGGGAAGAAAGATGTCAAAATCCCTCGGAAATTATATCCTGCCCCAGGAAGTCATTGACAGATACGGCGCTGATACTTTCAGGTTCTATTCAATCGGCGGAACAAAGGCTGCCATGGACCTGAATTATAACTTTGAGGATATGGGGCTGAAGAACAGGAATCTCACGATATTATGGAACCTCCATAAATTCCTGATTGATTATTCAAACAGCATAGGAAAGCTGCCGTCTGAGATCAATGAAAAGCTGGCGGAAAAAAATATCACTCTTGCTGAAAAATATATCATATCAAAGATGAATTCGGCCATCTATAATATGACTGCTGTTCTTGACAGTTATATGCTGTGCGATGCGCCGTGGAAAGCAGAGGAGCTTTTCCTTGAGCTTTCAAGGGCTTATATACAGATGGTGAGGGAAAAGTCCTCGATGGGGACTGATGACGAGAAGGAAGCTGTTCTTTACACGATGAATAAGGTTTTTATGGCAATATTGAAATTATGCGCGCCGATAATGCCGTTCATAGCGGAAAAGATGTATCTCAACCTGAAGCGCGCATTTGGATTGAGGCAGGAAAGCGTGCATCTGCTGAAATGGCCTGAAGCAGACACAAAGAGAATAGATGAAAAGCTTGAGAAGCAGATGGATACTGCAAAAAATATAATGCAGGCAATATTATCCGCCAGGGAAAAGGCAAAGATAGGAGTAAGATGGCCCATAAAGCAGGCCATCATAAAGACAGCAAATGAAGAGGCTAAATCCGCAGTGAACGGCCTGATGGAAATAATAAAAGCGCAGACAAATGTGAAAGATATCCGCATAAAGGCAAAGGTTGAAGGCGTCAGGGAAAAATTCAGGTGCGATTTCAAAAAGCTTGAGGCTTCTTTCGGCGTAAGATCCGCTGAGATCATAGGCAAGCTTGCGGTTGAAAGCCCTGAGACAGTCCTTGGCCATATTGAAAAAGAAGGCAGGCACAGGATCAGGCTTGATAATAAAGACACTGCTGAGATAATGCCGGAACATCTGCTGGTTCAGCATGAAGCTCCTGCCCACCTGATTGAATCGGAATTCAGGGGCGGATCCGTATTCCTTGACAGGACAAGGACAGAAGAGCTTGATGCAGAGGGCTACGCAAGGGAGATAATGAGGCACATACAGATATTAAGAAAGAATGCAGGCCTGCAGAAGGCCGACAGCATAAGCCTGTTCATAAAAGCGGATTCAAAAGACATGGCAATGCTTTCAAAGTGGCAGGAGGCAATAAAAGAAAAGGTCGGCGCAAAGAGACTGAAGATATCGGGCGCAGATCCTGATACTAAGCATGAGCACGCTGCAGCTGAAAAGATAAAAGACAAGGCCTTTGGAATATTTTTTGATGTTGTTTGAAATAACTGATAGATACTTTGCTGTTAAAATATAATTGCGGAAAACAATGCACACACCATACAACGATTCATACAAAAAATATAATATCCTTGGATTCAATACTTCTGAGGCTGAAATCATTGACCTGTTCAAGGCATGGCTTGCGATATCAATCGCATTTGCGATAGTGATGACAAGAGGCCATCTCACAACCTCTTCATTTTTTCTGAATCTTCTTGCGGCATTGTTCACTGTGGGCATTGGATTCATGCTCCATGAGCTCGGCCACAAGGCTGTTGCGCAGAAGTTTGGATGCTTTGCTGAGTTCCGCGCAAATAACCAGATGCTTGTGCTGGCGATTGCAGTATCATTCTTGGGCTTTATTTTTGCAGCTCCCGGCGCTGTTGTGATTGCCGGAAAACATATCTATGGCAGAAGAAATGGGCTGATATCAATGGCAGGGCCCCTTATGAATATCGTATTGGCTCTTATGTTCTTGGCGGCAAATCTTTATATGCCTAACACTATCTTTAGATATGGCTTTATGATCAATATATGGATAGCCTTGTTCAATATGCTGCCTTTCAGCATAATAGACGGCGCAAAAATCTACCAGTGGAGCAAGGCAGTATATTTAAGCATGGTGATTGTTATCTTGGCTTTGATCTTTGCAGGAGGCTCATCATGGGCTTAGGGACAGTTTCATTTGTTGTGATTGCAGCCGCAGCGCTATTTTTTGCAGTTTTGCTGTTTAAAGTCATAAAAGGAGTTATAAAAATGGCTGCGGCTCTCATGCTGATAGCAGTGTTATTGATTGCAGGCCTTGGCGCATTTGCGTTCCTTGATATAAAAGATTTCAACGCCAATTTTCCGGCTGAGAAGAAGATGTTTCTTCTTGAGGACAGCGGGGAGTTTATAACAGGATTCTATGTTTACAACATAAGCAAGATTGAATTTGAAGGCAGTGAAAATCATGATGAAGGCTATGGAGGCAATCCAGCGGATAACAGCGCATCCATTGAGCCTGTAAGCGATGATGATCTCACCAGATTTTCTGATTATTACAGAAAAGATGAGGCTTCAAAGATAAAGGGGGATAATTTCAAAGTATTCATCTTCAGCAGGAATGCAGTAGGCCAGCTGGAGACTGACATGCCTCTGGCAGCGGCATTTTTCTCAAAGATCGGCGGCAAAATAGGCAAAGAAGGCGTAACGTATCTTCTTGAGGAATTCCAGAACGGAAATCTTAAAGTCCTGCCGACATCAGCATTGACAAGGATCGCAGGATATGTTCCTCTTAAGCCTCTTAAGGCATTTGAGGGGAAGAAGAATATAATTGAAGGGGAGATTGTTGCTGTGAAGGAGATTGGCGCTGTAAGCGATATTGCCGGAAGCAATGAAAATACAGATAAAGGGATTAAAGGCAAAATAGCCGGGATTAAAAAAGAGATTGCGCATGGATAATCAATGCGGCCAACGCCAATAGCACTTACGCTTCATTCTTTCTTCACGCAGGCCCCCTTTTCGCATTTTTCAGATTCTTCATCGCATTTATGCTGGTCGGCGTCGCTTTCAAAATCAAGGCAGTATTGTTCTGAAAGAGTGATGCTGTCTGCGCATTCATCATATATCTTTTCTTTTTTATC
>Ga0208375_1004909_pt1 | contig 10212 bp, 6 predicted proteins | sample RifOxyD1_FD_184038 | JGI IMG/M metagenome (GOLD analysis project Ga0208375, IMG submission 184038) | Soil microbial communities from Rifle, Colorado - Rifle Oxygen_injection D1 (SPAdes) | ecosystem: Environmental > Terrestrial > Deep subsurface > Rock core/Sediment | place: Rifle, Colorado...
AAAATAAAATTAGAACTAAAAGATAACCTTAAAATCAGGGTAGGCTTTGACTCAATAACTCTTTCCCATGACGGCTACACAAAATCAGTAGGCGGATTTTATTATAAAGGCGGATGGGTTTCTGCGGGACAGAAAGTTGCCTCTCAGTTTCCAAGCGTAAGATATTATAATACCGATATAGACGGTTCTAGGACTCTTAGAGAATTAGGGCTTTGTGCTCCAATTCCAACTCCAAACTTAACTGTTTCTTGTTCTGCTTATCCTAATCCTGTTGATACAAACCAATCAACAACTTTTTCTTCTAATGTTGCAGGAGGCACAGGAAGTTATACATATTCATGGTCAGGAGCTTGCAGTTCAAGCAATCAAAATTGCGCAAATTCTTTTTCTTCAACAGGAACAAAAACAGCTACATTATCAGTAACATCGGGAAGCCAAACACAATCTGCGAGTTGTTCAGTTAATGTTAATAACATTGTTTGCAATACAAATTCTGACTGCGGAACCAACGGATATATAGGAGATCTTTATTGTCAGGGTAATTCTGTTTATCAAAACTACAAAACATACACCTGCAATAACCCTGGAACAACTAACGCAAGTTGTAGCAACTCAACACAAGCTCAATTAAAACATACTTGCTCTCAAAATCAGACATGTTCAAATGGCAGTTGTCAGAATTTAAACATTGCCTGCCACATCAACTCTGACTGCGGAACCAACGGATACACAGGAGGTTCTGTTTGCCACGGCAATTATGTTTATAAAAACTACAAAACATACACCTGTAACAACCCGGGAACTGTAAACTCAAATTGCAGTGATGAAACAACTGAAAAATATTATTCAACCTGCGCCTTCGGAAAAACTTGCCAAAACGGCCAGTGCGTAAACATTGCCTGCAGTTCTAATACAGATTGTGGAACTAATGGATATGTAGGAGAACCTTTCTGCAACGACAATTCTGTTTACAAAAATTTTAAAATTTATACATGTTTTAACCCTGGAACCGTAAATTCAAGCTGTACCAATACAATATCACCGCAATTACAGCATTCCTGCGGATTTAACCAAACATGTACTAACGGCACTTGTAATACTGTAAACATTGCCTGTAAAACCAACTCTGACTGCGGAAATAACGGATACATAGGCTCCCCATTCTGTCAGGGAAACGCCATTTACAAAAATTATATTACTCACAAATGTAACAACCCTGGAACAGCCAGCTCATATTGTTCTGACTCAAGCCTTCCTCAATTAACACAGACATGTACCGGCAATCAAACATGTTCAAATGGTAGCTGTACAGCAGTAACTGTTGCTTGCAATACTGACTCTAACTGTGGAGCAAACGGATTCACAGGAAACGCTTTCTGTCAGGACGGAAACGTTTTCAGAAATTTTACAACCTATGCATGTAATAAGCCGGGAACAGCTGAAAGCTTTTGTTCAAATTCTACAACAGCGCAATTAACTAAATCATGCGGAACAAATCAAGCATGTAATAACGGAAGCTGTGTAAGCTTGAATATTGCCTGCGGGTCAAATTCAGATTGTGGAACTAACGGACTTACAGGAAACGCTTTCTGTCAGGGAAATTCTGTTTACAAAAATTTTATTACCTATGCATGTAATAATCCGGGAACAAACCAAAGCTATTGTTCAAACTCTTATACTCCACAGTTAGTTAAAACATGTTCGCCAAACCAGGCTTGTACCAATGGAAGCTGTACAACTCAAAGCATTGTCTGTAACAATAACTCTGAATGTGGAAATAACGGATACATAGGCTCTCCATTCTGTCAGGGAAATTTTGTTTACAAAAATTATATTACGAACACTTGTAACAACCCGGGCACAGCCCAGAGTTATTGCTCTAACTCAAGCTTACCTCAATTAACACAGACTTGTACCGGCGACCAAACATGTTCTTCTGGCAGTTGCCACGATGTTGTTATCGCCTGTGACACAAATTCTGACTGCGGAAGCAATGGACTTATAGGTTCGCCATTCTGCCAATCAGGCAATATTTTCCAAAACTACAAAACATACATCTGTAATAATCCAGGCACTGCTTCAGCTGCCTGTACTAACTCTACACAGGCCCAGTTAAAACAAAACTGCACAGCTAACCAAACATGTTCTAACGGACAATGCCACGATGTTGTTATCGCCTGTGACACAAATTCTGACTGCGGAAGCAATGGATTTATTGGCGGTTTATTCTGCCAATCAGGCAACGTATACCAAAACTACAAAACATACATCTGTAATAATCCAGGCACTGCTTCAGCTGCCTGTACTAACTCTACACAGGCCCAGTTAAAAAATACTTGCGCAGGAGACGAGACTTGCTACAACGGTCAATGTGCAAACATTGCTTGCGAAAGAAATTCTGACTGCGGAAATAACGGATACACAGGAGATACTTTCTGCCAATCAGGCAACGTATATCAGAACTACAGAAGATATATTTGCGATTACGCGGGAACTACTAACGCTGCATGTTCAAGCTCAGATACAGCTCAGTTAAAAAACACATGTACTTCGGGCCAGACATGTAATAATGGAAGCTGTACAAACGTAAATATTACCTGTGACACAAATTCTGACTGCGGAAATAACGGATACATAGGCTCTCCATTCTGCCAGTCAAATAATGTTTATCAAAACTACAAAACATACACCTGCAATAGTCCGGGAACTGCAAATTCATATTGTTCAGATTCCACAGAATCTCAATTAAAAAATACCTGTACTTCAGGCCAGACTTGTAATAATGGAAGCTGTAATCAGCAAAATAATTTAGTTGTCTCTTGCTATGCAACGCCAAACCCGGCTAACTCAAACCAGTCGGTAAACTTTATATCTACAGTTTCTGGAGGCACAGGAAGTTATACATATTCATGGTCAGGAGCTTGCAGTGGAAGCTCTCAAGTTTGCGCTAATTCCTATTCGCAATCAGGAACACAAACAGCTACAATTAATGTCAGCTCTGACGGCCAAAGCAACAGCGCAACCTGCTCTGTAAACATTAACCAGCAAAACAATAATGTAAGTGTGCAGACAAATTCAGCAACAAATACTACCAACAGCCAGGCAACCTTAAATGGCTATATATATGGATACGACAACAATAATAACAACGTTTATGTTTGGTTTCAGTGGGGAACAAGCACAAGCTACGGTAACGAAACAACCCACCAACTAAAGAATAATTCCGGCACTTTCAGCCAAAATATTGCTAACTTGTACAGTAACAACGCCACATATCACTTTAGAGCAGTTGCTCAAGCTAACAACGGACAGATCGTTTACGGTTCTGATATGACATTTTATACAGGTGGAAATACAAATCAAAACTTATTGACAATTACAAAAACCGGTAGGAATTTAACATCTCAAAATTCAGGGTTCTCAAATACGCTTTATGCAAATCCATCTGACACATTAATGTTTTTGGTAACAATTCAGGCAACAGGAAACCAGGATGCGCAAAACGTTGTAGTTAGAGATTATTTAGCAAACAACCTTATTTACAAAGACCAGCTTGTTGTGTCTGGAGCTACTAATTACAATTACAGCGGAAACTATAATTCTGGCGGAGACATTACTTCTGGAATAAATTTAGGCACAATTCCATCTGGTCAGACAATTACAATTACTTACCAAACACAGGTGGCATCATCTCAAAATTTTGCTTACGGAACCACTACTTTGACAAACAGTGTTTCTGTAACAAGCTCAAATTCAGGATACAACCCAACAAGCAATGCATCTGTTATTGTAACAAGAACAGCTGTATACGGAGCCAGCTCTATTTCTACAGGATTGACCAACAACATCTGGTTAGATTCATTCTTTTTGCCAATGCTGGCAGCCTTAGTCGGAATCATGATGATGAGGTCAGGAATGTTTTTGGGAGTTGAAAAATGGGCAGATAACAGCAAAAAGAAAAGAAGAATTTATAAAGCTGAAAAAGAATTGAATTCAAAAATCGCAAATATCAGGAAGACGGAAAATATCTAATATAAAGCCAAAGAGGCGTAGTAATTACGCCTTTTTAGTTATAGTATTAGTATATTAGCATTGCATTATGACTCACGAAGAATTCGAAAAATTAGTGGCGGAAGGCATAGACAATATACCGGAAAAGTTTCTCCAAAAATTGAAAAATGTAGAAATTGTCATTGAAGAAGACCCTTCGCCCTTTCAGTTAAAAAAGCTTAATTTAAGAGGCGGATTTCTTTTTGGTTTGTATGAGGGCATACCGCAGACAAATAGGGAATCGTACGGACAGGTTTTGCCGGATAAAATAACAATTTTCAAAAATCCAATAGAAAAATATTATGCGAATCCCGAAGCCATCAAAAAAGCTGTAGAAAATACTGTCTGGCATGAAATAGCCCATCATTTTGGCATGGACGAAAAACAGGTGAAAAACGCTGAGAAAAACAGGCAGAAAAAATGAATCGCTCAGACACGTCTGAGCGATTGAAAAAAAACATAATTGGTGGTTTAATAAAAACGTTAATTATTAATTTAAATTTTATGAAAATAGAGGGACTAATAGAAAAATTAAAAAAAATAGAAAAGATGGGGTTTGTCAAAACTGTTAGACCTCACGACGGCGGTGTTGGTAATACATTAGAATCATTGTTAGATGTTAAAGAAAACAATCTTAGGTTGCCAGATATCGGAGACGTTGAGATAAAGGCAAAACGCATTGAATCAAGTAGCATGTTAACATTGGCTTCAAAATCACCTTTACCGAGAGGCGTGAACAAGCTTTTGTTTGTTAATTATAGTCATGTTGCGGAAGATGGTATCAGAAAACTTTATACAACAATATATGGGTCTAAGACCAATCCCCAAAATTTTAAAGTTGTTTTTGAAAATGATAAATTGGTATTACAAAACAAAAACAATATTTTAGCATATTGGCCAGTTAGTTTGCTTTTTGAGGGTCTTAAAGCAAAGGCAGATAAGGTATTATTAGTTTATGCCGAAACCAAAGGCAAAAAAAGTTCACCTAACGAAAAGTTTCATTATGCTGAAGCCTATATACTTGAAGGAATAGATTTTGATAATATTAAAAAAATTTTAGAAAACGGTAAATTAAAATTTGATATAAGAATTGGAGCCGATAAAAATGGGAAAAAAATTGGTGTGTACCATGACCATGGCACAGCGATTAGGATAAGTAAGCAAGATTATCCAAAACTATATAAAAAACACGACAAAATCATTTAATTTTTTTTATAGCTATTATTTGGGGCGCCAAAAATCTAATATATATTCGAAAGTGGTCCCTAATGTTATATAGTTGGATGGCCAGCCAAAAATACCAGCTCCATTAACTAAATTTCTTCTGTCCCAAATTATTGTATTTCTTAACCTATAACCGGCTTTTTCCATAGCTTCTATAGTATATAAATGCAAAGGTATTCTTTTATTCTCCCACCATAAATCAGTAATATTGATTACACAATGCGCGCCTGGTTTGTGTAATGGTAGAATCCCCTTATAAATTTCTCCTAGCGTTTCGGCAAATTTTTTAGGTTCCATTGTTCCTAGGTCTCTAGGGTCTTTTGAATATTGCTGAATTTTTTCGTAGTGCTTATTATTTCTTAAATCTCCGCGGAGACTTTTATTTTTTCTAGGTCTGTTTAACATATTCGCGTACGGTGGCGATGTTATAGAAAGAGAGACGGAATTTTCATTTAAATAATTTGCTATATTCATAGAGTCATCGCAAATAGCCATCTGTTGAGTTTTTGTAAGCGCGGGGGATTGAGATAATCTTTCTTTTGTAAAATTAATGTATCTTTTGCCCAAATCAAAACCCACTGCATTTCTTTCTAAATCTTTAGCGGCAATCAATGTTGTTCCTATGCCGGCAAAAGGGTCCAATACCAATTCTCCTTTATGCGTAAATAATTGTATACACTTAGATGGTAGACCAACTGGAAATACGGCCGGATGTATGTCCTTATCTCTTATGTCTCTTTTTTCATAAGCAAATTCCCAAACAGCGACCTGGCTTTTCATCCAATTTTTTGCATCTAGGCAGTTTATGTGGTTGTTGGGACAGTCACATATTTTTGTAAACCCAATATCTATTTTTTTATTTTTTATCCCAGATTTTTTTATTTTTTCTTCCTGTATTATTTCATCTTTTAATTCTTCAAATTTTCTGATTACACTGACTACCTTGCCTTGTATTTCTAATCCTTTTACAAAAATAGGCTTTAAACTTGAATTAGCTGGTTGCAATCTAAAACCATTTTTTTCCCGATATATTTTTTTTAGAGTTACCTCATTATTGTTTAAAAGGGCCACTACGGTTTCTCCGTCATCTGCGTTAGATTGTTTTTTTATAACTACGGTGTCACCATCAAAGATCCCTTCGTCTATCATACTGTCGCCTTGAACTTTGAGAGCAAAGTGTTCGCCAGATTTTGACAATTGCGATTTTGCAACTTTTATTTTTTCTGGAATTTCTATAGCCTCTATGGGTTGACCCGCGGCGATAGTTCCAAGTAAAGAAATTTCTACTAAATCTGATTTTTTATTTTTTGATAACTCAATAGAGCGCGCCTTATAATCTGTTTTTTCTAAATATCCTTTTTCTTTTAATTCTTCTATGTGCTGGTGGATAGTAGATTTGGCCAATTTAAAATGTTTGGCAGTTTCATCAAGAGAGGGGGAGTAGCCATTTTTCTTTAAACATTTTTTTAAATATTCTAATATTTGTTTTTGTTTTGGCGTAAGCATATTGACATGTTTTTTATTAATACTATTATTATATTATACCGAACATTTACCGAACATGCAAAATGGTCAACTGTGGATAACTTAATCCTGAAATTTTTGCACTTATCCACAGATTTTATAAGTAAAGTGGGATTTGACACGCTTTTTTGTTGGAGTAAAATATAGACGAAAGGTCGATTATTAAAATATAAAATAGTTAATATTATGAGATATAATTTTTACGATGTTTTTGAAGAGTCGTCCAATGGAATGTTAAAACCAAAAAGGCCTGTTAGAATAGGTGGCGTAACTATGGGAACTGGCGTTAGTTTCGGTCCAGGAGCGTCCTTTGCTGGAATAAATATTTTTCAGATGAAGGGGATTGATATAGAAGCGAACGAAGAAAATGGAATGTTGGTCATTGGAGGATTTTTCAATTAGTCTAATCCCCCTATAGGGTACTTTGAAAAAGCAGCCCAGTAGTTAGAGCTTGATCACTTGAGAGTTTCGGATTTGTAAAATATCGGAATGGCTTGGTGAGATGGCGAACGACAGGCACACCTTCTCTAAAAAATCGCCGAAACGGCGATTTTTTAGTATAATAGGTTAAAATTTTATGGTTTATTATATTTTTTTATTTGCGGCCTTCGAAGGCTGATTCTAACGTTTCTTCGTCGGCGTATTCTAATTCTCCGCCGACAGGAATTCCTTTTGCAAGATGAGTTATTTTCCAGCCCGAGGCTGGTCCGCCTTGGGCGGAAAAAGTTTCTTGTAATTGGTTTATAGTTCTTTCAATTAACATAGAAGTTGCTTTGCCTTCTGGAGTTGGATTTAAGGCAATTATTATTTCAGAAAAATTGCCTGTTTTTATTCTTTGTTTTAATTCTTCAATTCTTAAATTATCAATATCTTCTTTTCTCATCATAGCCAAAGTTCCACCTAAAATAAAATAAAGTCCGTTATATTTTTTTGTCCCGACTCCATCGAGGGTCCTCGAAGAATTCGGGATGTTTTCAATTGATAATAAATCAGCTTCTTTTTCAACTATGCAAAGCAAATTTTTATTTCTTGCCGGATTCTGGCATATTGGACAGAGATCGCCGTCTGATTCAAATGGATTAAAGCACAGCTGGCAGAGTTTTATCTTATTTTTTAAATCCTGCAAAGCATTTGATAATTCATCTATTTGTTCTTTGGGAAGCTTAATCAAATAATAAACAAAACGACCGGCTGTTCTGGAGCCAACCGTTGGAAATTTTTTAAATATATCTATTAGCTTTTCAATCGCTGACATTTAAAAATTACAAAATTAAAAATTCTCAGAAAATGAGTTTACTCATTTTCAGTGTTGTATTCTCCTTTTTCAAGGCTTCTAAAACTTATTCGCTGTTTGTCAAAATATAAATTGACAAATCCCGGCGGACCATTTCTGTGCTTGTCAATTAAAATTTTAGCCATTCCCGGATTTAAACTATTTTCATTGTATACATCCTCTCTGTAAATAAACATTACAACATCTGCATCTTGCTCTATTGCGCCCGATTCTCTCAAGTCTGACAATCTTGGAATTTGAGGAACCCGCTGTTCAACGGCACGGGATAATTGAGACAAAACCAATACAGGCACATCTAACTCTTTCGCTAAAATTTTTAAAGCTCTTGAATTTTCTGTTGTTTGTTGAACAGGAGAAGCATATCTATTCATTGGTTGCATTAGTTGTAAATAGTCAACTACCAATAAACTTAGCCCTTTGCTAGCCTGAAGTCTGCGAGCCATTGCCCTCATTTGCAAAATATTCACAGAGCCGGCGTCGTCAATATAAATTGGCGCGTCAGAAAGAATTCCCATTGCGTGTTGAATTCTTGAATAATCGTCATCTTTCAGCTGGCCTGTTCTTAAGTGCCAAGAATCTATATTTCCGGTTGAAGCGATAAGCCTATCTGTAATTTGGTCTTTGCCCATTTCTAAACTAAAAATTCCGACGGGCTTGTTTTCATGAACTGCCACATTTCTGGCGATATCAAGAGCCAAAGAAGTTTTTCCCATACCCGGCCTTGCCGCCAGGATTACTAAGTCAGCTTTTTGTAGTCCGGAAAGCTTATTATCTAAGTCTTTAAATCCGGTTGGCACTCCTCTGTAAGTTCCGCTATGTTTTGAAAGCATATCCAATCTCTCAAATGTTGATGGCAAGATATCTTTAATGGGAATAAAAACCTGAGTTAAAGCTCTTTGTCCTATATCAAATACGGTTTTTTCCGCTTTGTCTAACAAAAAGTCCACTTCTTCTGATTCGTCAAAGGCGGACAAGCCAATTTCTTCTGAAGCAGAAATCAGATCTCTTAAAATCTTTTTTTGCCTTACTATTTTAGCATAATTAAATACATGGGTAGCTGTGGGAACCGTGTTTATAAGAGAGGTGAGGTAAGCTGAACCCCCTGCACCCTCTAACTTATTTTTTTCTTTTAATCTGGAAGACACAGAAAGAATGTCAATTGGTTCTGATCTTTCGTAAAGTTCAGCCATTACCTGATAAATGTCCTGGTGGACGCCCTTATAAAAATCTTCAGCCCTTATTAAATCAATCACCTTGACAATCGCGTCTTTATCCAACATTAAACAGCCAAGCATGCATTGCTCTGCTTCAACATTTTGTGGAGGAAGTTTTTCGATTAAATCGTTAACCATATGTTATTCTATACGCCCTTAATATAAAATCAAGTGGTCGCTTTTATTGCAGGGCCGTCTTTTGTGTCCTCTACCGTGAATCCTTGTTTTTCAATTTCTCCGCGCGCCTGGTCTGCTTTCTGCCACTCTTGGTTTTCGCGGAATTTTTCTCTTGCCTGCGCAAGTTTTTTAATTTTTGCCGGAATTGTCCGGTTTATTCTTTTAAAGTCAATAATCCCAAATATAGCATTTATCTCTTCAAAAAAATTATAAATTTCTGACGCCTCTTTTTTTGGGACAAGGTTTTTATCTAAAAATTTGTTTTCTTTTTTAATGAAATCAAACAAAACAGAAAAAGCTTTTGGAGTGTTAAAGTCGTCATCTAATTGCTTGTAAAAATCAGCTCTTAAATTTTTAACCAGTTTTGCGCTACCTAAATTTGTTTGTTTTTTATTTTTTACATCTTTTATTTTTCGCAGAAATTCTTCAATTTTTTCTACAGTTGACTTTACTTCTATCATTGTTGACTCAAAATAATCAATGGGCGAGCGCCATAAATTTTTAAGCGCAAAAAATCTTAAATAATTTGCCGGGTGCCTCCTTAAAAAATCATCTATGGTTATAAAGTTTCCAAGCGATTTTGACATTTTTTGCCCCTCAATTGTTAAAAATCCAGCATGCATCCAATATTTTGCCATCGGGCTTTTGCCGGATATCGTCTCCATTTGAGTTATCTCCGCCTCGTGATGGGGAAATATTAAGTCGCGGGCACCTCCGTGGATATCGTAT
>Ga0208375_1004912_pt1 | contig 10210 bp, 12 predicted proteins | sample RifOxyD1_FD_184038 | JGI IMG/M metagenome (GOLD analysis project Ga0208375, IMG submission 184038) | Soil microbial communities from Rifle, Colorado - Rifle Oxygen_injection D1 (SPAdes) | ecosystem: Environmental > Terrestrial > Deep subsurface > Rock core/Sediment | place: Rifle, Colorado...
ACCGATTACCGAACCCGAACCGGCCGTAAGCGAACCGACCGCTCCGGTAGAACCACCCACAATCGAACCAACAATTTAAAATTATATGAGTAAAATAACCAAAATCTTAATATCCGCCGCTACCGCAATCATCGCTTTGGGTGGTTTCGCCAATATCGCTTTTGCTGGGCCGGTATTGCCGCCACTGGATGTTCATTTTCAAAATGAGCCACTTCCTCTTTTCAATGTTTCTAATTTTATGCCCGGTGATGTCAAAGAAGCAACTATCACCGTCGGTAACAATGATAATGTTCCGCACAGCGCTTATATAGAAGCGGTCAATATCTCAAACGGCGATAATTTGGCAAGTCAGATGAAATTGGAAATGTTTGATGGTTCAACTTCAATTTACGATAACAATTTTGGAACTTTCTTGAATGCCGGACCGGTGCCACTTTCCCAAATTGGAGCAAATGGCGGTTCCAAAACATATAATTTAAAAATTACTTTCCTTGAAAATGCCAACAACGATTATCAGGGCAAAACTTTGGGATTTGATATTTGCGTCGGATTTTCCGGTGGTAATTTGTATTGTACCAATGAGGTGGCGACGAGTTCGGAGGAGGGGATAATTAAAGACAGCGGAAGTAGCGGTGGGGGAGGAGGATCTTCCGGTGGAACACAACATCTAATTATTTTCAACGAACAAGCTTCAAACATTTCTGCGAGCGGTGTCATACCCGGCTCCGGTCTCGCCACCATCACTTGGAACACCAACATCCCCGCTACCAGTCAGGTGGTTTATGGGCTAGATTCCGGCGTATCATATCCTTTTGATATAAATACTCTGCCATATTTTGGTTATCCGTCCGGCATCGGTGAAGATTTAACTAAAACAGTGAACCACTCAATGCTTTTGACCGGCCTAACACCAGGCGAAACTTATGTTTATAGGGTGGTTTCCCGCGCCTCACCTCCAACCATAAGTTATGAACACGAGTTTACGGTGCCTATTCCACCAGGAGCCGGCAATACTATAACTTCCGGCGGAGAAGGAGAGGTACTTGGAGCTAGTTCTGGTCAGTCAGCTGACGGAAATGCGACCTCTACTGACCAAGAAGTAGCAGGAATATTTAATAAAGAAAATATGGCCGCCGCCCTTGGCTCCGGTTGGAGTGATTTGATTTCCAAATGTTCACTTATAGCTCTGCTTATACTTTTGGTCGCTTATATAGTTTGGAGATTTGTTTTAAGGCCAAGATATGAGAAAAAAGGTTTACCGGAATGGGAAATCAAACAAAGGTCCTATATTTTCTTCGGATTGTTTTCCGCTCTGGCCATCGTCGTCGCTTTCATACTGGGCCAATATTGCCCGATTCCAATATTCCTCATAGTTTTACTGATTTCGGGTGGTTTATATGTTTATAATCTTGTAAAATAGGCAGATTGTGATATAGTGGTGAGGTGAAAAAATACAAGGAAATTATGAAATTAAAAATTGCTATTGGCTGTTTGGTTATCATGGTTGTTTTGGTTGGCGTAATCCCTTCTTTTAGGTCAAATGTTTTTGATTCACTGTCCGCCATTTATGCCGCGGTGCTGGTTAATCTGACTAATCAAAATAGGGTAGCGGCCAATCTCTCGGAACTCAAAGTTAATCCGGTTTTGGAAAAAGCCGCTCAAATGAAAGCCGACGATATGGCTTCTAAAAGCTATTTTGCCCACAATACCCCCGATGGCAAAACTCCTTGGTATTGGTTTGAACTGGCCGGTTATAAATATGTTTATGCCGGAGAAAATTTGGCCGTTAATTTTGAAAACAGCGAAGATGTAGAAACCGCTTGGATGAATTCTCCCGGCCACTTTTTAAATATTATGAATCCTAAGTATACAGAGATAGGTATAGCGACCTCCACGGGCCTCTACAAGGGCCGTACCGCCATCTTCGTCGTCCAAATGTTTGCCTCTCCTAAATAGATATCAACACTATAAGATATTAATTTTTCGCAGTAGTGATATTCTGAGTATGGGAGGTAAGCATAATGAAATGTGTTAATCAGATCTTTCGTCCAAGTACATACATTTCTCCTGAAATGAGGCCCGGGAAAGGGGATTGTACCGTCTGCAAGGCAGACGAAAAAAACAGGAATTGCAATGGATTTCATCCGGTGATTCTGCGCGAGATGGGGGAGTCTACAAACTCCCCTTATTTCATTCTCTGCAATTCCAAATAGATATTCTCCAATGCCTTGACTGCGTCGCCGGCGGCTATGTTGTTTTGATGATATAGACAATCGGTACAATCTCCGGCGGCCCATATCCCTTCCAGGCTGGTCCTTTGGGTCTTGTGGTTAATTTTTATACGTTTAAACTCGTCTATATCTAACAAACCGTCCACGAAATCAGTTGCCGGTGTATGGCCGATTTCTACAAATATTCCCTCCACTTCAATTTTAAAATTGTTTACAAAAGGAGTGGTTCTTTTGTATTCAAAAGATTTTACGAACTGGTCTCCTTTGATTTCAACCGGCAAAGCATTCATCAGGGCTTTCATTTTTGGGTTCTCCATCACCTTTCCCACAGTAACCGGGTCGGCATGAAATTCTCCGCGGCTTATCAGAGTGACACTTTTACAATAGGCGAGTAGTTGAGCAGCCGTTTCAAAACCGGCGTTACCGCCACCTATAACTACCACATCTTTGTTGGCAAAGAATGGTCCATCGCAGGAGGCGCAATAGGTGATACCTTTGCCTTCAAATTCCTTGGCTCCGGGGATATCCAGTTTTTTCCTGGAACTGCCGCTTGCTACCAAAATCGTTTTTGTTTTGTAAATATCTTTACCCGTAGTAACCAAAAAACCATCCTCTTCTATGTGTTCTACTTTGCTGACTCTTTCTCCCTCTTTTATATCAACAAAACCATCAGCATAGGCTCTGACATGTTCCTTAAGGTTTTTGGCTAAATCAACACCGGAGATGGCAGTTGTGCCCACCCAATTTTGAATTTGATTTGACTCTACAGACTGACCACCAAAAGATTCGGCAATGAGAGCGGTTTTTATCTGCTTCCTGGCTGCATAAACCCCCGCCGCAGCTCCCGCTGGTCCTCCGCCAATGATAATTAAATCGTATTGCATATGGTTATTATAACTTATCTCAAAACTTAATGAAAGTAATAATCCGATATTATAACATCCAATGCGGTCGCATTAGGTGTTACAACAATCAGATTTTATTTCTTACAAATTTGAAAGGCTTAGCCAATTTAAAATTTCTAACGCAAGAACGAAGACCGATTTCTTTTATATAAGAAACGAACTCTTTTGGTAATGGGCTTGGACCAACCCAAACACTTTTTTGAATCATAATATAGCCAAATTTTATTAAATGCAGTCTAAACCAATTGCGTTCAACTTTTCTAGATTCTGGGATATCAAACATAACAATTAAATTTTTGGCCGCATCTTTTTTGAGTGTTGAATTAAAATGGGGAACTACCTTTTTCTTTTCTGTATTCAGATATTTTTTACCATTTTCTGTTATAGACCATTTTCCAGATTTATTTATTATCAAGCCTTTTTTGTGAAGTCGAGACATTGTGGTCCTCACTGAAGCATCATTATGTTTCCATGGTTTAGGAAATCCAAAAACATTTATTCGCATACCATTATAGTAAAGAGTAGTGTCCCAAAGTCCTTCAAGTATTTCTATGACAAGGCTCATATATTAATTATATATGAATCAAAAAATATCAACAACCAATGCGGTCGCACTGGGTGTTGATAATGTTAAGTTGACGATATAAAAATTATGCGTATAATAAAGTATGGAGGAAGTCATGGGCAAAATCCCACTAACTTTGGTAGAAGACACAGAAATTGGGAAAAGGCGCGCGGAACGGCTTTTAGGAGCTAATTTCGATATAACGGATGATCGTTTTCTCGGTTATTTCGAAAAAGACCTGGCAGAGGGTAGAACTCCACGAGTTGTTGTAACCAATCTGATGCTCAGTGAAGGACCTGAAGAGGGTCTTTCCTTGATTCGTCATATCAGAGAACTATGCCCTGGCATCATTATTGTGGTATGGACAAAGCTCTCAGTAAAGTATCATGATATTGCGGTTCAAGCCGGTGCAAATTTGGCCTACGCCAAGTACTACAACGATGAAAATATGGGGGAAGAGATTCTTCGTCTCCTCCAATGACCCGCCACAGAGGCCCGCTCTCTCTGATTGGTGGGTTTTCTGTTTTCCGTCCCTAGCCCCTCCACTTTGCAAGGGGAGGGGCAGCTTTCCGCAAGGAAAGCGGGGTGAGGTAGTTTTTGAAGCGGGGAGAAACTATTTCAATTTAGAACGTCGCAAAAATGCCGGGACGGCGCCCCATTCGTCATCATCATCTATGATATTTTGTTTTTTATCTTCCGACTCTCCCGTTTGACCGGAAAAATCTTTCTTTTCTGCTTTTTCATTTCTGAATACCGAATTAAATATTTTGCCTTTGCCTTCGCCCCCGTCTTCACCCTTATCACCGAAGAGGTTTTTTTTCATAAAACTTTCAGGAAAACCTGAAGCGATAACGGTGATTTTAATCTCACCTTTTTTGAGTTTGTCGTCGCGGACAGTACCGAATATTATTTTGGCGTTTGGATCAACCGAATCGGTGATAAACTTGGCGGCATCGTGAATTTCAAACATAGTGAGGTCATCTCCGCCGGCAATGGAAAATAGCACTCCTTTAGCTCCGTTGATGGAAACTTCCAGAAGCGGGGAATTGATGGCCATTTTGGCAGCTTCTTCGGCTCGCTTTTCACCGCTGGCTCTGCCTATACCCATGAGTGCGCCCCCTGCGCTCTCCATAATGGCTCTGACGTCGGCGAAGTCTATATTTATGATACCTGGCATGGTGATGAGGTCTGATATACCCTCAACCGCTGATTTCAATATGTCATCACACATGGCGAAAGCATTTTTGGCGGAAGTTTCTTTATCAATAGTCGCAAGCAGTCTGTCATTTGGAATAACTATCAAAGCATCGACGGACTGGCGTAATTCTTCAAGTCCAGCTTCTGCCAATCGCATTTTTTGCTGACCTTCAAAAGTAAAAGGTTTAGTGACCACCGCCACAGTCAAAGCGTCTAATTCTTTGGAGGTGCGGGCAATGATGGGACCGGCTCCGGTACCGGTGCCTCCTCCCATTCCGTAAGCAATGAAAACCATATCTGCTCCTTTGATAGCTTCTTGCACTTCTTCTTTAGTTTCTTCCACCGCTCGTTTGCCGAGCTCCGGATTCATACCTGTGCCGAGACCTCTGGTTAAATTTTTACCTATGTGTATTTTCTTTTTGGCTAATGAGTGATGCAAATCTTGAGCATCTGTATTTACGGAAATAAATTCTACTCCTTTTACTTTGGAGTTAATCATGTGGTTAACGGCATTTTTGCCGGAACCGCCAACCCCTATAACCTTTATTCTGGCGAAGACTTCAATTTCCGGTTTTATTTGAGGCATAATATGTTGAATTTAAAGTTTAAAAATCAAAAATTAAGGAACACTCGAATACTACCAAAAAATACCTATAAATACAAAGGTTGCATATAGCACAAAATATGTCATAAAAACTACGGTAAAAACTGTTTTATTGTCTGAAGAACTTTTTTAAATATTGTTCTGCTGTGCTTTTTGAGACCGAGTCTTTCTTCTTCGTCGGGCAGGTTGCCTATTATGCAAAGCCCATAAGCCACCGACCAGGATGAGTCTTTTATTTGAAATTTACCGTTCCCTATGTTGAGTGAGGCGATGCGGGAAGGCAGGCGGAGGTAGCTTCTGGCCAGATCTTCAATGAGACCGATGGAGGAGGAACCGCCTGTTATTATTATACCGGCCGGCAACACACCGGACTTGCCTATTTTTTTAAGATGAGCTTCAATCAATTCAAAAATATCTCCCAGACGGGCGGAAATAATATCCTCCAATCTTTTTTTTGAATAATTCGTGGATGTGACCCCACCGAGCTTTATCGATTCGGCTTCTTCCAAAGAGACTTTGAGACCCAGAGCGATATCGTTGGTAATGTCGCTGCCACCGATGGGGAATATTTCCAAAGATATGGGTATGTTGTTTTCAAAAACTACGATAGATACTGTTTCGGCGCCCACATTTGCCAGGACACAGCCGGCGATTTTTTGGCTCTTGGAAAGAGTGACGAATGAAGCGGCGATGGGGGAGGCGACCACATCTATCACTTCTACTCCGGCTTCTTCGACTGCCATCGCCAAATCATCAAGGTGTGGCTCTATACAGCTGACGAAAAGAGCTTTGGTTTCAAGCTTCACCCCCTTCATACCAAGGACTCTGCCCAAAACCTGCTTGCCGTCTATTTTCCATAAAGTAGGGATGGAATATATTATTTTCCTATTTTGAGTTAAGGCGCTCGGGATCGATTCTTCGGCGCTTAAAATGGCCAGTTCGGTATCGGCCTCTGTTATTTCCTGGTCAGCCCTGGAAACGATGGTTGAACCCTGAGAATTAATACCGGAAAGACCGACTCCACCTATGGAAATAAAGGCTTTTTTGATTTTAATGCCGGAAGATTTTTCGGCCTGCCTCACCGCCAAGACGACACTTTTGGTGACATCTGCGGTATTCATTATGTAACCATGCCTTAAACCTTTTGATTCAGCCCGGCCGGTGCCCAAGATGGTCGGTAAATTATTTTCAGAATTTTGCTCCGCAACAACTACGCGCACTTCATAAGTACCTACGTCTATACCGGCTGTAATACGTGAGCTCATACTTCTCCATTCTATCACCATGATGAAGGCCTTTCAAATGAAGTATTCCGTGGATAACTAAAAATAAGACATATTCTTCCAAAGTTTTTCCAAAACCGCCCGCTTTGGTTTTTGCAACCGTCCGACAAATCAAAATTTCGCCTGAATCTTTGGAGAGAGGGAAAGAGAGAATATCGGTGGGCTCGTTTTTTTTGCGATAAGTTTTATTTAAAAATTTTATGCGATTTTTGCTTATAAAAGCAAAAGAAAGCTCGTATCGCTTTCCTAAAATGTCATTTTTTATCTGCCCGACTATGTCATTCAGGCGGGTTTTTTCAATCTTTGGATCTTTGGATCTTGCCATCTTTAAATTACTCCAATGTCCCGGGCATTTTGCCCATCTTGATAAGATCTCTGATTCTGCTTCTTTCCGATATTTTTTTGAGAGTTTTTTTCTTTTTGACGTATTCGGAAAGCTTCCTGACACTGTATCTTCGGCTTCGCAGACGTGACAAAATACCGGAGCCCTGCACTCTTTTGGTAAATTTCCTGATGAGGCTAAGATTGTTATCGTTGCCGCTTTTGGTTATTTCTACATTTACTGCCATTTGAGATATCCTAACATAACTTCATATTTTATGCAAAAATCGTTAAACCAGCTCTTTGACTTTGGCGGCGAGGGCCGAGATGGAGACGGTTTCTTGGGAGCGGGTGAGGTTGTTGCGTATAACCACCGAGTTTTCCAAGGCTTCTTTTTGGCCTATGAGGATTATGTATGGGGCTTCTGAATTTTCGGCTATTTCCATCTGGCCACCCAATTTATCTTTGGTTATTGAATGGATAATGCTGACTCCGGCTCGGTAAAGCTCCTGCAGAATAATAAAACTTTTGAGTTTGGCTTCAGACCCGAATTGAACCAGATAAAACTGTGATTTTGGGGTTTTGGATTTCACTTTCTTCAGATTTTTTTTGAGCTTGGCGGAGATATTCAAGGTGGTGCACCAGACATCTTTTTTGAGACCTATTTTTTTGGCCATTCTGTTGAAGCGGAATCCGTAAGCCAACTCTTCCTGCTTGCCACCATCTGTTTCGGCCTCGATTTTTATGGAAAATATAGTCTCCGAACCTATATCAAGGTCACCAATAAGATGATGGTTTATTTGATATGGAGTATCCATTATTTCCAAAAATTCAAGCACTTCTTTGAAATGTAATCTGCTTGATTCTGACAAAAAATCTATAGATTTGGGGCATTCGGTTTGGAAACTCTCCCATTCCTGTTTGTTTCCTTTAAATATGGCAAACAGGTCTTTTTTGGTGGCTTGTTTCAGCTCAGACGAAAAAGAGTTGTAATTTTTCCTGACAAAAATTGTAAGTTTTTTTTGAAATTCACTCATAGAATCTTTGTCTCCGATTGAATTTATTTCTACCACCAAATCTTTATAGCCGATTGAATTTAATATGGAAATACCGGTTTGGATAGAAAGGCATTCGCAAACGCTTTTTGATGAGCCCAAAGAAACAAGGGATGATTCAAGGTGAAGTGGTCTCTTTTTTTCCTGCCTACTGGCGGGCAGGCCTTTACCTCCACGAAAAGGTCTTTCGCAATAAAACATATTTGGTTGCGGCAAAGACATAAGACGGTCTTCAAAATACATTCTCAAGAGAGCCGCCTTTTCGGCCGGATGTGATGATTCATCAAACTCTTTAACGGAATCAATATCTTGTTTTTCTATCGTTGGCGGGACGATAGGTTGAAAACCATAAAATCTGGCTATTTTGCCGGCTTCATTTATTTCACTCAGCTTCCTATTTGGTATTGGTTTGTTTTCCATTGTCATAATTAAAAAATTCCGGGCCAAACATCTATTTTATTTATCGGCAACAATCTTATAACCGGCCTTCCTATAATATATTTTTTTGGCAAAGTTCCCCATGCTCTGCTGTCAGATGAGCCGGCTCTGTTGTCTCCCATGACAAAATATTCGTCAACTCCTAATTTTATAGAAAAATTTTCATTCTTTCCATAAACAACATAAGGTTCGTTCAACAGGGTAGCTTCATTTAAAGCGGATTCTTTTAACACACCCTGAATGTAGACACTGCCGTTTTTGATTTCAACCGTTTCTCCCGGAAAACCGATCAATCTTTTTATAAAAAATTTTGAAGTGTCTTTGGGATATCTTATAATAACAACAGCCCCCCTTTGGGGCTCTTCAAATCTTTTGGAGAGCTGGTCAACAATGAGGTAATCAGCATCTTTAAATGTCGGGTCCATGGAGGAACCGGAAACCACATAAGGTTGGGCGATGAAAATACGGAAAGGTATGACTATAATCAGGGCAATAATGGCGTATCTCACAAACTCCCAAAAGGAAGACCCTTTTGTTTCAGTTTGTTCGCTTGGCGCTTTGTTCTGTATAGGTTTAGTTAGGTCGGTATTGTTGTTTTCTTCCATAATTTAAGTCATTATATTACATATTAGGATTAATTCAAAATTTCATGTTTTATGTCATAGGTTTAGGAAATCCGGGAGAGGAGTATGAAAATACTCGGCACAACACGGGCAGGATGGCGGTTGAGAAATTATTGAAAGATTTGGATTTTACTGAATGGGAAGGTGATAAGAAATCAAAATCTTTAATATCAAAGGGAAAAATAAAGAAAGAACAGCTGACACTTATTTTGCCCGACACCTTCATGAACAAATCCGGGCAAACAGCTTCTTATTTTATTAAACCCAAACTTAAAACCTCAAAGAAAGGACTGGAAAATTTAGTGGTGGTACACGATGATTTAGATTTGCCGTTGGGCACAATCAAAATATCTTATAATAAAGGGGTTGGTGGACACAGAGGATTGGACTCGGTGGCCAAAGCTGTCAAAACTTTGGAATTTGTCAGAGTAAGGATAGGTATTTCTCCTTCTACAGCTAAAGGCAGAGCTAAAAAGCCGGAGGGAGAGGATGCTGTCATTGACTTTATACTCGGTAAATTCAAACCCAAGGAATTGGAAATAATAAAAAAGACTTTAAAAAAGGTGAGTGAAGCCATTCAAACTCTCATTACCGACGGCCGCGACAGAGCGATGAATATGTTTAATCAATGAGTTATTTAAATAATATAAAATGAAACCCTATAAAACAATTTTAATTTTTTTGTTCGCGCTTTTGGGTATTGCTACCATATATATGGGATTAAATATTGATTTGGGATGCGCTGAAGCCACGGCGCGGGACAATATAATTGCCGGCTTGCCACTTTGGGTATTTGGTGTCTATTGCATATTTACCTCTTTATTTTTGTGGAAAAAACCCCAAATCGGAAACATTTTGGCGGTGATTACCGTTTCTGTCGCTTTCATTCTCCTCATTGCGGTCATTTTTGACCTTTCTTTCCATGTCATCAAAACATCTTGTCTGGTTTGATGACATGGAAAGAAAGGTCAAAAATGACCGCAATGAG
>Ga0208375_1004913_pt1 | contig 10210 bp, 10 predicted proteins | sample RifOxyD1_FD_184038 | JGI IMG/M metagenome (GOLD analysis project Ga0208375, IMG submission 184038) | Soil microbial communities from Rifle, Colorado - Rifle Oxygen_injection D1 (SPAdes) | ecosystem: Environmental > Terrestrial > Deep subsurface > Rock core/Sediment | place: Rifle, Colorado...
TGATGATCTACATGCCATTGCATAGGAAGCGTCATAACACCCTTAAAGAGATGTTTGCGTTTATTTATCCGACAGCGAAAGCTGTTCATACTTTCTAGGTATCTACCTGGTCCATGGAAACACCAAAAGATGAAGTTCGTCAGAGGAAGTATAGCGAGCAACATGCATAAATATGCGAAGTTATCGCTCGTAATTCCCTGCAACTGCACCGTATTGATTAACTCCGACAATGTGAGTGGATATGTGATGAGAGAGAAAGCGTTGGCAGTGATGAAACACAGCCAGTACGCAACTATCTTTTTCCTATTCCCTTCGGAATACTTCCACGTTTTCCCAAACAGATAACTGATCGGGTCATTACCGATTATTTTCATTTCTAACCTTTTTGTTGAGTTTTGAATTGTCTAAGAACAGAAAGAACAATATAATCAAAGAACTAAAAACACCGCATCTGCGCGGTGTTTTAGGTATTCAACGTTTTATGGTTTAAATACTGGGAACACAGCGTAGAGAGCCTGCTTTAGGTGCAGGATTTGGTGACGTATTAAAGTTGTTGATAAAATTTGTCATGTGTATATATGCTAACTTATATTTCTATATATGTCAAGAAGTCGTTATTATTCAATAAATATCATATCTATTATAAAAACAAAAGAAAACCGCGTGCATGACGCGGTTCCGTGTTTTTGTTCACACCTCAGAATTCACCATTCACCAAAATGATGACTGACGGACATAGTCCTGGTGTCACCATCGTGAAATCCAATCATAGCGGGTGTAATCATACTCGCCTTGAGAATGAATGCAGTATAGTATCCGAAAATGGAAAGTTCTGTATCAATAGGCACAAGAATGTCCTGCTCGGAAATGGCTTCGTCTGTAGACATTTCTAATACTTGATTCACCACTACAGCCCAGGATATACCGAGGCAGGAAAAAACATCATCCCATTCCCTACCATTCACCACCAGCACCGTTGTGATAGGCGTTTTGCTATATGCAGAGTTATAGAGAACCGTAGCAGTCTCCTCACTGATACCGGTCCTGACAGACAGATCTTTACTGCCCCTCACACCTAGCATGTGACACTGAGACTTTATTGCTGAGAGAAACTCTTTCTGAAGTAGCAGAAAAGATATTGGCTTTACTTGATTATTCATAACTCTAGCATTGGGGTTGATTGTTAGAAGAGCAAGGTTTATGAGAAGTCTATAATAAAGATTAAGAATAGTCAAAAGAAAAGACAACCATTTCTGATTGCCATTTCTTTTTTTATTTAATTTTATCTAATCTTCCAATCCCTTATACCTTCTTTGACCAACACTTAGACGAAGCTTTCCATGGTTGTGCTCCAAACTTCTCATAGAGATATTTCGCATAAGCGATATTACCATCTATAGTATGGAGATCATATCCGAGCTCTACTGCCTTTACAGAGTGATACTTTTCATTGATTTGCATCACGCCGACATCGGCACTATTTACTCTACCGCGGATAACCTTCCCTTCTTTATCGACTTGGCTGAATGTGGATTCACATCTTGCAATATCGACTAATATAGGAGTGTCTGAATATTGTTCTCTGAGATACTTCTCTACTGATTTGCGATCTTGTAGATTCACAGTCTCTACTTTTACTGTAGAAGAGTCTACACCACTTTGTGAGACTGTTGCTACAGTGATTGTATTACCGGAACCATACATAGATGACAAAAGGAATGCAATACCTGTAGTAATTTCTATCATATAATTGAAAATGAGGTATTCAAAGAATGACCTTTTTATACCTCACTACCCTATAATATTAGCATACTAAATAGTTGCTGTCAATGGGTAAATGTGTCCTAATTTAGCCCTATTTACAGGCATATATTTGCATTTTTTAGGGCTTTGTTATATACTATTCTTCAATATGGCAACAAAGAAATCAGGAGGAACAACTAAAAACGGCCGAGATTCCAGCCCAAAATACCTTGGAATAAAGGTAAATAATGGTGGTACAGCAAAAATTGGCGATATCATAGTACGCCAGAGGGGTACAGATGTATTACCAGGAAGAAATATAGGAATAGGTAAAGATCATACACTATTTGCATTGAAGGAAGGTAAGGTAGAATTCCGCACAAAAAGAAAAGTACATTTTGACAATTCTATTCTTAGGAAGAAGATTGTACAGATAGTTTAAACTTCACACTCTTCCCTATTGCATTTATCTCTATATTATAATCCCCTATTTCTTTAATAGGATTGTCCAATTTTATAAAAGTTGGATCAATAGATAATTTCGTCTGTCTTTCTATTTCTTTTGCTAGATCTTCTCTATGAAGACCAGCAAAAAGATGGCCTTTATCATTTGTCTTTGCAGATATAATAAGAGGGGTGTTCTTTAATCCATCAATATTCTTTAATATTAAATCTTCATGTACTTTCTTTTCCCCTTCTTCTCTTGCCTTCTCTATCTCCATGCGCTTTATGGCGTCTTTTGTAGCGACTATTGCTAGCTTATTGGGTATGAGTAGATTTAACGCATATCCTTCTGCAACATCCTTTATATCGTATTTCTTACCTATTTTTGCTGTATCTTTCAATAATATTATTTTCATATTTTCTATATTAAACTATTTTTTAAGAAATTCAACTGCTTTGTCCATAATTACATCTTTCTTTATTTCTATATCTTTCGCTGTTGGTTTTACCTCTATATCTGGTACGAGACCATCATTGGAAAGATTGTGACCTTTCGGAGTGAGCCAACGTGCAATGGTGACCTTGAGAGATGTATCACCAGTAATCTCTATAAGCTCCTGTACTGAACCTTTACCAAAGGTCTTCCCTCCTATAAGAGTTGCTACACCATGTTCTCGTAGCGCTCCAGCGAGTATCTCTGATGCGGATGCAGAACCAGAATCCACTAGTATTACAAATTTCAAATCTTTAGTGAAAATATTATAACCTTTACTCTTATAAACTATATTCTCTCTTTTACCTCCAAAATCTTCTGTAACTATGACTTTCCCAGGAGGCAGGAACCATGATGCCATATCCCATGCAGCATCCAGATACCCACCTGGATTACCACGTAGATCTAAAATAAGTTTATTCGATCCTGATTCTACGAATTCTCTCAGAGCTTTTCTAAATAGATCTGGGGACTGTGCAGTAAAACTAAAAAGTTTAATTATGAATATTCCATGATTTCTTAGACCTACACTTTTATCTTCTGATACGATTCCGCTATCATTACTCTTCATCTCTGTTTGTATTGTAGGTATATCTATAATATCTCTTATTATAGTTTTTTCTATAGGAGTAGTAGAACCATCTCTTAGAACAGTTATCTTTACTTTACTACCCTTTGGACCGCGTATAAGCTTCACGGCTTTATCTGTAGGGAGATCTATGGTGCTTTTATCATCTATCATTATTATTTTATCTCCTGATCGGAGTCCTGCCTTCTCTGCCGGGCTATTCTTGAGTGGAGCCACAATAATTAGCATATTATCTTTTATACCGATTTCCATTCCAACACCTTCGAAATTACCGGAAATATCGCTCTTGAACATCTTTGACTCTTCTGGTGGAAAAAATACTGTATAAGGATCACCCTGAGATGATGCTAGACCCTCTATAGCACCCCAGATTCTCTTATCTGTATCTGTAGTCGTAGCAGATACATACTTTTGACTCAAAATATTCCAGACTTTCCAGAATGGTTCGAATTGTTTATCCGTAACATTTACACCTTCTGGTATTGGTACATCTCTAGAAGAAATATTATTTGATCTTTCACCGGTGTATCTACCGATAGAAAATATTATGAAAACGACTATGAGTCCGACTATTATGCGAACTGTTGTCTTTTGTGATTCTTTGTCCATATGATTGAAGTATTATATACTATAACCATGGTAAATATCAATAAATATAAAAATCTTTCTTGGATAGATGCCTCTTCTCCAACGAAAGATGAGCTATCTTCTCTTATTAATGAATACAGTTTGCATCCGCTTATTGGTGAAGAATTGTTTTCCCCAACCAGGAAACCAAAGATAGAAATCTACGATAATTATATATTTCTAGCATTACATATTCCTATACATGAAAGTGTAAATAAAAAGAGAATTGTAAAAAGTAAGGAAATAGATTTTGTGATTGGTAAAGACTTTATAATAACTTCACATGATGAAATAATAGAACCACTTCATGGTTTTTCTAAAATATTTGAAACAAATTCCATACTAGATAAAAAAGGTATTGGCAATCATGCTGGTATTATATTTTTCTATATTATGAAGAGATTATATGAATATATGATAAATAATTTAGAGAATATAAAAGACTCTTTAATAGAATCAGAAAAGCATATATTCAATGGTCATGAAAGGAAAATGGTAGAGAATCTATCACTTATCTCAAGAGAATTAATAGATTTTAAACAAATCACACATTTACATAAAGAAATAATAGAATCATTATCAGAGATTCCAAAAGACTTTTTTGATAAAGATTTTAATTATTTTGTAGATGATCTTAAACATTCATATTCATCAATACATAATCTTATTATCTCCAATAAAGAGCTACTTTCAGATCTTCGCGAAACAAATGATTCTTTATTATCTACAAAACAAAATGATAGTTTGAGATTATTTTCTATTTTAGCTTTTGTTACTTTCCCTCTTGCTTTACTTTTAGACATTTTCTCTTTACCAACTTCACATACACCGATTATTGGTTTAGCTTATGATTGGGAAATATTAACTGGAACAGTGATAGTATTAGCTATTGCTATGTTTACCTATTTCAAGAAAAAAGAATGGTTATAACACTATACAATACCCTAACTGGTAAAAAAGAAGAATTTAAACCTTTAAAAAAAGGTAAGGTTGGTATATATAATTGTGGTCCGACAGTCTGGGATACCGCACATATCGGCAATTTCCGAACATTTATTATGGATGATATTATCCGTAGAGTTTTCGGATATTTCCAATACGATGTAGATCAAGTCATGAATATTACTGATATAGATGATAAGACTATAAAAAGAAGTATAGAAGAAAATAAAAGTTTGGAAGAATTAACAAAATATTATGAAAATCTTTTTATAGAAGATCTAGAATCTCTGCATATTTTGAAACCAAAGAAAATATTAAATGCTAGAGTATATATAAAAGAGATGATAGAGATAATCTCTACCCTTCTAGATAAGGGTATAGCATATAAGACAAAAGACGGTGTGTATTTCAGTATTGAGAAATTCCCTGATTATGGGAAAATGGCGAATATAAAACTAGATAATGAAGTTAAAGAGAGAATTATAAATGATAATTATGATAAAGATAATCCCAGAGACTTTTCTCTTTGGAAATTCCATACAGAAGATGATGGAGATATATACTATGAGGCACCATTTGGCAAGGGACGTCCTGGCTGGCATATAGAGTGTTCTGCAATGTCAAAGGCTTCTCTTGGAGAAACTATAGATATTCATACTGGTGGTATTGATCTTCTTTTCCCTCATCATACGAATGAAATAGCGCAGAGTGAAGCAAGTACTGGTAAACTTTTTGTTAGATATTGGATACATGGGGCTTTCATAAATATTAGTGGAGAAAAGATGGCAAAATCCAAGGGTAATTTCTATAAAATACAAGATATAAAAGATGCTGGCATAAGTCCTCTCGCTTTCCGATATTGGTTATTGACTTCACATTATCGATCCCCAGTAAATTTTACTTTCGAAGCATTACAGGCATCCCAGACTGCCTTTCTACGCCTTCTAGAGGCTTATATTGACCTTGGTAATACTTCTTTAGATAAAGATAGTACACATCATCACCATCATGGAGATCATGGAGAAGATCATGAAAAAGTCGATTATAAAAAAGAGTTTGAAAAGATAATTTCAGATGATTTCAATATGCCAGAAGCATTAGCTCTCACATGGAATCTAATAAAAGATACTAGTATAGAAAATAAAGATAAATTAGATTTGATAAATGATTTTGATAAAGTGTTTGGTCTTGATTTAAAAGAATTATCAGAAATAAAAACAGATATACCAGAAGAGATTATGGCCCTAGTAGAAGTGCGCGAAGAAGCAAGAAAAAATAAAGAATGGGAAAAGTCAGATGCATTAAGAAAAGAGATTGAAAATAGAGGATATATAGTAAAAGATGGAGAGAATGGTGCAGAAATAATAAAGAAATAGAGTAAATACAATATAAAAGCAATATCCCCATTTTACCCACATCTTATTAACTTTCTATATAGCAAAAAGATTACATATAAAATATAATGGGCAAATGAGCTCGACTTCACCATATTTCAAAGCAAAAGATTTACGCATTCCTCCGCAGAGTATCGAGGCAGAGAAAGCACTTCTCGGATCTATTATGATTCGCCCAGAAGTGATGCACGATATTACTGATATTATATTTGATAGATCTTTCTATTCTGATAGGCATAAGCTGATCTGGGCGACTATGATGGAATTACATAATAAAGGCACACCTATTGATCTTCTATCTTTATCATCGAGATTAAAAGAAAAAGATATATTAGAACAAGCAGGAGAGATGAGCTATCTTTCTGAACTTGTAAATGGTGTTCCCTCTTCTACGAATGCAAAGTACTATGCAGAAATAGTACAGAAAAAACATATTATGCGAGATCTGATCAATGCATCAGAATATGTCGGCGAGCTCGGTTTCGATGAAGCGGGAGAACTAGATGAGCTACTAGATAAAGCAGAAAAGAAAATATTCGAAGTTACCAATTTTACCGGTACACATAAATTCATAGCTTTGAAGGACACTCTTTCTGAAGCATGGGAGAGAATTGATAGACTTCATAATACAAAGGGTGAACTACGTGGTATCCCTACTGGCTTCTCTGGATTAGATAATAAACTTGCAGGATTACAAAAATCCGACTTAATTATTCTCGCAGCTAGACCTTCTATGGGTAAGACTTCCCTAGCGCTAGATATTGCTAGGAAAACTGCAATAGATCACAATATTCCTGTTGGTATATTTTCTCTTGAAATGAGCTCGCAACAGCTAGTAGATAGGATGCTCGCCGCAGAGTCTCAGGTTGATGCATGGAAATTAAGAACAGGACATAATCTATCTATTGATCATGATTTCAAAGCTATTCGTGATGCTATGGATAGACTTTCCAATGCACCGATATATATAGATGATCAGCCAGCAAATAATATTTTGAAAATGCGTGCAGTTGCTAGAAGATTGAAAAGTGAAAAGGGTCTCGGACTAATAGTCGTAGACTATCTACAACTCATGGTACCTACACAGGCACGCCATAGCGACAATATGGTACAACAGGTCACAGAAATTTCTAGATCATTGAAACAGATGGCGAGAGAACTAGAAGTTCCTGTACTAGCCTTATCACAGCTTTCACGTGCAGTAGAGCAGAGAGGTGGTGAGCCTAGATTATCTGATCTTCGTGATTCTGGATGCTTGACTGGTGATACTAGGGTTATAAGAGCAGATACTGGCGAAAGAGTCTTTATAAAAAACCTTATTGGACAAAGAGATGTGCCGGTATTTGCAATTAATAATGAATACAAAATAATACCAACTATAGCTTCAAAAGTATTTTCAAATGGCTTTAAAGAAGTTTTTTCTATGCAAACTAGAAGCGGAAGAAAGATAAGAGCCACTTCAAATCATAAATTCTTTACCCTGAGTGGTTGGAAACATTTAGACGAATTAAAAGAAGAAATGAGAATTGCTCTTCCGCGTTTTATTCCAAAAGTTAAAAAAGTAAAGGAAGTAAATGATAATGAAATAATTCTCCTTGCACATCTTCTCGGTGATGGTTGTGTATTACCTAGACAACCTATTCATTATACAAGTGCTGATATAGAAAATCTGAATATTGTTGAGAAAACAGCAGAATCATTATTTGGAATCACAGCTCGTAGAATTAAACAAGAAAATTGGTGGCATACATATTTACCATCACCATATAGACTAGCAAGAGGAAAAAAGCATCCAATAACAATATGGTTTGAAAGACTAGACATAAAACCAGTAAGATCATATGAGAAGAAAATTCCTAATTTATTTTTTCAATTAGGAGAATCTCAAATTCGTCTATTTTTACATCATCTATGGGCCACAGACGGTAATATTTCATGGAAAATTCTAAAAGATAGAAAACCTAGTGCTTCTATATATTATGCATCAACAAGTGAGGAACTTGCTTCTGGAGTACAACACCTTCTATTGAAATTAGGTATATGGAGTAATATAAAAAAGGTGTTGCAAGGAAAATATCGTCCAATATATCAAATACATATTCAAAGTGCCCCAGTTCAATTGAAATTCTTAGAATTAATAGGGTCTTTTGGAAAAAGGGGTGAGATAGTTGAAGAAATAAAAAAAACATTAAATAATATAGTTTCAAATCCAAATAGTGACACTATTCCAAAAGAAATATGGAGATCATTCATAGAATCAGAGAAAGATAAAGCAGATATGTCATGGAGAGATCTTTCATCAAATATGAATACTTCATATAATGGCACCGCTCTTATGTCCACAGGAATTTCTAGAGAACGACTGACTACAGTTGCTACTGCCCTTTCAAGTGAAGTCTTATTACATATTGCAGAATCAGATATATACTGGGATGAAATAATTTCTATAAGATCAGACGGTATAGAAGAAGTCTTCGATGCTACAGTACCAGATTTTCATAATTTTCTTGCAAATGATTTTATAGTACACAATAGCATCGAGCAAGACGCGGACGTTGTAATGTTCATCCATCGTGAAGATAAATATAATAAAGACAGCCCTAAACCAAACATTGCAAAAATAATGATAGAGAAACATAGAAATGGTCCAACAGGTACAGTTGAACTATTCTTTGATGAAAAGAAAACAACATTTATTACAGTTGATAAAAGTGATTTCGGAGACTTTGATAAGGGTATAAATGGTAATACAGGAAACAGCGATGGATCCAATTTCTAAATTAACAGAATATTTTCGTGAATTCCCCGGCATCGGTCCGAGACAAGCTAGGCGCTTTGTCTATTTTCTTTTAACTAGAAATATTGCTTATCTAGAAGATATAGCTAGACTTATTTTAGATATTAAAAAAAGTATAAGAATATGTTCATCTTGCTTCCGTTTTTATCCAGATGGGAAATCTACCCTATGCCCTGTTTGTTCAGATAAAAATAGAAAGACCGATCAACTCATGATAGTCTCTAGAGATGTAGATTTTGAATCAATAGAAAAAAGTAAGGTTTATAATGGTTTATACTTTATCCTTGGAGGAATTATCCCCATTCTTGATAAAGAACCAGAAAAAAAGATTAGATTGAAAGAATTAAAAGAAAGAATAAATAAGAATAAATTAAATGAGATAATCCTATCATTAAATGTAAATGCTGAAGGTGAAAATACTATAGTCTTTTTAAAGAAAATAATAAGTGATATTAATCAGAATATTAAAGTATCAGTGCTCGGGAAAGGTCTATCTACCGGAAGTGAATTGGAATATTCTGATAGTGAGACTATAAAGAATGCGTTGAAGAATAGAGAGGGGGTTTAGGATTAATATATAAAATCAAAGAGGCACCGAAGTGCCCCTGTGTTTTTTTGTTTTGCTAGGTCATGAGAACCTCCTTTCTGGGCGTTTTGCCCTGTGTTAGTATTCTCTTTCGCCAATACCGTGGTAACGATCTGACTCTGCATTCTCAACCAATCTATCAATCTCGTCACTCCCCATCTGATAACCCCTTTGGAAATGAGGTGAATAGTGAGAGAGGAAGCGACGAGGTGCGAAGTCATCATTGAAACCTCGATCATAGCCAGTCTGCCATTCCTTCTTTGCCCATTCCGGATTCACATCCATTATAGGACAGTTAGGCGTATGATTCTGGCCTACGGCGACCTGACAATACCGACACTGATTGTTCATACTCACTATCCTCCTGCTTTTTAGGCAGAAAGAATCATGAGCTCTTGTTAATTTTATTATTTTTGATTTTTCTGCCCGAGTGTTTAGTTCGAGCTCTGATTAATACACTACTACAGAATGACTAAAAAGTCAATAGTAATATTTCTTGTATTAAAATTACTTCACCCCCTCAATCTTCACCTCGAAATATGGTTGTTTATGACCGTTTTTCTTGAAATAACGACTCTTCTGTTTGTACTTTATG